>JACCDN010203561.1_pt1 | contig 20612 bp, 21 predicted proteins | sample 7441691 | NCBI WGS metagenome assembly JACCDN01 (sample SAMN15323439, study PRJNA562643) | freshwater metagenome | isolation source: river surface water | place: USA:Blue River Watershed | collected 2017-08-16 | reverse complement strand
CGCCTTTGCTTTCAAAATATTTTTTGATCGCAACCAAGCCAGCATATTCACCTTGAGAACCGGCGTTGGGTTGCAAACTAATGGCATCGTAACCGGTGCACACTTTCAGCATGTTTTGTAATTCTTCGAACAGTTCACTGTAGCCTTGTGCTTGATCGATAGGCGCGAAGGGGTGCAGCTTGCCAAACTCTGGCCAAGTCACTGGAACCATTTCTGCGGTTGCATTTAATTTCATGGTGCAAGAGCCGAGTGGAATCATGGCGTTGTTGAGCGCGATATCTTTTGATTCTAAACGCTTTAAATAGCGCAGCATTTCCGTTTCGCTGTGGTAGCTGTTGAATACTGGGTGCGTTAATACTGCATCGCTGCGCAACAAATCCGCTGGGATTGCTTTGTTGGTAACGGAAAGAACATCGTCAATACTTTCGAGCTCTGCATCGACAATTCCAAAAGCTGTGAGCAAATCTGCAACATCTTTCAAACTGGTGGTTTCGTTAAAGCTAATACCGATTGCATCACTGCCAACTAAACGTAAGTTAATTTCTGCATTCAATGCAGCTTGATAAATCGCTGATTGCTTAGCGCCGACTTGCACGGTGATGGTGTCAAAGTAGGTGCAGTTGCTCAGCACAAAACCTTTTTGTTGTAGCGCAGTTGCCGCAACAGAGGTCAAGCGGTGAATGCGATTCGCGATGCGTTTTAAACCATCGGGGCCGTGATAAATCGCATAGAACACGCTCATAACAGCGAGCAGTACTTGTGAAGTACATATATTGGAGTTGGCTTTCTCGCGGCGAATATGTTGCTCGCGGGTTTGCATAGCCATACGCAACGCTTGCTTGCCGCGTGCATCAATAGACACGCCAATAATGCGACCGGGAGCGGAGCGTTTGTAAGCATCGCGGAAGGCGAAGAAGCCAGCGTGTGGGCCGCCGAAACCCATAGGCACACCAAAACGTTGGCTGGTGCCGACAACAACGTCTGCACCCATTGCGCCGGGTGATTTTAACAGCAACAAGGCCATCAAATCAGAAGCAACGGTTACTAGAGCGTTGTTTTTGTGTGCGGTGTCGATCAGCGCAGTTAAATCGTTTACTTGACCGGTTGAACCTGGGTATTGCAGCAATGCACCGAAGTAATCGCCATTGCCCACTTCTTCTGCCTTGGCTACATGCACTTCGAAACCGAAATGTTCCGCGCGGGTTTGCACTACGGCGATAGTTTGCGGGTGAGTATCGGCATCCACAAAGAACACATCAGATTTGCTCTTTTTGTTTTGGCGCTTACACATCGCCATGGCTTCTGCTGCTGCTGTGCCTTCATCCAACACCGACGCGTTCGCCATTTCCATGCCGGTGAGGTCGATAATCATTTGTTGGTAGTTGAGCAGGGCTTCTAAACGACCTTGCGCAATTTCGGGTTGATAAGGGGTGTAAGCCGTGTACCAGCCCGGATTTTCTAATACGTTACGCAGCACAACCAGCGGCACGTGGGTATCGTGGTAGCCCATGCCGATGTAGGTTTTGAATACTTTGTTTTTGCTGGCGATAGCTTTCAATTCGGCCAAGGCATTGGCTTCAGACACTGCATTGCCCAGCGCCATTTCGCCCTTTAGGCGAATATTATCCGGCACAGTTTTATCGATCAGCTCTTTCACCGAGCTTACGCCCAAGGTCGCCAACATGGCTGCAGTTTGTTTAGCATCTGGGCCAATGTGGCGGGCGATAAACTCGTCGTTATTGGCTAAATGGGTGAGCGAAGCTGAGCGAAAATCAACTGACATAGAGGTTCTCTGTGTGTGGATATGGTAAGTAAGGCGGGAGAAAACGGAGCAAATCCAAGCGGATTCTGCCCGTTTAAAAAGGCTGCTATGGTATCAATTTGGGGCGTTTCGGGCAATCGAATCCATGACCTGCGACTTTGAATTTGCGACTTATAGCCTTACCTCACTGAGCGCCATATAAAAAATTAATAGGACATAAAAAATTCCCTGTGTAAGATAGCCCCGTACTATCAATTGTTCTCCGCTTATCAATTGCGGCGATATTTTAAGCGACAATCATTCACTCATTAGGAGATTATTATGGGCGTATTAGTAGGTAAAAAAGCACCGGATTTCACCGCATCAGCCGTATTGGCAAATGGCGAAATCGTAGACGGTTACTCATTCTCAGCTGCAACTAAAGGTAAAAAAGCGGTAGTGTTTTTCTACCCATTGGATTTCACCTTCGTGTGTCCATCTGAGTTATTGGCGTTTGATCACCGCGTAGAAGAGTTCAAAAAGCGCAATGTAGAAGTGATTGGTGTTTCTATTGATTCACAGTTCACTCACAACGCATGGCGCAACACGCCAGTAAATGATGGCGGTATTGGCCCAGTTCGTTACACCTTGGTTGCTGACATCACTCACTCAATCGCAAAAGCTTACGATGTTGAATCAGCAGACGGCGTTGCGTTCCGCGGTACGTTTGTCATTGATGAAGAAGGCGTTGTACGTTCACAAATCGTGAATGACTTGCCAATTGGCCGCAACATTGACGATACCATTCGCACCGTTGATGCGTTGATTTTCCATCAAGAGCACGGCGAAGTGTGCCCAGCAGGTTGGAAAGAAGGTGATGCAGGTATGGACGCATCGCCAGCCGGCGTTGCTAAATACTTGGCTGAGCACGGCGATAAACTTTAATTTGTTCGTTGAATTAAGATGTGAAGAAACCCGGTAGCGATACCGGGTTTTTTTTGGCACAAATTTGGGTGTTCTTAGGTGCCATTGCTTCGCACTTTAGGCGGCCTCTGCTAGGCTAAATGGAAAGATAAAACAAAACACAAAGGATATTGCATGACGCAGCCGTACCTGAAAATTCTATGCTGGCTTAGCGTAGTACTCTCCTGCACGATAAGTGTAAGTGTACATGCTGCTAATGCGTTGCTGGATATGTCTCTCGAAGAATTGATGCAAGTTAAAATCACCAGTTCAACTCTCACTGACGAGTCTCTGCAAACCGTACCTTCTTCGATAACGGTTTTTACCCGTGCCGATATCCGCCGTTTGGGCCTGCAAAATTTACCGCAACTGGTGAATTTGGTGCCGGGCTATCAAGGCAATCGCTCCGATTTCTCTAGCCAAAGTCAAGGCGTATCCAGCCGTGGTCGCCGTTTGGGTTCTGTGGGTAATGAGGTTTTGGTGTTGATTGATGGCCAGCGCCTTAACAATGATTGGTCCGGCAGTGCCAATCAGGATGACTCCCTTATCAGCCTAGAAAATGTGGCGCGGGTAGAGTTTATTCGCGGCCCAGGTTCGGCTATTTACGGCAGCAATGCGGTTATGGGGGTGATCAATATTATTACCGGTGGTGCGCGCGAGCTGGTGCTGGAATCGGGCAGCTATGGGCGCCGGCATTTGAGCGCACAGTGGCAGTGGCAGGGTGAGGCGGGGCGTATGACGCTCTCTGCGAGCAAAACTGAGGCTAGCGGTCAACAAGTCACTATTTACGAACCTTTCCCCAGCCCAGCCACACCTGTCTATATGAAAACCCGCGATCCACTTGACGCTGAAGACCTCTATTTGCAAGCAGAGTTAGGTGACTTTTCCCTTAACGCTAGGTTTGCGCAACGTGCAATGGAGCAGTTTTATGTTTCAGGTTTTGTGGATAACGAGAGCAATTTATCCACAACGGACTCTAATAGCATCAATCTGGGCTGGCGTCGGGAGTTTGCTCAAGGCATAAAATTGGAGGGGCTTCTATTTAATAGCCACAAAGCGTTTAATTTACGTACAGCGGCATCGCTTATGCCTTATCTTATTATCGATGGTGGCGTGCAAGAGCAAGAGCTTGGCGCAGAGTGGCTGCTGCAAGGGCAATACCATGAATCGCACTGGTTATTTGGCTGGGAGTGGCGCAATCCAATCTTAGTAAATACCGATGCCCAACTTGGCCCACCGGAAAACCCTGGGCAGTTTAACCTACCGCAAGCGCCGGAAGATGGCCGGACTATCCATGGTCTGTTTGGTCAATATCAAACCACTTTAACAGAAAGCTTGGCCCTAACCGTGGGGCTGCGCCGTGACAGCTACTCTGATTTTGGCTCGCACTTAAGTCCGCGTGTAGGCTTGGTACAGCAGTGGGGTGATAAGGATACGTTCAAATTTTTGTACTCAGAGGCTTTCCGTGCGCCCAGCCGGATTGAAACCTCGGTAATTAACAGCAGCGGCTTTGAGAAAAACCCTGGTTTGCAGCCAGAAACGGCTAAAACGACGGAGTTAGTCTGGTTGCACCTGTTTGCCAATGGCTATGTGTCTACCACAGCCTTTGACACGCAAGTGAGCAATGCCATAGTGGAAACTGTAACCTCGCAACTTAAACGCAGTTGGGGTAATAGCCAGCAGAGTGTAGCGGGACTTGAGCTGGAGTGGCAGAACAATTGGTCGGAGCACTGGCAATCGCGCGTTGCGCTTACCCGCATTGTGAATCCGGTTGGCTATATTCACACCGAGTCGAGCACCTTGTTGAGCGGTAGCCTTAGCTATCAAAATAGCCCGTGGGTTTGTAGTCTTATTGCTAACTACCAAGGTGCTAAGCGCGACCCTAACGAGCAGGAAGTTCCTGCCAATATTATTACCACTGAATTCACTGACTATGGCGGCTACAGTGTCTACAACGCTCACATTTCTTACCAAGCGCACCGTCAGATTGAGCTGTACCTGCATATCGACAATCTATTCAATAAAGACTATCTGTTACCTGCCAATCGACCAGCCAACTTTGTGGGGGTGCCGAGTGTTGGGCGCGTTATCAGTGCTGGTTTGCGCTGGGCGTTTAACTGAGTCTCCTCCACCCTAGTAACGTTCACCCCTTCCTGTTTTATTCTTGTGGATGTTAGAGTGCGCCAAACTTTTTTGGTGCTTTCTTTTATGGCTAAGTCTCGCAAACCTATCGATTTACATCCCAGTTGGCTCGCCCACTTATCGTCGGAATTTGACTTGCCTTACATGCAGCAACTCAAACAATTTTTGTTGCAACAAAAACAAGCTGGGAAAGTGATTTACCCTGAATCCAAAAATATCTTTAATGCCTTTAATTCCACACCACTGGATCAAGTCAAAGTAGTCATCCTCGGGCAAGACCCTTACCACGGCCCCAATCAAGCTCACGGTTTATGCTTCTCAGTTCAGCCTGGTATTCAAACACCGCCTTCGCTGCAAAATATGTATAAAGAAATTCAGCGCGATTTAGGTTTGCCAATTCCCAATCACGGGTTTTTGCAAAGCTGGGCAGAACAAGGTGTATTTCTGTTGAACGCCACGCTCACGGTTGAACAGGCAAAGGCGGGCGCGCATCAAGGGCAAGGCTGGGAACAGTTTACTGACCGTGCAATTCAAACCGTAAATGAACAGCGCGAAGGTGTGGTGTTTTTGTTGTGGGGGAGTTATGCACAGAAGAAAGGTCAGTTAATTGATGGCCGCAAACATTTGATTTTACGTGCGCCGCATCCATCGCCTTTATCGGCTTATCGCGGCTTTATGGGTTGCGGGCATTTTTCAAAAGTGAATGAATATTTGGAAGCGAAAGGGCAAGCGCCGATTGATTGGCGTTTGCCCTAATGAAGCGGTTAAAGCAGTAGCGACATAGCCGCTTCCATATCCGCAGAGAGGTCTTCAGAGTCTGCAAGTTGGATTTCTGGGTCTAGGCCTAATCGTTCAAATGCGGTGACTTGGCTGCAATCAATTTGTGCCAAGGGGGAATCTGAGCCTGCGTAACTTTGCAGCATGGCCACGGTTACCACATCCGCATAATCAGCTTTGGGAACCTGGCGTTTAAAATCTACATGTTGCGATGGAATGTGCGCCAGCTCGTCGGGGAACCCCCAAGTGCGCAAAATCAAATCGCCTATGGGTGCATGTAATTCATCAATTACTTTATCCAAAGTCAAACTGTCGTTGAGCAAAAAAGGATTATCTTCGGCGTAGGTTAAAATCGGCAATACACCGATTTTATGCACCAAGCCAGCGAGTGTGGCTTGGTCTGGGCGTAGCTTCTTGGCGTAGTGACGGCACAGCACATGACTAATACCAGCCACTTCGCTGGAGCGGCTCCAGACTTCGCGCATGCGCATATCAATTAAATCAGAGGTTGCCTGGAACATTTGCTCCATCGCCAAACCGGTGGCTATATTGCAGGTGTAGGAAATTCCCAAGCGCATTAGTGCCGTCTTCAAATCTTCAATTGCGCGGGATGCACGCAACAGCGGGCTATTGGCCACGCGAATAATACGGGCACTTAAGGCGGCATCGCCACCGATGACTCCCGCTAGTTTTTCGATATCTGAATTTGGGTCATCTGCCACTTCACGCACTTTCAGTGCAACTTCAGGCAGGGTGGGCAATACGAGTTGGTCAGTTTTGATGGCGGTAATAATGTCCTGGCGTACGCGCTCGGCAATTTGACTCATAAGCTACCTACTTTTTTTATTGAATGAAGTTTGAGGCCTTAGTTATCCTCGTTTGAAGTAGGTATAGCATAAGGTAAGCCAAGTAGACTGAGTTTTTGCGGGTTATTTGTGAGGTAGATAGCAACTCGCTCATCGTCCACCACGCTGGCCAATAGCTCCCCCATTTGATTGTCGCGATAGGCTGCCAGAATTATTTCACCTACGGTTTTGCCCTCGGCGTTTTTGAGTTCAATACCGGGAGTAGGGAGTGCTTGATTGTTAAGCGCAAACTCAAAGCGATACATATGACGCTTGAGGGTGCCGCGATAGTGCAAGCGCGCCACAATCTCTTGACCGGTATAACAACCTTTGCGGAAATTAATGCCATTCACCAACTGAAAGTTAATCGCTTGCGGTGTAAATGTTTCGTAGGTTTCTGGGGTTATATCGCCAATACCGGCTTGAATATTGAGTAAATTCCAGTGGTTTTGCTCGGCGAGAGTGGTCTGCGCACTGAGCTGATCCCACATCACGTCGGCTTGGTTTGTCGCAACCCAGCATTCATAGCGGTCTTCTGCAATACGAATAATCAGATGCTCGCCCGCGGCTTGCCAGCCATCGTTTTGATTGATCTCCACAGCAAACACCGTTTTAATGATCTCTGCCGCTTGTGTTCCTGCGAGGCCGAAGCAGCTATAGCTTTGACTGACATCCGCCAATTTCGCTTTGGAGAACACAATATATTTACCCAAGCTTGCTAGCCCATTGGCGACTAATCCGGCATGCACGCGCAAGATAATGCGCTCATTCTCGGGCTGTATAGCGCGGAAGCACAGCAACATACGGCCCTTAATATTGCACTGCGCGCCGAGCCTTGTAGTGTTCTCGGCTAACTCGCGAACATCGCAACTGACTTGGCCCTGCAAGAATTTGGCGCTGTCTGGGCCTTTAATTTCAATTAGACCTTGTTTCAGCGGTATGAGGTAAGTTGTAAATTTTGTAGGCATCTTGATGGCTCAGAAAAACGTAAAGAGAGTGATGATCTATTGGGTGGCTAATTGTATCTTAAGTAGCTCGCTCATAAGGTGGGTACATTAATGTATAATCGCGCCACTTATGATTGGCTAAGGTGTACTTCGTGGAAAGAAATCGTTTATTTTGGGGTAGCCGTCGCGGTATGTTGGAGCTTGATTTGGTGCTCTTACCCTTTTTAGAAAATGTGTACCCGTCATTAGACCAAGCTGACAAAGAGCGTTACTGGAAGCTGCTGGAATGTGAAGATCAGGATATGTTTGCGTGGTTTCTACGCCGCGAAGACCCGGACGATAGTGAATTAAAAAGGATTGTTGAAATTGTCAGAAATAACACCGGCCTCCAACCAGAGCGCTCATAACAGCTCCCCGCTTGAACCGCAACGCGCAAGCAAAACAGGTGTCGATTTGGCACCTGTGGTTATTTCATCCTCGCAGATTTTATTTCGTATTCAACTGCTGATTTACAGCTTGATGCTGCTCTCCGCTAGCATTGCGATTTTTCCTTTTCTATTCACCGCTTTTTATTGGCCAATACTTTGGCTGGGTTTTTTGTTGCTGCTGATAGTGGCGGCACGCGCGGCATGGATTAAAAAACATAAAGCGCCGATTCGTTTTAGTGTTATTCAAAAAGTGTGGCGAGTACACACCTTAGAGGGTGAGGTTCAAGTTAAACCCTGCGACGAAATACTCTTTTGGGATGCGGTGATTGTTTTATCTGTTCGTGAAGTTCTAACAAAACGTAAACGTCGGATAGTGGCACTATCCGACTCTATGACTAATGAAGACTGGCGGCGTTTGCGTGTTTGGTTGCGAATGGGTCTAAAAGATAATCTCTAATTTTTTAATTATCTTTGCTAACCACCACATCCTGCGCTGCAAAATTCGTGGGTACTAAAATCGTATCGCGCGCGATATTTGATTTATGGGGAAAGTCCAACGAGTAGTGCAAGCCGCGGCTCTCTTTACGATCTAATGCTGAGCGAATAATTAATTCCGCCACTGTCGATAAATTCCGCAACTCAATTAAATCGCTGCTGACACGGTAGTTGCTGTAGTACTCCGCAATTTCTTTTTTCAATAATTTGATGCGGTGCGATGCGCGTTGCAAACGCTTGTGTGTGCGCACAATGCCCACGTAATCCCACATAAAGCGGCGCAGTTCGTCCCAGTTGTGCGAGATGACAACGTCTTCATCAGAATCCGTCACGCGGGTAGAGTCCCAAGGGTTTGATTCTTCTGGTGCGTGAATTTTGGCGAGTGAATCAATAATTTGTTGCCCAGCAGATTGTGCGTACACAACACATTCCAACAGCGAGTTACTTGCTAAACGGTTGGCACCGTGCAAACCGGTAAATGATGTTTCGCCAATCGCATATAAATTTTGTAAATCGGTTTGGCCATTGTTATCTACTACAACGCCGCCGCAGGTGTAGTGCGCCGCAGGCACAATCGGAATAGGTTCTTTGGTGATATCTATGCCCAATTCCAAGCAGCGTGCGTATACAGTGGGGAAGTGCTCTTTAATAAATTCTGGCGCTTTGTGGCTAATATCCAAATATAAACAATCACAGCCTAGGCGTTTCATTTCGTGGTCAATAGCGCGGGCAACTATATCCCGCGGCGCCAATTCCAAGCGCTCATCAAAGCGGCTCATAAAACGCTCGCCGCTGGGCAAACGCAAGTAGGCGCCTTCGCCGCGTAAAGCTTCGCTGATCAAAAAATTCTTGGTTGAAGCGTGATACAAGCAAGTCGGGTGGAATTGATTGAATTCCATATTGGCAATGCGGCAGCCTGCGCGCCATGCCATGGCAATGCCATCGCCGCTCGCGCCATCTAAATTGGTGGTATAGAGATAAACTTTACTGGCTCCGCCAGTCGCCAACACAACAACCTTGGCTTGGAAAACGTGAACTTGCTCAGTGTTGTTGTCTAATACATAGGCGCCTGTGCAGCGTAGCTTGCGTGAATCGGCATCGGCTTGAGTAATAAGGTTGACGGCGATATGGTCTTCAAATAAGGCGATATTTTTCTGCTGCTTAACTTGGTCGATCAAAGTGCTATGAACTGCGCGGCCAGTGGCATCAGCGCTGTGAATAATGCGTCTATGACTGTGGCCGCCTTCTTGAGTGAGGTGATAATCCTCTTTGCCGCTTTCTTTGGTAAAGCTCACGCCTTGGTTAATCAGCCACTCAATGGCGCTTTTGCTGTTCTCTACGGTAAAACGCACGGCGTCTTCATGACATAGCCCCGCGCCAGCGATTAGCGTGTCTTCTACATGGGCGTCGATTGAATCTTGGTCATCAAGAACCGCGGCAATACCACCTTGGGCAAACCAAGTTGAACCTTGGTTTAGGGCGTTCTTGCTAAGTACGGCCACCTTTGCATGTTTGGCTAGGCTGAGAGCTAGAGTTAAACCTGCAGCACCAGAACCAATAACAAGAACATCGTGAGAATAGGTTTGAGTCATAAGTAATTTCTACAGCAATAAGAAGAACAAAGTCGTAAACTGAAGCCAGTATATACAAGCCAAAGACCATTGGTCAGCTAAACTGTCGGTGCTAAATATGTCCCTTGGCTTGGCTTGTCGAATTTCTATGTGGAACTTTTGCTATAAGCACCGGTCAATGGTGTATAGAGCAGCAATAACAAATGACGGATTGCTCGCGGTTAATACAGTTTCAGCTGCATCTTTTAATGCGCTGAATTTTTGGTCTTGGCCAGTTTTTAGGCGCTAAGACGCTTGGGGGTTTTAGAATGACAGCGCAAGTAGCGCCCAATCTTGATGTTGGCAACGATGTCGATCAAAAGCTGGTAGAGCGCGTACAAAAGGGAGATAAACGGGCTTTCGATTTGTTGGTGCTTAAATATCAGCACAAAATATTTGCCGTTATCAGTCGATTTATTCGCGATCACGCGGAAGTTCAAGATGTTGCCCAAGATGCTTTTATCAAGGCCTACCGCGCCTTACCCAACTTTCGCGGTGAAAGTGCTTTTTATACGTGGATGTACCGCATTGCGATTAATACCGCCAAAAACTATTTGGTAGCCCGCAACCGTCGCCCGCCTGCAAGTGATTTAGAGGTCGACGATGCAGAGTTTTTTGCCGGCAACGATGCTATGCATGAAATGAATACGCCAGAGCGCAATTTATTGCGGGATGAACTACAAGCGGTTATCGACCAAGCTTTCCGCGATTTACCCGATGACTTACGCATGGCAGTCACCTTGCGCGAAATTGATGGCTTGAGTTACGAAGAAATTGCCGAAGCAATGGATTGCCCGATCGGCACAGTGCGTTCGCGCATCTTTCGTGCGCGTGAGGCAATCGATAAAAAGATTCAACCGCTGATTGAGTAGTGTTTGTGTCACCCTCACAGGTGCAAGTGTGTAGCGGTTTGTGTAGATGAGTAACCCAAAAATGCTAAAACCAGACTTTCGGGTAAATATGCAAAAATTGTGGATCTAGGCTGAACCTTTATAGTGAACTTAAGTCATAAAGACAGCAGATAAACAGTTCTTGTATTGAGTGCTAATTACTTTCCAGACTATTTTTTTAATAGTAAACAACAGGTAAATCGCAAATGAGTGAGCAAAACCGGCCGCAAACCCTCGCCGAATCAATCTCAGCCTTGATGGATAATCAGGCGTCTGAGCTTGAGCTAAAGCGAATTTTAAAAGCCAGTGAGCAGGATGCAGAGGTTAAAGCGACTTGGTCACGCTATCAGATTGCCAGTTCTGTTATTCGCGGAGAGCAGGCGCCTGTTTTACCTTCTGATTTTGCCGCACGCCTTAGTGCAGCAATTGATTTAGAAGAGCCGCTAGTTGTACAACCTGCACCAGTTGCGAAAAAAGCTCAGCAAGGTTGGTTTTATCAGCTGGGTCGGGTGGCCTTAGTTGCTTCGGTGGCGGGTGGTATGATTATAGGTGTCGGCACTACTCAGGTTGTGACCCAAGTTGCTAGCAATACGGCAGTGGCTCCAGCACCTGCTGAAGCTTCGGTGACATTACCCTCGGGCATTAATAGCCCAGCGCTTAATACTCGCACAGTGGCAATGCAAACGGGTTACGAAACACGCCCACAAGAAAACCGTCGTGTCACGTTTCAACCGCGCCAAGCTAGCACGGCCGTCTCAGATGACGAAGTATCACGTTACGTAAACCAAATGATTAAAGCGCATTCTGACAATGCAGCTATGAACTCTGGTCAAGGTGTACTACCTTACGCACGTGTAATCATTACAGACGAAGAATAAGTTATGCCCAAGATTTCACTGTGGTTATCGTCCAGTTTGTTGGTGGCGATAACTGCATTCGCTCAAGCTCAAACAACTTCTGCTCCCACAACTGCTGTATCCGATGCTGCCACCTCAGCAAGCTTGCCCAGTGTGCAGGCACTACTGAGTAAAATGTCTCAAGATGCCACTCGAATTAACTATCGTGGCTCGTTCACTTATCAGAATCAAACCAGTATTGAGCTGCAGAGCTTTCGAGTAGAGCATTGGCTTGAAAATGGTGTTGAGCATGATCGGCTGTTATTTCTGAATGGCCCTGAACGTTTAATTGTGCGAGACGGCCAGCATGTAGACTGCAAAGCCATGGGCGATAAGTTGCTGCAGGGGAGCTTTTCGCAGATTGGCAAAAATATAGTCGCTATGGATCAGCTTTATAAATTTGAAATCCGTGGCCGTGAGCGTATCGCTGGGCGTTGGTCGCGAGTTTTGCAAGTGATTCCAAAAGACCCTTATCGCTATGGATATTTTCTAAGCATCGATGAAGAGACCGGTTTAGTGCTCAAGTCGTGGCTAATTGACGAAAATGCTCGCCCCTTGGAACGCTACCAATTTATTGCGTTGGAACTTAACCCCGATGTTACGCAACTAAAAGCTCAGGTATTACCACGTCAACACAAGGCCGTTGCGGACGTAACGCCCTGCAACCCTACAGAGCTAAATAAGCCCTCTGCTTGGCAGGTTGCTTGGGTACCGCCCGGGTTCGTATTTGCGGGCGAACGTAGGCTCAGTACCGGTCAGACGATGCTGATGTATACCGATGGTTTGACCACTTTCAGTATTTTCCTTGAGGCAACCAAAAGCTTTGTGCCCGAAGGTGTGGGCAAGCGCGGCGCAACATTGGCAAATATGTCCCGGCTGGTGGTTAAGGATGTTGTCTACAGGGTAAGTGTGGTGGGCGAAATACCTGTCGCGGCCGCCGCAAAAATCGCGCAAAATATTACGGGGCAATAGCCCCGTTTTATTTTTTGCAACTCACCGTTTTGGTATTCCAATGATTCTTGAAACTGGGCGAATCGTCGCTATAGAGCCGCAAGGGCTTTGGGTAGAAACTATTCAGCGCTCCGCCTGTGGTTCCTGCCAAGCCCAGAAAGGTTGTGGTCACAGCGCCCTCGCCAAATTTGGCGCAAGTGCTTCGCGCTTGTGGGTTTTGCTAGATGGCCGTGATCCCAAGCGATTTGGCATAGGTGACGAGGTACAGATCGGCGTTCCCGAAGAGGTTATTGCGGGGGGCTCGCTCTTTGTGTACATGCTGCCGCTATTGACCATGATTGCCGCAACGTTCGCAGCTCATAGTTCACAGCTAAACGATGGTTTAACCGCTATTTGTGCTTTGCTAGGTTTGCTAGTTGGTGCTGCTATTGTGCGTTGGTGTTCCCACCTAATCCGTTTTGATAGCCGCTTGCAGCCAGTGTTGGTTGACGCCCAAACGAGCCTGCAGGTAATTGCACGCTGCGCACAGGAGTAGTGGGGCGGTGTTGATTATAAATTCCCATGTCCATATTCCGCTGCAGGAAATTGAGCTTACCGCCATGCGTGCTCAAGGTGCTGGCGGGCAAAACGTCAACAAGGTGTCGAGTGCGATACATTTGCGTTTTGACATTCATAACTCATCCCTCAGTGAATTTTGTAAATCCAGATTACTAGCCTTGGATGACAAACGTATTTCAAGTGACGGCGTGCTGATCATTAAAGCGCAGCGCCATCGCACTCAAGAGCAAAACCGTTCCGATGCTTTAGCGCGTCTGCAAGAGGTTGTGGTGGAGGCGATAAAGATTGTAAAAAATCGCCGTGCTACCAAACCTACTTACGGTTCAAAACAAAAACGCATGGATGGAAAAAGTATCCGCGCGACGATTAAATCGGCGCGCGGAAAAGTTAACCTAGACTAATTGCCATCGCTTTATCTTGCTGCGCTATTGCGCATGGAATTCGCAATGGGTGCTGGCATATCGCGCCATAAAGCTTGTTGAAACTCTGCAAAATTCTCACCGCCGGTTTCTAAGAGCCAGTCAACAAGTGCAGATGCAACATCGGGATAAATCACAGGATTTGGTTTTGGTTGTGGTAACCAACGCCCGATGGCTGTCTCATTTAAGCTGTGGGTTGATGCCCCATAACCCAATTGGGTCAGCGCCAGTGCATTTGATGCTTGTTCCATTTGCCCGGCAACAGGTTGCACCAATAATTTTTTACCGAGTTGAATGGCTTCGCTTGGCAATTCAAACCCTGCACTGCAAATAACTCCTTCGCATCTGTGTAAATCTTGTTGAAAGCCTTCGCGCGAAAATGGACGAATGTGAATGTGGCCATCATCAATTGGTTGCGGAACATTTTGATAAATATAGAACTGGTAATCCGGAAAGGCACGCAGTTGCGGCACTATGTCGTCAAGCCCGGCAAAGGGTAAGTAGACTAAATAATGTTTGGGAAGCGATTGATTTGGGTAATGCGATGGTTCAATCAGCGGCGGCAAAATGGGTTGATCGAAGTGGTGCCAGTGCAAGCCAATAGCTTGAGTTACCGGTGCAAAATTTTGCATAAACCAATCGGTAACGAGATTGTTATTTTTCTTGGGAATTTTATGCAAGAAAGAATTTTGATGCGAAATACCAATCACTTTTTTGCCGGCGCGTTTTGCTGCGTGTGCAGAAACGGGTTCAAAATCATTAATAATTAAATCGTAACCCTCGACGTTTACTTTTTTAATGTCGTCATTGAGTTGCATTAAATTAGCTTGCAGTGCAGTTTTTAAATACAGAATGCGGCCACTTTTAACGGCGAAGGTTAAACCGCGATAGCATTGGAAATCACCGAAGGCTTGCATATCAAAAAAATCTTCACGGGGGCGGCCAGAAAATACCCAGTCAACTTGCACACCTTTTGCTGCAAAGGCTTTTGCCATAATGCGTGCGCGAGTTACGTGACCATTGCCTGTACCTTGAACACCGTAAAGTATTTTCATAAAGTGGCCTCTAATGAATGTCATTCAATTGAATATTTGTTTGCAAAAACGTTCGTCACATCTTTCTGTAACATCGTTCTTGCATAATTTGGCTGAGCAAAAGATGGACGCGGTTTAAAAAAGCCTTCATCATTCGCGGCTTTGCGTGCTAGAGCTTTTGCGATATCAGAAATATCACCGCCGTGTGACTTTTCTGTTAAGAAACTATGAATTAACTGTGACAGGGCACGGAATTAACCGTGACAAGAGCGCGTCACTCACCATCGAATCTGGAGAATAGGAATGAGTAAACCTGGTAAAACTGGCATCGCCCGTGTGATTGATGCGTTTGGTTATTCAATGAAAGGTTTTGCGGCTACCTGGAAGTTTGAAGCAGCGTTTCGGCAAGAAGTGGTGCTGGGTTTAATTCTGACGCCGGTGGCTTTTTGGTTGGCGACGACCCATATCGAGTTGATCTTATTGTTGGCGAGTATTTTCTGGGTGTGGATGGCGGAGTTGGCAAATTCGTCAGTTGAAGCGGTGGTAGATAGAACGGGTTCAGAACGTCATGAATTATCGGGCCGCGCCAAAGACATAGGTTCTGCCTTGGTGTTTACTAGTCTTATCCTTTTGGCGCTGGTTTGGGGAATTATTGCGGCGCATCGTTTCCTCCCCTTATAGATTGCCTCTCTGCCAGACTTATTGATTATTCCCATCTAACAAAACCCAAGACTCAGTCCTTGGGTTTTTCTTATATAAAAATAAATCAACATATAAAATTAAAATGGCGTTGTGCTTCATAGGCTTTTCAGGTAAATTACGCATATTGTTTATTTATCATATTTATATGGACAATATAAAATCATGAGTGCTGAAGACTTTTCTGTTAATGACCACACCCATCGCCGTTTTAACCCATTGACGGGTGAGTGGTTATTGGTATCGCCCCATCGCAATAAACGCCCTTGGCAGGGTCAGCAAGAGCCTAATCAGTGGCCGGAAAGTGTCGCACACGATCCAAAGTGTTTCCTTTGCCCCAGTAACACGCGAGTGGGTGGCGAGCTGAATCCTGCTTATAAAACCACTTATGTGTTCACCAACGATTTTGCTGCCTTAATGCCACAAGTACCTGATGCACCGGCATCGGCTGATCCGTTGTTTCAGATTCAGGCCGAGCACGGTACCAGCCGCGTTATTTGCTTCTCTCCAGACCACAGCAAAACTTTGCCTTTGTTAAATGACGAAGAGGTCTTAGCAGTAGTAAAAACCTGGATGTCCGAGTCTGCCGATTTGGGTAAAACCTACGCATCGGTGCAGATTTTTGAAAATAAAGGTTCGGTGATGGGGTGTTCAAATCCACATCCGCATGGACAGATTTGGGCGCAAACCCAATTGCCTAGTTTGGTCCAAAAAGAAGATGACAAGCAGCGCGCTTTCTATGCCGAACAAGGCAAGTCGTTGTTGCTGGATTACGCCCAAAGAGAAATCGAATTGCGCGAGCGCGTGGTGGTAGAGAACGAGGATTGGTTGGTGGTAGTGCCTTTCTGGGCTGCATGGCCATTTGAAACTTTGTTATTACCAAAACAAGCGCGCGCGCGTATCACCGAACTAACAGAAGCAGAGCAGGTGAGTTTGGGCGCAATTTTGCGTGATATTACCGCCCGCTACGACAATCTGTTTGAGTGTTCTTTCCCTTATTCCATGGGTTGGCACGGTGCGCCTTTTGATGTTGACGCGGTCAGTGTGGCAGACACAGCTCCGTGGCAATTGCATGCCCATTTTTACCCACCGTTATTGCGTAGCGCGAGTGTGCGTAAATTTATGGTGGGTTATGAAATGATGGCTGAGCCTCAGCGCGATTTATCGCCAGAGCAAGCCGCCGAACGTTTGCGTCAACAAAGCCCAATTCATTTTCGTACGAGGTAGTAGTGAGTGAGCATATTAAATAAACAACAGCTCAGTGAGTTTTTTTCGGCAGCTTTTGGTCACGCGCCTAGTTTAGTTGTACAGGCTCCTGGGCGTGTAAATCTTATCGGTGAACACACGGATTACAACGATGGTTTTGTGTTGCCAGCGGCTATTAATTACAGCACGTGGATTGCGGTATCGGCACGCACTGATCGTGAGTTACATGTAATTGCAAAAGATTTTGGCGATCAAAAAGTCGTTATCAATTTAGATGCGCCTATGCAGCAATCGCCTGATGCATCTTGGGCTGATTATGTGTGTGGTGTAGTGCAGGAATTGCAAAAAAGAAAGTATCGTTTATGCGGCGGTAACTTTTTAGTTTCCGGCAATGTACCCGCTGGTGCCGGTTTAAGTAGTTCGGCTTCACTGGAAGTTGCGGTAGTGCGCGCGCTAACAGAATTGAGTGATGAGCGCATAGATCCAACTGATGCAGCCTTAGTGGGTCAGGCTGCCGAGAATAATTTTGTGGGCTGTAACTGCGGCATTATGGATCAGTTAATTTCTGCGCGAGGCCAAGAGAGCAGTGCACTTTTGATTGATTGTCAGGATCTTTCAACACGTACGGTCTCTATTCCGAACGATTGGGAAATTCTTATTGTTCACAGTGGTGTGAAGCGCGGTTTGGTTGAAAGTGAATACAACCAGCGCCGTGAACAGTGCGAAACGGCAGCGGCATTTTTTGGCCAGAAAACTCTGCGCGGTGTCAGCCTAGAGCAGTTGTTGGCAGCCGAAGGCAAATTGGATGATTTAAGTTTTAAGCGAGCGCGTCATGTACTCACTGAAAATAATCGCACTCTTGCTGCTGCGGATGCTTTGAGCCAAGGCGATATGAAAACCTTATCGCGCGTGATGGCAGAATCTCATAACTCTATGCGCGATGATTTTAATATCACTACGCCAGCGATTGATCGCCTAGTGGAAATCCTGCAGCAAGCCGGTGAAGGCCATGCGGGTGCGCGTATGACGGGCGGTGGTTTTGGTGGTTGTGTCGTTTCAATTGCCCCTGCAGATTTGATTCCACAAATGATGGCGGCAGTACAGCAGCATTATGAGGCAGACACGGGTTGTGTTCCCACCTTGATTCCAGCGAAAGCCAGTAAGGGTGCTTTTGCGGTTTAAAAATTTGGCGCAGTTTAAGGATTTGCGTCGTTGTTTTGCATGGAGTTTTAAGTAGTCCCTCCTTTTTCTTTAGCCCCTCTGTGGAAACGCCGAGGGGCTTTTTTATGGGGTGTTTTTTTGTGAGGGGTCAGTGCGTAGCTTTGCTTTCCAAATCGCCTAAATAGGCTTGATAGTCATCCACCAGAGTTCGCTGGGGGTGGCGGCGATCTGTGGATTTGCGGCGCTTGCGGTGATAGATATCGATGGGCATGTTTTTACAGGGGTCGCTATCCAACCTGCGTTCGTCGCCTCGGCGCCTATCTACAAAAATTTTATGTGAGCTCATCTTTGTCTCTGTGAAATCGGAAGTGTTAGAGCATCTCTAATCACGTGTGAACATAGGTTTCTTGTTATTATGCTTGGGGCTTGACGTACATCTTCATTTGGCGCGAGCAGTGTGAAGCATCATTACTCTTACCAAGCTCCACAGTCTAGCGCTTATCCAGTAGAATGCCGCAGTTTTTTTTAGCCTTAGTGGCTGGTTTTTTATAACGAGTTATCGCGGGTCAAACCTATGAAAGTCATTGAAGATCTTATCCTCACCAAACTCACTGAAAGCTTTGCCCCAACGCACCTAGAAGTGCTGAATGAAAGCTATATGCACGCTGTTCCCGCAGGTTCTGAAACTCACTTTAAAGTGGTCTTGGCGGCAGATGCTTTTGTGGGTAAACGCCAAGTGCAGCGCCATCAAGCTATTTATGCCTGCTTGGCGGATGAGCTTAAAAATGGTGTTCATGCCTTGGCATTACACACATTTAGCCCAGATGAATGGCAGGCGAGCGACGCTGTACCGACATCGCCCCAGTGTATGGGCGGCTCTAAACACGACCCCAACCTGATTTGATTGATAGTTGATCTAAATCATGTATTTTTGCTGGCTGTTCAAAAAGTAAGCATTTATACTGCGCGCCCTTTGCCCTCTGATCCATTAAATACTAGGGCGAAACTTCAAAAAAATACGTTTTTGCTGACTGTAAAGTGAAGAGATATGAACCAAATCGTTGTTGCTGCACTATATAAATTTGTTTCCATGCCAGATTACCAAGAGTTCGCTCCCCGCCTAAAAGAGCGTTGCGATGAGTTGGAATTAAAAGGCACCTTACTGCTTGCAGAAGAAGGTATAAACGGCACTGTTTCTGGTACCCGCGAGGCGATTAATAGCCTCTTAGATTTCCTGAAAAGCGATGAACGTTTTGCAGATTTAGTCCATAAAGAGTCTTTTTTTGAAGGTAAGCCCTTTTACCGTATGAAGGTAAAGCTTAAAAAAGAAATCGTGACTATGGGTGTGAATGGCATCGATCCTCAAAAAATTGTGGGAACTTACGTAAAGCCGCAGGATTGGAATGCGCTGATTAGCGATCCAGACGTTACCGTTATCGATACCCGCAACTCCTACGAATACGACATTGGTACCTTTGAGCGTGCTATAGACCCCAAAACGGAAACCTTCCGCGAGTTTCCAGACTACGTTGCCAAGAATTTAGACCCAGCCAAACACAAAAAAGTGGCCATGTTTTGTACGGGCGGCATTCGCTGTGAAAAATCTACGGCTTACATGAAAGAGCTGGGTTTTGAAGAGGTGTATCACTTAGAAGGCGGCATTCTAAAATACTTGGAAGAAGTGCCTGAAGAAAAGAGTCTGTGGAAAGGCGAGTGTTTTGTGTTCGACAACCGCGTTGCCGTTAATCACAGTTTAAAAAAGGGCATCTATGATCAATGCCACGGCTGCCGTCATCCGATAACTGAAGAAGATAAGCTCTCTGATCAGTACATGCCGGGCGTAAGCTGCCCACGCTGTTACGATAAGCTGACCGATGAGCAGAAAATGCGTTTTGCCGAGCGCCAAAAGCAAATTCAGTTGGCCAAAAGCCGTGATGAAGCGCATATTGGTGCTTTGCCGCCAGAGCGCCAATTGCGCCGCAAGCTCAAGATTGAAAAACGCGAAGAGCAACGCCGTTCTTCCCAAGTTTAATTGTCATTAATACAGGTTATTCTGCCGAGTGAGTAAGGCTCTGTTGGTAGAATAACCTCTGCAAATTTATAACCGCACACCAATTACTGCAAACAGGTATTTTATGGATTTCGATGCATGGGTAGCCGATTTGGCTGCTGGGACTGCAACACACGAATCGGGTTTTGTTTTGCAAGTTGAAGGGAATCCGCGTGATCCTTCAGCTATTAACCCCGCTAACTTCCCCGCTAATTTGTCGTTTGTAGATCAGGCGCGTTTGATGCGCTGCGGCTTGGAGTTTTTAGCCAAAGCTTCTTTGGATAGCCCAACCTCTTACAGCAGCGTTAGTGGTGCAACTGATATTGAATCGCTCAAAAGTGAAGCCACTAAAGAGCGCGAAGCTTTAGCAAAACAATTTGCTGATCGTACAGACAAGCCCGAAAGATCGGTTCTGTCGCTCAAACGCAACAAGTAAAATTTAATGACTGCACCTACTGCTTCATCACTACTACAACTAAGTAGCTTATTAGGTGAGAAGTTGTTAGCTAATGGCTGGCGCGTTGCTACCGCAGAATCTTGCACTGGCGGCGGAATTGCCTCTGGTATCACTGCAGTTGCTGGCAGTTCCTCATGGTTTGAATACGGCATCGTTAGCTACGCCAACTCAGCCAAAGAAAAAATACTCCACGTAAACCCTCAAACGTTGCTAGAACAAGGCGCGGTTAGCCAAGCTGTGGTTGAAGAAATGGTTGCTAGTGTATTGAACGTATCAGGCGCTGATATTGCGGTTGCGGTTAGCGGTGTAGCGGGGCCTACTGGCGGTACAGCAGAAAAACCGG
>JACCDN010337190.1_pt1 | contig 20620 bp, 15 predicted proteins | sample 7441691 | NCBI WGS metagenome assembly JACCDN01 (sample SAMN15323439, study PRJNA562643) | freshwater metagenome | isolation source: river surface water | place: USA:Blue River Watershed | collected 2017-08-16 | reverse complement strand
TGCTGTTGTGGTCAAGCTCGCCTGCAATGCACCGTCTACCACTGTAGCATTTGCTGAAGTAATAGTAAGAGTGGGAGTTGCTGGGTAAATACTTATTAACTGATTGGTCGTTGCGGGATTGTAATCCACATCTCCTACTGAACTAGCCGTCAAGGTAATAGTACCTGCCTGAACAGGGGTTATAAGCCCACTATTTGGATCTACTGTCGCTGAACCACTGCCCCCAAATACTGAAAAAGTAATGTTTCCTCCTCGACCAAAGCTAGCAGTCGTATTAACTGCAGTTGTCATAGTAGTATCAAACACCATCTCATTGGCTGAAGTGATAGTCAAAGTGGGAGTAGCTTGACCTATGGTAATGGTCTGGCTAGTTGCGGCTGTTGCGTAATCCGTATCACCCGAAGAAGTAAGAATCAGAATTACATTGCCCGCACTCACTGCTGTAACAACTCCTGTCACAGGATCTACAATGGCTGATCCCGTATTATTCAGCATACTATAGGTCAAAGTCCCACCACCACTGGTAGCTGTACTTGTTAGCGTAGCTGTTAAGGTACCATCTACAACCACCACATTAGGCGACGTGATGGTCAGGGTTTGGGCAATGCGTTGTAAAAAAACAGCCACATTATTGCTCGTACCACCAGTGGCCAGTAGCAAATCTGGTTTACCGTCCTGATTAATATCATCCACTACAATGGCTGATGGGCTGGTTATACTAGCATTTGAAACATCAGAACTCGTTGCAAAAGCAATTGACCCCACTGAAGAAGTATTTTGCAGAATCGATACTGTATTATCTCCAAGATTTGCCAAAACAATGTCTGATAAGCCATCCCCATTAGTATCTCCCATGGCAACCGAAGTCGGAGAAGCTCCTGTCGAAAAATCTACATTTGTACCAAAACTAATCGTTCCTGATGTAGAGCTATTCAGAAAGGTGGATATCGTATTACTACCCAAATTAGAAACCCCTATATCCAATAATGTATCTCCATCCATATCACCTACAACGATAGAGCTTGGAGCAGTGCCGGCAGATAACGTAACCGGAGAGTCCCAATTAATCACTCCAACCATGGTACTAGCATTCCGAAGTACCGACACATTATTTGATCCATGGTTAGCTACTGCCAAATCGGATTTGCCATCTTGATCGAAATCACCAACCACAACTGCATCTGGATTTGTTCCGACAGAAACAGTTGCCACTGGAACAAAAATGAAATTACCTGTATTACGCAACACCGTGAGATTGTTGGTAGCCAAATCACTCGTTACCACAATGTCTACCAAACCGTCTGCATCAAAATCACCCACACTCACTGCATCTGGATTGGTAGCAACTGTAACCGTAACCCCCGCAGCAAAAGTGGGCGTAGCACCAGAGGAACTCGTCGTATTGCGATATAGGAATGCCGAAGCAGCACCAGAAAACACTGCAGCAATATCTAGCTTGCCATCTCCATCAAAATCACCTACAGACAAAGCAGAAGAAAACGCTCCACTAGAGGTGCCCAAAGTCACTGCTGAACCGAACATGGCAGTACCTGTAATCGAAGTGACTTGATTAGGAAATATGGAAATGGTATTGTCCGAATTGGCTACTAAAAGATCAGGCTTACCATCATTATTGACATCTGAAAAAGCAACAAAACGAGCATTAGCTCCCAAACCACTGGTTAGCTCCACTTTAGGTCGAAAGGTATTATCCCCTACCGGAGTATAGGTTGCCACAAAGGGTATCGCTGAGTAACCCACAAGATTAGTCCCTAGATTAGCAACCGAGATACAGCGATAATCCGCCCCATATGGGGCAATCACCGTCAACGAAGTACCTCCTGAAGAAGCTTGAACTGCGGCTTGAGTAGATCCAAAAAAGACTATATTTTGACTCGCCGTAGTATTAAAGCCTGTACCAACAATCGTGACGGTAGTACTCACAGGGCCACTCCCCGGACTAAATGAACTGATCATGGGCTGTGCTTGAGCAAGCGATGAGATGGCTAAGCCTAATAAGCTGCCATAAATAACCTTACGAAACCTTTTAAGTAAACGTTTCCTCATTCGCTTTTGTTTGGTTTTTATAACCTTTCTCCGTGCACACACTTTAGTACTAAGAAGGCGTATCTTGACTCAAAAGCCCACACTATCTGGGACCACTAACCTAAACAAACAAAATAATAAACAACTAATAGTTAAATTATATTCTACTAATTTATAAAAAATTATTTTTAAAGAAAATAAATTAATGAACAAAAAACAAACAACGTGTTGACTAACAAGCTATTAGTTAAAAAAACAGGTGAAAATAACACGCACATTTTTCCCAACGTACTTTATTCACAACTGTTGATAGTTGATAGTTGATATGGCACATGACCCCCATTGCCTTACAAAGCAATTATTGTAGATCAGTAAAATGAGTAATACCTTCGTGAAGCAAAAATTTAAATAATCATGAGACAAACGTTAAGCTTACTCTCAGCCGCTTTTGGATTAACTTTTCTACTATCAGCTTGTGGCACCACCAAGAAAATACAAGCACTCAAGCCTGCTCCAAACTATATCACAGAGGTGATTTATGATAAGCAAACATCTTTCTTGAATCTTCCTATTGAAATCGCAATAAGTGATTTACAAAATCAAACAAATAAATACCTCAATGGATTAATTTATGAAGACAACTCACTAGAAGGAGATAATCTCATGATGAAAGTATGGAAGCAAGCACCCATAACCATCGATGAGAAAAATGGAAAGTTTGAGTTAGTGCTTCCGCTAAAGGTATGGGTTAAGGTTCGTTATGGAATCGAAAAGTTTGGTTTTTCGGTATATGATACCCGTGAAATCAACCTAAATGGAAAAGCGAAGATCAGCAGCACAGTTAGCTTTCAAAACTGGAAATTGAACACCAGCACGCAAATCATTGGTATCAATTGGACCGAAAGCCCAAGCATATCCATTGCCGACAAGGACATCCCCATCACTTATCTACTCAATCCAGCACTTAATCTATTCAAGCCCCAACTAACCCAAATGATCGATCAGGCAATTGCACAGACGTTAGACATTAAGCCTTACGTACTACAAGCCTTGGAACAAATGAGTAAGCCTGTAGAAATTAATCCAACCTATCACATTTGGTTTGCCATGCAGCCTTTGGAGATTTATACAAAACCTGCTGTTATCGCCAATAAAAAAATAGCTCTTGGACTAGGTATGAAAGCCTATCTAGAAACCTGCGTCAACTCAAAACCGACATTAACTTTCGATAAAAACAAGCTCACGCTATCCGCTATGGACAAAATTCCAAACGACTTTAGTGCAAGCCTGGCAGGACTGATTACCTATCAAAATGCAGCAGCACTGATGCAGAAAAACTTTGTTGGTCAGCAATTTCAATCTGGAAAACGGGCTATCACAATCAATAAGGTTGACTTATGGGGCAAGGACGGCAAATTAATTGTCGAACTCGGGATGAGTGGATCTGTCAACGGCTCATTCTATCTCAGCGGAATACCCACATACAATTCCGAGAAAAAAGAAATCTATTTAGATCAAGTAGATTTTGTGCTAGACTCCAAGGACAAATTACTGAAACTAGGCGACTGGCTTGTTCATGGTCTTATTGCAAAAAAAATTCAACAAAGCTGCACCTTCCCAATTACCGACCAATTAGCTGAGGGTGAAAAAACCATGAAAACCTATCTTAATAACTATCAGCCGATCAAAGGGGTCACCATTATTGGTGCCATGACAGCACTTAATCCTGATAAAATTATACTAGCGCCGAACGCTATCGTAGCCATTATTACAGCCAAAGGTCAGGCAGCAATTCGGATTAGTGGAATGAATTAGGATAAATGAATTAATTAAAATTAAGCAAGCACACTTCGCTCGTTAATCTATTGACAAACTATATCTGTAACCTGTTCTAAACTTGATTTATATAAATATATTTATTAATATTTAATAAAATGTTAATTTAAAAAAAAATAAACATCAATAAAACTAATGTCTTGAATAATTGTTATATGTAAGGATATCTTTGCCATGGTACACCATACACCAACCAGCCATATGCCCAAAGATACCTCCATCCGCTCTGTACTCATTATTGGCTCAGGGCCAATCATTATTGGTCAAGCATGCGAATTTGACTATTCTGGATCACAAGCTGCACTTTCTTTAAAGGAAGAGGGAATCCAAATTTCCATCATCAATTCGAATCCCGCTACAATTATGACTGATCGGGTCATTGCTGACCATGTTTATCTACTGCCCTTAACTTGCGAAAGCATTGAGCATCTTTTAAAAGAACAAAAAATCGATGCCGTGTTACCCACCATGGGTGGACAAACAGCACTAAACTTATGCAAAGAGGCCGAAGAACGTGGAATTTGGAAAAAGTATAAAGTCCGTATCATCGGCGTAGATATTGATGCCATTGAGAAAACAGAAAATCGGGAAGAGTTTCGCAAGCTAATGATTGAGATTGGTGTCGGAGTAGCCTCATCTAAAATAGCCAATTCCTTTCTGGAAGGAAAAGAAGCTGCTCAAGAAATTGGATTCCCCTTAGTAATCAGGCCATCTTATACCCTTGGCGGCTCTGGGGGCGGCTTTGTTCACCAGCGTGAAGATTTTGACCATGCACTTAGCCGAGGCTTGCAAGCATCACCAACACATGAAGTTTTGGTAGAAAAAGCCGTATTGGGATGGAAAGAATTCGAACTAGAGCTCCTACGCGATAATAAGGACAATGTGATCATCATCTGCTCGATTGAGAACTTCGATCCTATGGGTATCCATACTGGCGACTCAATCACCGTCGCCCCTGCTATGACACTGAGCGATCGTTGCTATCAAAACATGCGAAATCAGGCCATACGCATGATGCGTGCCATTGGCAATTTTGCGGGAGGTTGCAATGTCCAGTTTTCAGTCGATCCAGTGACAGAAGATATTATTGCCATCGAAATCAACCCACGCGTATCGCGCTCTTCGGCACTAGCCTCAAAAGCAACCGGCTATCCAATTGCTAAAATTGCGGCCAAACTAGCTATCGGTTATAATTTGGACGAACTGGAAAATCAAATCACCAAAACTACTTCAGCATACTTTGAACCCTCGCTAGACTATGTCATTGTGAAAATTCCTCGCTGGAATTTTGACAAATTTAGAGGAGCCAATACCGAACTAGGCCTACAAATGAAATCCGTTGGTGAGGTAATGGCCATTGGACGCTCATTTATTGAAGCCCTACAAAAAGCTTGTCAAAGTTTGGAAACAAACCGTCTGGGTTTAGGTTGTGATGGACGCCCCAGTAGAGACATTGACCAAATCATGGAAAACCTAGCCCATCCAAGCTGGGACCGTTTATTTCATATTAAAGATGCCATGAGCCTGGGTGTTCCTCTGGAATCTATCCGCAAGGTCACCCACATCGATAAATGGTTTTTAATTCAGATACAGGAGCTGGTCACACTAGAACAAGAGCTAAAACGCTATTCACTAAACAATATCCCCAAAGATTTCTTCCTCACACTGAAACAAAAAGGTTTTGCTGATGCTCAAATTGCTTGGCAGCTTGGTCATGTCACAGAAGATGAGGTTTATAAACGTCGCAAAGAACTAGGCATCCATCGCGTGTATAAAATGGTGGATACCTGCGCGGCTGAATTCCCTGCACAAACGCCTTATTTTTATTCCACCTTTGAAGACGAAAACGAATCAAAGGTGAGTGATAAAAAGAAAATTATTGTTCTAGGATCAGGCCCCAATCGGATTGGTCAAGGCATCGAATTTGATTATTCCTGTGTTCATGGCTTACTAGCTGCAAAGGAAGCAGGATATGAAGCCATCATGATCAATTGCAATCCTGAAACAGTTTCCACCGACTTCAATATGGCTGACAAACTATACTTTGAGCCTGTCTTCTGGGAACATGTTCGAGAAATTATCGAACTAGAAAATCCAGAGGGTGTAATCGTCCAGCTCGGGGGGCAAACAGCACTTAAAATGGCCGAAAAACTTCATGCTCATGGCATCAAGATCATTGGTACCTCCTACCCCAATATGGATATTGCCGAAGATAGAGGTCGTTTCTCTGATTTGTTAAAAGAATTAAATATTCCATACCCTAAATATGGTGTTGCCGAAAGTGCTGAGGAGGCCCTAGAAGTAGCCCATCAAGTAGGCTACCCAGTACTGGTTCGTCCAAGTTATGTCTTAGGTGGACAAGGTATGAGCATCGTCATTAACGATGAAGACCTAGAAAAAGCCGTTGTCAAGCTATTAAAAAATCTTCCAGGCAACCGCGTTTTAATTGATCACTTTTTAGATCGTGCCGAAGAAGCCGAATCAGATTCCATTTGCGATGGGGACGGGGTACATATTATTGGCCTGATGGAACACATTGAACCGGCAGGTATCCATTCTGGTGATTCTTATGCTGTACTTCCTCCTTTCAATCTATCAAAAAAAGTGATTGCACAAATGGAGGAATACAGCAAGCGTTTGGCAAAAGCATTGCATGTACGCGGCTTACTCAACATCCAATTTGCGATCAAAGACGAGCAAGTTTATGTGATCGAGGCCAATCCTAGGGCATCGCGCACCGTGCCTTTTATTGCCAAGGCATACGATGTCCCGTATATCAACATCGCCACCAAAGTGATGCTAGGTACACACCAGTTAAAGGATTTTAAAATTGAGCGTAGGCTAAAAGGATATGCTATAAAGGAACCTGTTTTCTCCTTTGATAAATTCCCTGAAATTGAGAAGGAACTTGGCCCAGAAATGAAGTCAACGGGCGAATCCATCAGATTCATCAAGGATCTGAATGATCCCTACTTTAGACATTTGTATAAAGAAAAATCGATGTATTTATCAAAATAGTTAACTAATCCAAACCTTAATCTTTAATTCTAATGAAACGATATTTTCTTTACCTCATCTGTTTTATTTACTCATTGAAGGTCAGTGCACAAATCGACACCATACAAAAAGTCGATCTAACACGACGTAACAGTAAAGAACAACAAGAAAAACCCTATCTCATCTTGATTTCTGCCGATGGGTTCAGGTATGATTATGCAAAAAAATACAAAGCCAACACCTTAACCAAACTAAGTGAGAATGGCATTTGTGCTGAAGCCATGATTCCTTCCTATCCTTCGGTTACTTTTCCCAACCATTACTCCATCATTACAGGGTTATACCCTTCACATCATGGCATTGTCGACAATAAGTTCTACGATCGCAAACGAAATGACTTTTATCTGGCAAATAATTCTGCCAAAGTCGAAGATGGCACTTGGTATGGCGGGACCCCACTCTGGGTATTAGCTGAACAACAACGTATACTTTCAGCGAGCCTCTTCTGGGTTGGGTCAGAGGCTTCTATAAAAGGAATTCGTCCTACTTATTATTACCTCTACAATGAAGCAATGAGCATCGAAGAGCGCATACAAACTATAACCAGCTGGTTAAGTTTACCTGCAGACCGTCGTCCACATCTGATTACCTTTTACATGCCCGAAACAGATCATTCAGGCCATGTCTATGGACCAGAAAGTGAGATGACCGCCAAAGCTGTGGCTTTTATAGATTCAGCCATATACAAGCTCACAGAAGCAGTAAAGAAAACTGGGCTCAAAAATGTGAACTACATCTTCTTATCCGATCATGGAATGACAGCCGTGGATACCGAACATCCCTTAAAAATGCCTGCTGCAATTGATACTTCTAAGTTCATTATCCCCTCTGGAGGAACTCAAGTGCAGCTTTATGCAAAAAACAAAGCAGACATTGGCCCCACTTATCAAAACCTAAAAAAAGACAGCGCTGACTACCATGTATACCTAAAAAACAATGTCCCAACACACTTACACTATGGAGCAAAGGACGATGTGATGAATCGCATGGGAGATATTTTGCTTATACCGAAATGGCCCAAAATATTTAATTTCTCAAACAAAAAACCCAATATAGGCTGGCATGGCTATGATCCAAGTGTAGTCAAAGACATGCAGGCTACATTTTACGCCTGGGGGCCTGCATTTAAAAAACATTTGAAAATTCGCCCCTTCGAAAATGTTAATGTTTATCCAGTAGTGGCCCGATTACTCGGCCTAAACCACACCGAAAAAATTGATGGGAAAAAAGAGTTAGCGGAAATTATACTGAAATCAAATAAGAAAAAATAGTAGTAGGAGGAGGGAGATAATAATGCGGTCGATATAAATAAAAATAATCATTAGTCTTCATCTTTAACAATAAAGATGAAGACTAATGATTATATGTGTAACTAATGAGACTGGCTATTCAGGGCCAGGGGGTTCACCTGTTGTATCGGTATAATCAGGTTTCTTTTTATGCGGCGGTTCTCCCTCATCATCTGAACTAGGCCTCTTGCTAGATTCTGTAGATGGAGCTGGAGTAGGCCTTGGATATTGTCTTGCAATAAATCCCCTATCACCGTCGGATAAATTTGTAATATTTTGATATTGAGTAGGAGGTTTACAGCCTGGGGATCCAATAGTAAATGAAGGAGGAAAAGCGTAATTCATGATAGACTGGGGATCATACCGACCACTATTGGATGCACCAGGATGATCGATTGTTGCAAGAACCTGCCTATTCACTTTTTCTTGTGGTTTGCCACGAAGATAAGCATCCAGATAAACCACTATTGTATTCCATTCGAATTGACGATATGGATTTTGATGCTCATGTGCTAACCCGAGTGCGTGGCCAAATTCATGCAAAACAAACCGTCTAGCATCAGCCGCTGTCTGTTGTTGTAGGCATCTTCGATATTTAGCCAACGGTAATCGCATGGTAAGCTGATCAGATGGTCTAAAACGTGCCATAGTTCCAATTATAGAATAAGCACTCATATCATCATTAGGCAAGCCTGTTCCAACATCTATTCTTATATGAGCATACTCAGTTGACCGATCGTCAAGAAAGTCAAACCGAATATGCGCTGCACTCTCCCATTCCCTAACTGTATTTATAATGAATGTCCTAAAATCATTGGGGCAACCATTGATAAATCTTACTCTTAGCACTAAAGGACTACCGTCTGAGGGCATTGGATAAAAAAACATACCTACTCCCCTGCGAACAATTTGATGAGAGTTCGAGGATGAGTTAGGGTTCGTAAGAAAGTCTGTTATACAGAAAATGTAATCATCTATTTTCTTTCTTATCTCATCTGATTCATCGAAAAGAACAATACCATTGCGCTTGACAGTGATTAAACCGCTTACCTTAGTATCTATTTTTTGTGTTGATGAAAAAGCGCACTCATTAAAAGTCACCCGTGATTCTTCTGGCACATCAGTACCTATTTTATAATTTTTTGCGGTGATTTCGTAGTTGACCGATGCATTGCCGCTACCTGATGCATTCTCCTGATACATAACAATTTGACCATCGATAGTTCTTCGAATGGAAAATATTCCACTACCAATAGGATTTGGAGTTGGATAACTTTCGGTATTTATATCATAAATGAGCTCTTCCGTGGCATTGATCCTGCAAAGACTATTTTGTATCTCCCTTTTTTCCCTTTTATGCGCTGTATTGTATAAATATACCCCACCAGTTGAAACAGATAGAAGGATAGCACTTGCTAGTTCCCGATCACTGGTTTTAGCTACATAATCACTATTGATCAAAACCCGCTTACCATTTGTATATGTTAGCACAAAATTGATGGGTCTAGAGCTTAGTGCCTGGCCTGGATTGTTATTTACAAGAACAATTGAGTTTCGGATTACTTGTCTTTGTTGAATGGGGAGCTTCCCATTTATACCTGGAGGAGTTGACTTTTTGTGAGATTGGATATCTACTGATGTTAATTTACTCTTGATGGTATAAATAGCGCCTGGTGAGGTATTATTCTTTCCTTCTTCGAATAATATAATATCACCTATAAATACCGTTATGGGGCCTTTTATGTTTGTTTTTCTAAGAGGATGACTAGACAGATAGGAGATAGTAACAGGATAGGTTCCGTTTGTGCCTTTAATTGTCAGTTTGATATCATGGGGCTCTATCTCACCTCCTGATCTTTCTTTAGAAATATTAATGAAGCCTTCTGAATCTCTATAAAGATCCAGTATCGCACCCTTTTCGGTACAAATGGAATAAAGAATTGTATGGCCCCCATTGGCAGAGGCTAGTTTATTATTTTCAGGCCGAAGAAGTTGAGGATAATTTTCTATATGACAGGAGAGAAATAAAAATGGTATGAGAATTAATAAAAAAATAAAATCCGGTTTATACATATTTTTCGATTCTGTTTTAATTTTTTAACATAAAGCCAGTCTAAGGTTTATTTTAAGGAATAATCGAGAATTATCTTTGAGCGAAACGAGTCGGATTCTGGGGTAATAGTGGACGACTACTGCGAAAAATCCAAAAGGACAAAATAAACTTTAGGCCGGCTCATCAATAGTATCAACAAGGGCATAGGCCCCCCAAGATTCCATACTAGAACATTCAAGAACTATTTCAGAGCAAGCTTTTCCAACTCACCCGACTAGCAATAAGCTGATCCAACTCAGCAATGGAAATACGTTCTTGCTCCATATTATCACGATGGCGAATCGTAACTGTATCATCTTCCAAAGTCTGATGGTCAATCGTGACGCAGAACGGTGTTCCAATTGCATCTTGCCTACGATAACGTTTCCCTATGGAATCTTTCTCATCGTACTGCATATTGAAATCCAACTTCAACCAATCCATCACTTGACGTGCTTTTTCTGGCAAACCATCCTTCTTTGTCAAAGGCAGAACAGCCGCTTTAACTGGTGCAAGGGCCGGATGAAGCCGAAGCACCACACGAGAATCTTGTTTTTCCGCATTACTCAGATCTTGCTCTTCATAAGCATTGCACAAACTCAATAAAAACATCCGATCCAGTCCAATAGAAGTTTCGATCACATAGGGTATATAGCTTTTATTCTCATTGGTATCAAAATACTGCATTTTTCGGCCCGAGAATTTCTCATGCTGGCTCAAGTCAAAATCTGTACGACTATGGATACCCTCTACCTCCTTAAATCCAAAAGGAAATTCAAATTCAATATCTACAGCCGCATTAGCATAGTGTGCAAGCTTGGTATGATCGTGGTAACGATATTTTGTAGCAGGTGTACCTAGGGCCAAGTGCCACTTCAAACGAGCTTCTTTCCAATGCCTGTACCAAGTAATCTCAGTGCCCGGTTTTACAAAAAACTGCATTTCCATCTGCTCGAACTCCCGCATCCGCATAATAAACTGACGTGCAATTACCTCGTTCCGGAAGGCTTTCCCAATTTGAGCAATACCAAAGGGAATTTTCATCCGTCCAGACTTTTGCACATTTAAAAAATTGACAAAAATACCCTGAGCAGTCTCCGGACGAAGGTAAACCTCATCTGAATCCTCCGCCATAGCACCCATCTGCGTAGCAAACATCAAATTAAATTGACGCACATCAGTCCAATTACGCGTGCCCGAAACTGGACATGCAATTTGATGCTCCTCAATCAAGGTTTTCAAACGTGACAAATCATCATTCGCTAAGGCTGAATCCAGATCAAGCTGCAATTGCTCAGCTTGATCTAATTTACCCTCCTTGACATATTTAGCAATTCGATCTTCGATCAGATTATCGGCACGATAGCGTTTTTTGGAATCTTTATTATCAATCATTGGGTCGGCAAAGCCATCCACATGGCCCGAAGCCTTCCATATTTTAGGATGCATAAATATGGCTGAATCAATCCCAACAATATTTTCGTGCATCTGAACCATGGCTTTCCACCAATAGGTTTTAATGTTGTTTTTAAGTTCAACCCCCAATTGACCGTAGTCATATACGGCACTTAACCCGTCATAAATTTCACTCGAAGGAAATACAAAACCATACTCTTTGGCATGCGAAATGACATTTTTAAAAAGCTCGTCGTTGTTTTTGCTCATAACGTGCAAATATAAGTCGATTTATACTTAGAACTTGTTTAATTTGCGATTATTAAACATCCTCTAAATACAACACAATCGTGAGTGTAGAAGTCCATCAACTAAGCAAAACATATAAGCAACTGAAGGCTGTCGATCAAATCTCATTTACTGCCGAATCAGGAAAAATACTGGGATTTTTAGGCCCAAATGGCGCTGGTAAATCCACCACAATGAAGATCCTTTCATGCTTTATTCCACCAAGTACAGGCTCTGCTCGCATTTGTGGCTTTGATATTTTAGACCATCCAATAGAAGTACGTAGCCATATTGGATACTTACCAGAGCACAATCCATTATATCTAGACTTATATGTTCAAGAATCGCTTCATTTTATAGCAAGTATCCACCAAATCGCCAACAGAGAGCAGCGTATTGCAGATGTAATTGAACAAGTAGGTTTAGGTAGCGAGCAACGCAAAAAGATAGCCGATCTCTCCAAAGGATACCGACAACGGGTAGGCTTAGCACAAGCCATCCTACATAATCCTCAAGTACTCATTTTGGATGAGCCTACTTCTGGCCTGGATCCAAACCAAATTATTGGAATTCGTAGTCTCATCAAAGAGCTAGGCAAAACAAAAACAATTATTCTATCTACACATATTATGCAAGAGGTGGAGGCTGTATGCGACCAAATTATTATTATCAATAAGGGGCAGATTGTGGAAAACCAAACTATTCAGTCCCTCAAACAGACCTATAAAGGAAAGACATTGGAAGAAATCTTCATCCTAAAGACAAACTATTGACACTAATATTTCATTTCACACAAAAAATCAGGAAAACATGAACAAAGAACAAAACACAGACCCTAATGCAATCGTCTGGTTTGAAATCCCAGCATCTGACATTACCAGAGCTACCAAATTCTACGAAACAGTCCTTAATATCAAGCTAGAATCTTCAGATATGATGGGGATGAAAATGGCCATATTCCCCAATCATGGGGGAACAAATGGAATCGGAGGAGCCCTAGTACAAAGTCAGGTGCACAAACCTAGCGACAAAGGTACTGTCATTTATCTCAATGCAAGCCCCAATTTACAAGTTGCACTAGATCGCGTTGAAAAAGCAGGAGGTAAAGTAACCATGCCCAAAACCCTGATCGATGAAAAGATTGGCTATATGGCCTTCTTTATAGATACTGAAGGAAATAATATGGCCTTACATTCCACGAACTAAAAGCAAAAGCTTTGATACAAGCCTCGGAATTACACCGGGGCTTTTTTATGCGACTACACCCTACGAGTTAGTTTAAAATTTATAACCATATTTGCAGAAACTTTAGGGGTGCCTTGCGCTGAGAAATACCCTTTGAACCTGATGCAGTTAGTACTGCCGAAGGGAAAAGTAAGACGACACATAACTATATGTGTTGTTTGCCAATCCTCGAACGGGCCATTCCTATTGTTTAATCTATTTTAACGTAGAATGGAAATTACCGTAAATCAACAAACTTATTCTGTATCTGATAGCTGTTCTTTGCAGCACATGCTTGATAGTGTTCTTCAGCAGCAAGCTCAAGGCATTGCACTTGCTGTGAATCAAGAAATCATATATAAAAATGATTGGAAGACTTATCAATTAAAACCCGATGATCATGTGATCATTATCAAAGCAACCCAGGGCGGATAATCTAAAAATCAAACGATGAAAGTTGAAAAAATTCCAGGAGAACAAGTGATCAGCCGCAAACCATTCCCCAAATCTCGAAAGGTGTATGTTAAAGGGTCAATACACGATATAAAAGTTGCCATGCGTGAGGTCAGCTTGAGTGAAACAAAGCTACATGATAGGTTTGGTGAAGCTGAGCCCAATGTACCTGTAACCATTTACGACACAAGCGGCCCTTATACTGATCCCAATATTCGAATAGACATCAAACAGGGTCTACCTCGCTTGCGTGAACTGTGGATAAAAAACCGCAATGATATAGAACAATTGAAATATATCTCTTTAGATTATGGGAACAAACGTGCTCATAGTCCGTCATCAAATGCTTTAAAGTTTGCACACACGAACAAACCATATCGGGCAAAGACCAGCATGAATGTATCACAGATGCACTATGCCAAGAGAGGCATCATTACGCCAGAAATGGAATACATTGCTATTCGCGAAAACCAACGCATCGATCTACTAAGGGAACAGTCAAATAAGCAATATGATGCGTTATCACATCAGCACCCAGGACAAAATTTTGGTGCTAGTACGCCTTCTTATATTACCCCTGAGTTTGTACGCCAAGAAGTAGCATCAGGTCGAGCAGTAATTCCATGTAATATCAATCATCCTGAGCTTGAACCCATGATCATCGGGCGAAATTTCTTAATAAAAATCAATGCCAATATTGGCAACTCAGCAATTACTTCCAGCATTGAAGAAGAAGTAGAAAAAGCAGTATGGGCTTGCCGCTGGGGCGCAGATACCATTATGGATTTATCAACTGGAAAAAATATCCACGAAACTCGAGAGTGGATCATTCGAAACTCGCCAGTACCTGTTGGGACTGTGCCTATTTATCAGGCATTAGAAAAAGTAGATGGGAAAGCAGAGAAATTGACTTGGGAAGTGTTCAAAGACACACTCATTGAACAAGCTGAGCAAGGCGTTGATTATTTTACAATCCATGCTGGGGTATTGTTACGATATATACCGCTAACAACTAAACGCATCACAGGTATCGTATCACGTGGGGGCTCTATCATGGCTAAATGGTGTTTGGCTCATCATCAAGAAAACTTTCTGTACACCCATTTTGAAGAAATTTGCCAGATCATGAAAGCTTATAATGTATCTTTTTCTTTGGGTGATGGGCTAAGACCTGGATGTATTGCTGATGCAAATGACGCCGCACAGTTTAGTGAGCTAAAAACACTTGGTGAATTAACCAAAATCGCATGGCAACATGATGTTCAAACAATTGTTGAGGGGCCGGGGCATATTCCCATGCACCTGATCAAAGAAAATATGGATAAACAATTACAACATTGTTCCGAAGCACCTTTTTATACTTTGGGTCCACTTACTACAGATATTGCACCGGGTTACGATCACATTACTTCTGCTATTGGTGCAGCATTGATCGGCTGGTTTGGTACAGCTATGCTGTGCTATGTTACACCAAAGGAGCATCTGGGCCTGCCCAATAAAAAAGATGTAAAAGATGGCGTAATTGCGTATAAAATTGCTGCCCATGCGGCAGATTTAGCCAAAGGTCATCCGGGGGCACAATACCGCGACAATGTATTAAGCAAGGCCCGTTTCGAATTCCGATGGGAAGACCAATTTAACCTTTCCCTTGACCCAGAAACAGCAAAAGAGTTTCATGATGAAACCCTACCTGCTGAGGGAGCCAAAATTGCCCACTTCTGCTCCATGTGTGGTCCAAATTTTTGTTCGATGAAAATTACGCAGGATGTGAGAGATTACGCCAAAACAAACAATATGACCGAAGACGATGCTTTACCAAAAGGCATGGAAGAAAAGTCGAAGGAGTTTTTACAAAAGGGAAGTGAAATTTATTTGTAACACATGGATCTCATCGTGATTTCAAGGCCCGATTCAACCATTGATTCTGAAAGTACCATTATCAACAACTTGTTTCAATTGGGTTTGCAATACTTTCATATCCGAAAGCCAACGAGCAATGCCGAACAGCTAAATAAACTACTTGAAAGAATAGCGCCCCAGTACCACCACTATATTTCATTGCACCAACAACATCAATTGGCAAGTGGGTTCGGAATAAAAAGGCTTCATTATACCGAATATAACCGCAACAACTCTAACTCGAAAACATGGCAGAAACAAAAGGATTTGGGATATACACTGAGTACTTCTGTTCATGATATTGCTTTATTACCATCCCTCAAATTGTTCGATTATATTTTTTACGGCCCCGTATTCGACAGCATATCCAAACCTAATCATCGAGGTAAGATGTCTAACGATTTTTGTTTAGAAAAGGGTCATCAAACATCCAAAATAATTGCCTTGGGTGGGATTAATGTATCTAATTTATCCAAAGTCAAAAAAATGAATTTTGATGGAGCAGCAGTATTGGGTGCAATATGGAACAAGCCAGCTAATGAAATCGAAAATTTCATCAAATTAAACAAAAGCCTACCCATAAATCCAAAGTAATGATTGATAGACTCCATTACATCTCTCAACCATTTCCAAATGGATCACACCTTACTGCACTCAAGTGTGCGCTTGAGGCAGGATGTAAATGGGTACAATTAAGAATTAAAAATATGCCTCATGACCTTATTTTGAAATGCGCCACAGAAGCAAATAAAATATGTAATCAATATGGTGCAAAGTTGATTGTTAATGATCATCCCGGAATAGCACTTGAAGCAGGTGCTCATGGTATACACCTGGGCTTGGAAGATATGCCTATTGCAAAAGCCAGAGCGATTGTCGGTAAAAAGATGATCATCGGAGGAACAGCAAATACGTTCCAGCATATCGAACAAAGGGCTGCTGAGGGTGTTGATTATATTGGTTTAGGCCCTTACAGATTTACCCATACGAAGCAGAACCTAAAGCCCATTTTAGGGTTACAAGGCTATAAGAATATCTTGCAGCAAACGCATGCTGCCGGTATTGACATCCCCATCATTGCTGTGGGGGGTATTTTGTTAGATGACATTGATACTATTATGCAAACTGGAGTTTATGGTATAGCAGCATCAAGCGCCCTCACATTCTCTAAAAATCGAAAACAACTCGTCAAACAGATGTATCAGCAATTACATACTCCCATTTCTAAAGGGAATCATCAAAATTCAAATAAGAAACTATGCTAAAAATAGCTGATAAAACATTCCATTCACGCCTATTTACTGGAACAGGAAAATTCAGTTCACTGGATCTAATGGAAGAGGCATTGCTTGCTTCCGAATCTGAACTAATCACTGTTGCCCTAAAACGAGTGGATATTAAAAACAACGGTCAAGATGACTTGGTACGCTATCTGAAATATCCACATATGAACCTATTGCCAAATACCTCTGGCGTACGAAATGCAACAGGGGCTATTTTTGCAGCACAATTAGCACGCCAGGCATTGGAAACCAACTGGATCAAACTCGAAATACATCCTGATCCCAAATACTTGATGCCCGATCCCATCGAAACCCTAAAAGCAACGGAAGAATTGGCCAAAATGGGATTCATTGTACTGCCCTACATCCACGCCGATCCTGTACTGTGTAAAAGACTAGAAGATGCAGGTACTGCAGCAGTGATGCCCTTGGGATCTCCTATTGGAAGTAACAAGGGCTTAAAAACAATCGACTTTTTAGAGATTATTATTAACCAGAGTAATGTACCCGTGATTATAGATGCAGGAATAGGCTCCCCCTCAGATGCCGCCAGGGCCATGGAAATAGGTGCCGACGCGGTATTGGTTAATACGGCCATTGCTGTCTCTGATAACCCATTACAAATGGCAAATGCGTTTAGATTAGCTGTAGAGGCTGGGCGTATGGCCTTTGATGCAAAATTGGCTAAACCACAAACTCATGCAGCAGCAAGTAGTCCTTTAACCTCCTTTTTGGATGAGTAGTTTCACAGATATATTTCATTCATTCGATTGGACGGAAACTAAGGCCAGTATTTATGCCAAAACCAGTCAGGATGTTGAAAAAGCATTATTTGCAGATAAACGCACACTGGACGATTTTAAAGCATTAATATCCCCAGCAGCGGCTCCTCATCTGGAGCAAATGGCTCAAATTAGCCAACAATTAACCTGCAAACGCTTTGGAAAGACAATACAACTCTACATCCCACTTTATCTCTCCAACGAGTGCAACAACATTTGTACGTATTGCGGGTTTAGCTACGACAATCCCATAAAGCGCAAGACACTTGACCCAATAGAAATTATGCAGGAGGTTGCCGTAATCAAGGCTATGGGCTATGATCATGTCCTTTTGGTTACTGGTGAAGCCCATCAAACGGTTCATGTAGCTTTTTTTAAAAAAGTGCTTGAATTGATTCGCCCACATTTTGCTCATATATCCATGGAGGTGCAGCCTCTTGATCTAGCGCATTACCAAGAATTGACTTCTTATGGTCTAAACACGGTACTCGTTTATCAGGAAACTTATTGTCAAGAGAGCTATAAAAAGCATCATCCCAAAGGCAAGAAATCTAATTTCCAATATCGACTAGAAACGCCCGATAGACTGGGGCAGGCCGGCATTCATAAAATGGGTTTAGGCGTGTTGATCGGTTTGGAAGACTGGCGCACTGATTCATTTTTTACAGCCCTGCATTTAAACTACTTGGAGAAAAAATACTGGCAAAGTAAATACACGCTTTCTTTTCCAAGATTGAGGCCCTTTTATGGAAGCCTAGAACCCAAAGTAGCAATAAATGACCGAGAGCTTGTACAACTAATTTGTGCCTACCGCTTGTTCAACCCAGAAGTAGAGCTTGCTATTTCTACTCGCGAATCACCAAATTTTAGAAATCATATTATTCAATTGGGAATTACAGCGATGAGTGCAGGTTCTAAAACCAACCCAGGAGGATATGCCATGCAATTAGAGTCGCTGGAACAATTTGAAATTAGTGACGAACGTAGCCCTGAACAAATTGCTAGGATCATTGAAGCCCAGGGCTACAAGTGCATCTGGAAGGATTGGGATCATAGTTTAACTATTTAGCTACTCGAATGATGTTAGAACATGAAGAATTAAAACGATACAACAAGCAAATCATGCTCCCTGAAATTGGATTATCTGGGCAGAATAAGCTAAAAAGTGCTAAAGTATTGATGATTGGTGCCGGTGGTTTGGGCTGCCCTATATTACAATATCTTACAGCAGCAGGAGTCGGTGAAATAGGTATTGTAGATGATGATGTAGTAGACTTAAGTAACCTCCACAGGCAAATACTTTATTCGACAAACGATATCGGAAAATCCAAGGCAACGGTTGCCAAAGAAAAGCTCCAATTGCTCAATCCACATGTCAAAATCACGTCATATGATGAGCGTTTTACTATCAATAATGCTGAGGCTATTTGTAAAAATTATGACTTGGTGATCGATGGTTCAGATAATTTTGAGACACGTTACTTAGTTAATGATACCTGTGTCACGTTAAAAAAAGTACTGGTATTCGGCTCTATTTTCAAATTTGAAGCACATATTGCTGTATTTAATAATCAGAATGGCCCCAATTACAGGGATGTGTTTCCAAGTGTACCACCAACGAATGAAGCACCTAATTGTATAGAGATTGGCGTACTGGGCGTATTGCCTGGCATTGCCGGCGCACACATGGCTAATGAAGCCATCAAAATTATTTGTGGCATTGGCCAAATCCTATCTGGTAAACTCATGATTATTAACACGTTCCACAACACGACCCATGTTTTTAATGTGGCTAAACAAAAGAAATCCACCAGTACCGTTTTCACTACGAGGTGATTTAAAATTTTCAATTTATTCTTACTGCTTTATAATATCGAAGAAATGAGTTCATTTCTAACAAAAAAATTCCCCCTTCCTTCGGAGAGGGCTGGGATGAGGCTTCAATTGCATGAATAAATACCCAGCAGTATTAAGTATAGCCGGATCAGACAGCGGTGGCGGCGCCGGTATTCAAGCTGATATTAAAACTATCAGCGCACTGGGATGTTTTGCTACCACAGCCATTACCGCAGTCACCGCGCAGAATACATTAGGCGTTGATGAAATACACCCTATTCCGGCTGCAATTGTAAGGGCTCAAATCAAGGCGGTGATGGACGATATCAGGCCACTGGCTATCAAGATTGGCATGGTACATCATGCAAAACTTGCAACAACCATTGTATCAGTATTGAAAGAATATCAAGGGATACCTATCGTCTTCGATCCGGTGATGGTAGCAACCAGTGGCGACCCATTGATAAAGTACAATACTGTAGAAATATTCAAGCAAGCACTCTTTCCCTTAGCTCGGCTCATTACCCCTAATCTAGATGAGGCTTCCATAATAACAGGTATAACAATCTATACCCTTGCTGACATGAAAATGTGTGCAAGACAAATGATACGTAGCGGATGTAATGCCGTATTGATTAAAGGTGGGCATCTGAAAGGCCCTGCTCTTTACGATGTTTTTATGAATAAAAATGGCGATGAATATGTTTTTAAATCAAAAGCTATCGACACCATCAACACACATGGAACAGGGTGTAGCCTTTCATCAGCCATTGCATCCTACATGGCTTTAGGTAATGATTTAGTCTCTTCGATTGTCAAGAGCACTGACTATGTTCAAAATGCCATTAGACATGGTATGGACGTAAAAACGGGGGGGGGTAGCGGGCCGCTAAATCATTTTTTTAATCCCCAAAAATTAGTAATAGCTGATGTTGGTGAACACCTTGGGATGACAACCCTAGACAAATCGTTACGATAATCTAGAGGCGATTAACCGGGTGCCCAATTCTCATAAACGCTGCAATGCTTCGAAAAAATGTGTAGCATTGCAGCCATTTTAATCGTGAAAATCATCTTTCTACCCACCTATGAACCTTCTCCGTCTACTGGGCTGCATCATGCTAATGGTGCTGCTTTCTA
>JACCDN010906425.1_pt1 | contig 20629 bp, 9 predicted proteins | sample 7441691 | NCBI WGS metagenome assembly JACCDN01 (sample SAMN15323439, study PRJNA562643) | freshwater metagenome | isolation source: river surface water | place: USA:Blue River Watershed | collected 2017-08-16 | reverse complement strand
ACATTTCTAACGTCAACACCGAAGGCTATTCACGCCAAGACGTGGTGCTCAAAGACTCTGCGCCCAAGAAGCTGGCCAACATGTACGTGGGTACAGGCACGATCTTGCAGAACATCAAGCGTCAATATGATGCGTTTGCAGAGTCAAACTTACGCAACAGCACCAGTGACTTAGCCAGTCAAAAACCCATGGTCGATTACGCCAAGCGCGTGATGGACATCATGGGTGACAAGAGCATTGGTTTGAGTTCTGCGTTTGATGATTTCTTTGCCGCGGCTGGCGCTTTGTCGGCCGATCCGGCTTCGACTGTGCAACGTACCAGCTTCTTACGCAGTGCCGATGGTGTGGCCTCGCGCTTTGGTGAGCTCAACACACAGCTTGAATTGATCGCCACAGAAACACGTCAAGGCGTGGAGAGCGTGGCCGCGCAAATCAACACCTTGACCAGTCAATTGGCTTTGATCAACCAAAGCATGACCAAATCACCCACGCTTGAGAGCCAGCCTGCGGAGCTGCTTGACCGTCGTGACCTGACACTGCGTCAGCTTTCAGATTTGGTACGCGTGAAGACCAGCTTTACCACCAACGGCACAGTCAACGTCAGTTTGGGCACCACCATGACCCAAGGCCTCGTGGTCAGCGGTAACAAGGCACGGCCGATTGGTGTGGATACGAGCACGGTTGGCAAAATTGAACTGGTCCTAGATCCTTACGGTCAAACAGAATCCCTGGCCAGTGCCAGCGGTGGTCAGCTGGGTGGCTATCAAAGCTTCATCAGCCAAGTGTTGGAGCCAGCGCAAAAGAACTTGTCGGCATTGGCCCAAACCTTTGTCGCAGAGACCAACACCATTCAAAAGAATGGCATTGACGGCTACGGCCAAATGGGCGCAGACCTGTTTGCGTTTGATCCCAAAGCCACCAATCCTGCTGCAGGGATGCGCTTGGCGGTCAACGACGGCATGCGTGTGGCCACGGCTGCACAGTTCCGCGTGGGTGAAGGTAACACCAACATCACCACCACCCGAGCGACGGTGAAGTTCACCGACACAACACCTGCCACGCAACTGAGTAACAGCCTGCTCGTCAACAACCCCAACGCTTCTGCAGGGGTGACTTTCAAGGTCGACGGTGCACGGGTATTTACGCCAGTCACAACTTTGTCTGCAGGCGTGAAAGCGGCCTTCTTCCTAGACGAAGCAGAGCCAGGGCAGCAGCTGCAAGTGATGACCCGAGACGGTCGTCAGCTTTTGGGTCAAGCCCTGACTGAAACAGAAAAATACCAGCTCTTCACACCTGAGAACGGCTTTGTACAAAACGCCAACTATTCAGATACTTATTTGAATCAAACGGGCGACAAGGCTTATCGTGGAATAGACATGTTCTATGGTGCCAAGGCTGAAGTGTTGTTTGGTCAGAATTTCGATCAATACGGCGCAGCGGGTGAAGCATTGCCGCTGGCAGCTTCCATGGAAACATCGCGTATTTCAACCAGCGATGCATCCATTCCCGCAGGAGCCATCACTGTCAACGGCTTGGCATTGCCCGCATTCAATGCCAACACCGACTCAGAAGTCATCATTGCTGGCATGAGTGTCGGCAGCACTGCCACGGCCTATAGCTTTCAGGCTGTGGTGGGGGGACAGTTGATTTCAACCACGATCCCATCCACCAGCACAACCAGCATCAGTCAACTTGCATCTGCACTCAACACCAGCTTGCAAGCGCAAGGTCTGTTTGCTGCGGCTATCAACAACAACGCTGACATTCGCATCACAGACAGCAAAGGACGTGATGTCAGTGGGGTGGCCTTGGCACCCGCTAATACAAGTTTTGGAGCCACCTCAGGCTTTGTGCAAGTTCGCTCTGCAGCGGTTCAAGTGGCCAATTGGATCAATGGCAACTCTCAAGCCAGGGTGCTCAACCCGATGTTTGGAACGGGTGCGAATCCTGGATTTTCGAAGTTCCAAGCTACTTTAGGTGGTGTGTCATTTGAACTCACACCCACTTCCGCCACTGACCTCAATAGTTTGGCGGCAGCTCTGCAGCAGCAGTTCCGCGAAAAAGACAAGAGCACAGACATCACGGTGATCGTCGATGGCACACACTTGCAAATTACAGACGCACAAGGTCGTGCATTTAAAAATTTCTCTCTGATTCCGGCAGACACCACGTCATTCGCCACGGGGGGTAAGGTTGAAATCACGAACAGCAATGTGTCGCAAACGAATGTACGTGCGGAAGTGTTTTCTGAAGTGCGTGTCCCCGTCTCGCAACTCAACCTCTCCAAGCCACTGACCATCAATGGCCAAGCCATCACGGGCTACAAGACGGTGAACGAATTGGTCGATCAAATCAATGCGTCCAGCGCAGGCGTGGCGGCTTCAATTGCACCGAATGGTGAATTTGTGTTGACCGACTTGGTGGGTAGCCCCATTCGTATCAACGCCACAGCGGATGGCAATGCTTTAGACATTCAGCCGACGACATACAACGCCCAAGTGCGTATGGTGGAAGTGGTACGCGATATGCGAATTGCGGCGACCGATGTTGACTTCAAGAAGCCACTCCAGCTGAACAACGTCAGCATGAGCGAGGCAGCCTACGACTTGCCGGTTTCTCATTTAACCAATTACGAAGTTAAATTTGGCTCTGCCTCTTCTGTATCGGCTGCAACACCTGCAGCTTTAGCGGTTGCATTGAATGCCAACACCACATTTGCCGCCTCCTACAAAGCACAGGTGTCTGGCCAACGCTTGACCATCACCCCTTTGAAAGGTGAGGTCAGCGACGCTGATTTGGACAATGCATTCACCGTCAAGTCGGATGGCGTGTTTTTGACGCCTCAAACCGAGATCAAAACACTCAGCGCATTTGTTGATCGCATCAACTCGAAGAGCGCAGAAACTGGCGTGGTTGCAGAAATTGATCGTTACGGAGACTTGCAGCTCAGCACAACCGATGTCAAAGGTACGTTGGGTATTTCGGTAGGCCCTGGCAAAGATGCTTTGGGCAACGAGACGCCAAATGCTTTGGGTCTGGAGCCGAAAGATTTTGATGTCACAGAACGTCTCAAGCGCAAGTTGCTGGATCCTGACTTCAATTCAGACATTCGTATTTCCTTTGGTAGCTACGGCGACCCTTTGAAGTACGGCGATCCTGCGGATCTGTCAAAAATTGGCTTGCGCACCGGTGCCTACATTGAAGATGGTTGCCCTGATGAGCTGTTGTTGTTCATGACAGGCAAAGGCGCTGCCAAAGTAGCCGCCGGTTTTGAAGGCAAGCCAGACAATGTGCGCGATAGCTTGCGCTCACAATCTCTCACCATCAAATTCACCGCAGAAGACCGCTACACCATCGTCGACGCGACCACCGGCACGCAATTGGCCGATCGTCATTACGACCCTTCCGTGCTGGAGCCTATCGTTGAGTTCCAAGGTTTAGAAATCAAGCTGAGCCATGCGCCTGCTGTGGGCGATAGCTACCAGATCGATGGCAACTTCGATGGCTTAGGCAACAACGTCAACATGCTTGACATGGTCGACTTGAATAAAAAGCCGACTGCCAACGGCAAAACCATCGCCAATACCTACATTGACCAAATCAACAGCGTGGGTAACTTAGCCCAGCAGGCCATCATCACGCAAGAAGCCTTGACTGTTGTGAATGAGCAAGCTGTGGCTGCGCGCGACAAAGTTTCGGGCGTCAACCTAGACGACGAAGCTGCTGCGCTGATTCGCTACCAACAGGCTTATCAAGCTTGTGCCAAAGCGCTGCAAGTGTCAGGCGAGCTGTTTGATTCGATCGTACAAATTCGCTGATCAGGGTAAATCTATATGAAAATATCTACCAGTCTTTACTTCGATCGCTCTACGCAACAGCTGGGTGGTGTGCAAGCCAAACTGACCAAAGTGCAAGAGCAGCTTTCTACGGGTTTGCAAATTGTCAAACCCAGCGACGAGCCGGATAAAGCATCTTTGGTGACGCGCTTGGAGTCTGAATTGGCGCGACAAGCGGGCTACCAAGACACGCTCAAGGCGGTCAACGTGCGTTTGACTGCTGAAGAAACGGCACTCAAAAACACCAGCGACGTGATGTACCGCATCAAAGAACTCGCGGTACAAGCTGCCAACGACACACTGAGTTTGCAAGACCGTCAAAGCGTGGCCCTAGAGCTAGACACTTTGCGTGACCAAATTTTGAGCATGGCCAATAGCCAAGACAGCAACGGTAATTATTTGTTCTCAGGCAGCCGAGCAGGTGAACCCGCCTTCAGCAAAGACGCCGATGGCCGTGTGATTTACCAAGGTGACCACTCCCGCATGAAAGTCAACGTAGGTGATAACCGCCGCATGAACTTGAACTTGCCTGGGTCTGATGTATTTACGCGTGTTGTGCGCGACGATGGCAAGGGCAACAAAGTGGGTGTGGACTTCTTTCAGTCCTTGGCTGACCTCACCCAATCTGTCAAAAATGCAGATCGCACCAACATCCAACGCGGCATTGCCGAGATCGATACCTTGCAAAACGGGGTGAGTGAAGGTCTGGGGCAAATTGGCGCTGACTTGTCCGTGGTCGATATGCAGAACACGGTGCTGGACCAAGTGGTCTTGCGACTTCAAACCACCCGTTCCGACATCGAAGACTTGGATTACACCGAGGCCATCACGCGCATGAACAAAGATCAATTGGCCTTGGAGGCGGCACAAAGCAGCTTTGCCAAGATTTCGCAGTTGAGTTTGTTTAAGTATTTGAATTAATGCGTCTCAAGTTTTACGAGCTCATTCCGAAAGTTAACCAATGGCCACTACCTCAGTAAGTTCAGCAAGTTCGACAGGTATAGCCTCGAGCGGCGTTGATGCAGCTTTGGCTGCTGTCAAAGCTAATCGTGCGAATGCCCAAAAACTCATTACGACTTTAGGCGCAGGTTCAGGCGTTGACGTGAATGCTTTGGCAGAAAGTTTGGCAAATGCTGAAATTCAGCCCCGTCAAAATGAGCTTAACGGCAAGATCACGCGCAATGAAAACAAGGTATCGGGCTATTCTGCTATTTCGTTTTCTGTCAATGCACTGAATGATGCATTTAAGTCACTCAAAGACCAAAGTGGTTTTACTGGCGTTTCGGTCAGTAACAGCAACACAAGTGCGTTCAATGCGACTGCAACTGGAACTGCTCAAGTCGGTAGCCATGAAGTTGAAGTAGTCGCGATAGCCAAAGCGCAGCGCTCATTGAGCAACGGTTTCCTTTCGGCAAACTACCCACTCAATGCTGGAAAAACAACCACCGCCACTGTCACGCTAGCCGCAGGTTTGTCGATCGATGTACCCGTCGATGCTGGAAAAGACACACCTACTGGGCTTGTTGCAGCAATCAATGCAAAGACCGCGCAAACAGGCATCAAGGCCTCGTTGGTTAACACGGGTGACAAAGGGCAAGACCCGGTCCCATCCAAAACGGATTTGGTCGGGCCGCTGCTCAGTGGTGGCGCGACTCCCGCTGGTTTGGGCGTTTTCTCTGTGCAGGTCGGTGCAACTGCGATGTCTGTTGACATTCGAAATTTCTCACCTGTGCCCACCACGTTGACTGATTTGGCGGCTGCGCTGCAAACGCAGTTGCAGACCCAGGACACAACCAGCATCAACCCCAACATCACAGTCACTGTCAGTGACACAGGTGGTCTGTTGGTCACAGATGCAAGGGGTCGAACGATCTCTGGAATGAGTCTGACCAAATCGGACAACACTGCAACTGGCTTTCAGCCCAATGTTGTCGCTGCAGGCGCTCTTGGCGTCAGTGCCAAACCATTCAAAGTAATGTTGACAGGCCCAACAGGCGCAGCCCAAGGTTTTTCAATTGCTTTGAAAGATACCGACACAGGCACAGCGTTGAACACCATGACGTTTGGCGATCCATTGCAAGCCGCATCGGATGCAAACATCAAAGTGGATGGCATCACCTACACCAGGTCAACCAACTCCATCAAAGATGTCCTCACGGGTGTCACCTTAGACCTCAAGACGCCCACCACGCAGAACAACCCAGCGCTGCTAGATTTGGCAAGAGACACCACGCCCGTCAAAGACAAGCTGACAGCATTGATCACAGCATTCAATGATGCCAATAGCGTGCTCAATGTGGTGAGCGACCCCAAATCGACGGTCGAACAATTTGGTGCCTCTTTGGTGGGCGACTCCACCGTGCGCCGCATTCGCGAACAAATGCGTTCCATCGTCACTGGCGAGTCCACAACGCCAGGCAATGGCATGAAGCAAATCTGGCAACTCGGCATCAGCTTGACTCAGACGGGGCAGCTCGAGATTGACGATGCAAAGTTAGAAAAAGCACTGCAAAGCAATTTTGACGACGTCGTCACGATGTTCACCGGCAACACTGAAAACTTGAGTACCTACAGTACGCAGCCTTCAGGATTGGCTGGCTCTGCAGTGAAGAAGTTGACCGATCTCACAAGTAAAACGGGCTTTATTCAACAACAGAGTGACAACTCGACTACGCAAATCGATAAATACAAAACCGATTTGACGAAGTTGGACACACGCCTGCAAACCCTGCTGGACCGTTACACCAAACAGTTTGGTGTCATGAACAACTTAGTGGGTCAAACCAACTCCTTGAAGACCAGCTTGAAGAGCTCCTTTGACGGCATGATGGCGGCCTACACCAATAAGTAAACGTTAATTACTCATTCAATTATTTTTCAAAAAACTCCTCAAGTTCTTTGACATAGAGCCGATCTAACGATTGTCTGCAACCACCCAGCTGTTGGGTGCGTTGCCTTTGGTCCATCCATGGATGGTGAATAGAAAGGTCGGTTGATATGGTTGCCTTATCCAATAGCCCCAGTCCTACAACTGTGGCGATGCCTGCTGGATCTGTGCGAGCGTCGTTGCCTGTTATTGAGGCTCCGCATGGCGCGACGGTCTCCTCGCTCCCCTCAGCAAATTTAACCTTGCCTAAAAAGGCAGAAATTCATTTTGATTCTGAATTGATGATGGCCAATATGAAAGAGGCTGTCTCACGACTGAACGAGATGATGCAAAGCGGTGGTCGTGGCTTGAACTTCGCCATGGATAACAAATTAGGTCGCCCCGTGGTCACAGTGACCAACACGCAAACAGGTGAGGTTGTCAGAACCATACCCAATGAAGTCATTATTCGCGTGGGCCACAGCATCGAAGACCTCAAAGGCCTTCTGCATGACCAACATTTGTGAAATTAATACAAAAAGAGACTCAAGTTTTCCACTGAGCTTCCGAATCATCTGCTAACAGGAAATCGTTTCTGTCCATGTGATGCAACAGACAAGTGCTGCTGCGTTCGCAGTAACGCAGTAGCTTTGCCATGGTGGCCGATCTGCTTAACCCTTGTGATCAACCTTTAGGAGAAAGATCATGTCAGTTATCAATACAAACGTGAAATCCCTGGTGGCTCGCGATGCGATGACCATCAACAACCGTTCTTTGTCTACAGCTATGGAGCGTTTGTCTACCGGCAAGCGCATCAACTCTGCTGCTGATGACGCTGCTGGCTTGGCCATCGGCACACGCATGGACGCTCAGGTCAAAGGCCTGAACATGGCGATCAAAAACGCCAACGACACCATTTCTGTGACGCAAACCGCTGAAGGCGCGATGCAAGAAATCACAAGCATCTTGCAGCGCATGCGTGAATTGTCGGTTCAATCTGCTTCTGACACCAACAGTGCTGAAGACCGTGCCTTCTTGCAGCAAGAAGTGTCCCAACTATCGACTGAAATCGACCGTATTTCTAGCACTACCCAATTCAACGGCATGAACGTGTTGGATGGTTCATGGGCCAACAAGACATTCCAAATTGGTGCCAATCAAGGCCAAACAATGAAGTTCTCGATTGGCAACATGAAGTCCAGCATGTTAGGCGTCGCCTCGTCGCAAGTGGGTGGTAGTTCTGCACCATCTACAGCCGGCATTACGGGTGTAGGCGCACAAGGTGCAGCTGCAACTGCCACTACCATCAAATTAAGCTTCGATAAAAATGCAAGTTACGCGTTCACTCTGGCTGACAGCGTGACCGGTTTGTCAGGCTCACTGACAGCAACCGCATTGGATCTTGGCTCTGAGATGAGCAAAGCTGACTTTGCCAAAGCTGTGAACAAAGCATTGAAAGAGTCTGCCGTCAACACTTCTGTGACTGGTTCTGCCGCAACCGCAACTGTGGACATCACCACAAAACCTGAGTCTGTCAAGTTTTCTGTGTCCATTGGCGGCGTGACCAAAGATATCGATTTGTTCAACCGCTTGAACAATGCTGCTGTTAGCAAAACTGCGGTCACAAACGCAGAAGTGCGTACGGCTATGGAGGCAGAACTTCAGGCCCAATTTGATAACAGTATCACTGTTACTACTTCTGCTAACAAGTTGACTGTTACTGATGCACAAGGTCGTGCCGTTGAAGTGGGACAAGGTGTCGGTGATGGCTCATTGTTCGGCACGGATGCGGCCAACGTGGGAACGTTGTACAACGCTTCGAGCACTCAAAATACGATGTCGGTAGCCTGGAGCGGCAACGACTTGATGTTGACAAACAAGTCGGGTGGTGAAACTACCATCTCTGGCTACGCAGCTACTGTCGATACAACAGCCACTGTGAAGTTTCAGGCTGTCAATGCAACTGCTGGCCAACGTGACCCCATCGTGTTGACTGGTGCTGCATCATCTGACGCTATGGTGGCTGCCAATGGTTCTGTGGAAGACTCTAAACTCTCTGTTGCCTTCTCAAATGTGAAGAGCACAGGTACATATGCATTCAAACTGACTGACGGGGCTGGTCACACATACGCTAATTTGACTGCATTGAACGTGAAGGACGATCAATCTAGCTCAACGATTGTCGCTGCAGTTCGAACAGCCTTGGCAACCGGTCTGGGTAGCTTGGATGACAAGTCGATTGATGTGAGTGACTTCGACATTCAATTCCAAAATAACACGCTGACTGTGACCAGCAAAGAAGGTCGTGCTCTGGCGTTGGAAGGCTTCTCTTCTACGATAGGTAGCGTTGCAGTAACACCAATGAACGAGCTGGGTAAAACAACTACCCTTGCTTCACAAAGCGCCTTCACATCAGAAGTCCGTATGGGCGTTAATTCCTCTGGTTTGGGGGTCGATTACTCTGGTCAAACATCTGCAGGTAATTTTGATGTGTATGTTGACGGCATTAAGTCAAACATTTCGATTGACTTGCAAACAGTTTTGACTGCTGCCAACACAGCCAGCGGTTCAACAATCGCCACTCAATTGCAAACTAAATTGACTGCGATTACTGCAACGAGCACCACAACCAAAGTGTTGGTGCCTGGCTCGACGACCTTGCAGCAAGATTTGAGCAACGTGACAGTGACCTTTGACAGTACAACAAATGAGTTGGTGATCAACGACTCCAAAGGTCGTGCCATCGGTTTGACTGCTGCGTCTGCAGACCCGTTGCGTGGATCGGGTATTTTGTTTGTGAATGACTCTGTACAAGGGCAGTCCAACCGTGTTCCCGAAATCAAGACAAGTTCAGGCATCGCACAAGGCGGCTTGTACCAGACGACCACGATGAAGATGACCCTCAGCGAAGATGTCAGCGCGTTTGACTTCCAAGTGAACGGTGTTTGGTTGAACAGCGGCTTGTCTAGTGGTAACAGCACCGGCACCGTAAGCTACGACGCAAATGCTGCTTTCGCGGGTTCTGATTTAAAAACCAAATTGGATGCGCTGGTCACGAAACTGAACGGCTCACACCCTAATGCTGCTTATGAATACAGCGTCAATGGCCGTGACATTACTTTCAGCAACCGTGAAGGCGGTTCGTTGGAAATCGAAAAATTCACAGCGGGCTCTAACGACACAGCGTTGACTGCAACATTGACACCAGGCGCGGGCCAAGGCAATGCTGCAGTGGTGGGTTACAACGAAGTGGTTGCAACTGCCAAGGCAACTGGCGTTGCAGCGATTGCAACAACTGCTACCTTGAACTTGCAAGGCGATGACTTGGTGAGCTTCTCTGTGTCTGACGGCGCAAACACTTACAACGTTGCATCGCAAGCGATTGACATCAGCAACAGCACCAGCGCCAGCAACTTTGTCAAAGAAGTGAACAAAGCCTTGGTTGGTTCTAACATCCATGCCAGCATGGACACCAACGGCAATGTGTTCTTCAACGACAACACCGGTGGCTCTATCCAGTTGACCGCTTACAACGCTGCCTCTGGCCGCACAGCCAACTGGACTCCTGGTGCAGGCCAAGGCGATGCCAGCGCAGTGAGCAGCGGCTATGTGGGCTCAGGTACTGCGGGCTCAGGCGCTGTAGCAGTCGGTGGTGGTTCCTCTTCTGTGGCCCAATTGACTATCGCTACACAAGCGGGTGCAACGGCTGCGATCGCTACGATCGACAAGGCTCTGAGCTATGTCAACGCTGAGCGTTCAAAGTTGGGTGCCATCGAAAACCGCTTGACTCACACGGTTGACAACTTGACCAACATTGTGACTAATACTGCTGCATCGAAGAGCCGGATTGTGGACACTGACTACGCAAATGAGACAACCGAGTTGGCTCGCGCGCAGATCATCTCTCAAGCCGCAACCGCTATGTTGGCGCAAGCCAACCAATCGGCACAAGGCGTGCTGTCTCTGTTGAAGTAATTTAACAAGACCCCAATCTGTCGTTATACCAACGACAGGTTCAGGAGCCCCAGCTTTCAAGGCTGGGGCTTTTTTATTGCCTTAAACTTCAAATAGACACATTGAGGCCGAGTGAATGAAGCAACACAAGAAGCAGGCAAGCAACAACCAAGCTCAAATATTATTAAAAAAGGCAATGGGGTTGCATCAGTCGGGTGAGCTGATTCAAGCGCAAGCTGTGTATCAGCAAGTCTTGAGGTTGAATCCGGATCACTTTGAAGTCTTGCATTTGCTGGGTGTGCTGGCGTATCAACAAAAACATTACGAAGTCGCTGTTGATTTAATTGGCCGCGCCATTTCTCTGCACGCCAAGAATGCCAATTTTTACTACAACCGTGCCAATGCACTTGTAGAACTAGGACGGAATGAGGAAGCCTTGGCTGGTTTTGATGCAGCCTTGAAGTTAATGCCTCAATTTGCGGATGCATGGAACAACAAGGGGTTGCTCCTATTGGCAATAGGGCATTTAGAGGACGCATTGCCCTGTATGCAGGAAGTGGTGCGTATTCGTCCCAACTCATACATTGCACATTTCAATTTAGGGAATGTGGCGGCTGGGGCTCGCAGATTTGACGCAGCAATAGAGGCATACAACCAGTCAATAGCGCTGTCACCCGAGTTTGCGCAGGCATTTACCAATCGTGGAAGTGCCAAGAGTGCTTTGGGGTTGCTAGCGAATGCAGTAGAAGACTTTAATACCGCCATCCGCCTGTCACCCACTTTGGTGGAGGCCTATGTAAATCGTGGGAATGCGCAGGAGAAGATGAAAAACTCTGTGGAGGCCATGGAAAGTTTCAGTTCTGCATACGCCATCAACCAGTCGTTTCCGTATTTGGCTGGGACGCTATTTAATGCCAAAAATTTGCTGTGCGACTGGGAAGCATACGAACAAAACCGTTTGTACTTGTTAGAAAGTGTCAAGCAGGGAGCCCAAGTTGCATACCCGTTCACTGTGCTGGCCTTGACCGACGACCCAGCTATTCAGCAAAAAGCCGCTGCAACGTGGATGTCTAATAAGCATCCATTACGCTCGGACTTGGGCGAGGTGCCTAAGCGTGAGAGAAAAGAAAAAATTCGAGTTGGGTATTATTCGGCAGATTTTCATAACCATGCCACAGCTTACTTGATGGCTGAATTATTTGAATTGCACGATAAGAGCAGGTTTGAACTGATAGCCTTTTCATTTGGCCCAGATCGCAGAGATGAAATGCGAAGCCGGTTGGAACACGCATTTGATCAATTTATCGATGTCAGACATATGTCCGATATCGAGGTAGCCAAGTACTCTCGCGAGTTAAACATTGATATTGCCATTGATTTAAAAGGGTATACGCAAGATCACCGTTCAAGTATTTTTGCGTACCGAGCGGCGCCTGTGCAGGTTAACTATATTGGATACCCTGGCACGATGTCTGCCGAATATATGGACTTTGTCATTGCTGATCGGGTCGTGATTCCTGAAACACACAAGCATCATTACACTGAAAAAATAGTGTTTCTGCCCAACTCATATCAAGTAAATGACAGGCAGAGAAAAATTTCAGAGCGCGTGTTTACAAGGCAAGAGTTTGGTTTGCCTGAGGGGGCTTTTGTTTTTTGTTGTTTCAACAGCAGTTATAAGATTACTCCCGATGTTTTTTCAGTTTGGATGGTTTTGCTGAACCAAATACCATCATCTGTACTATGGTTGCTCAAAGATAGCGACATGGTTTGTGAAAACTTGCGACAAGATGCCATTCGCTTTGGAATTGATCCCAATCGGCTGATTTTTGCTAGTCGGGAAAGGTTGGACGACCATTTGAAGCGCCAACAGTTGGCTGACCTGTTTTTAGATAGCTGGCCAGTCAATGCGCATACGACGGCTAGCGATGCGTTGTGGGCCGGCTTACCGGTCTTAACTTGTCTTGGTAATTCATTTGCAAGCCGTGTGGCAGCAAGTTTATTAAGCGCAGTAGGTCTACCTGATTTGATTAAAGAGAATGAAAGCGACTATGTAAGCCATGCAATTTACTTGGCGCAAAATCCAGAATCGCTGAAAAACATCAGAAATCAGTTGGCCAAAAATTTGGCGGAGGCGCCGCTTTTTGATACGCGCTTGTATGTGAAACACTTAGAGACTTCATTTGAAAAAATAATGTGGCAGTACTTCGCTCGCGAGCCATTTTCAGACATACATATCGAGCCAACAGAGGTTATTTGATTAAGAAAACATCACTTCTGAATGTTTCTGAGATATCTCTTTCAGCAGGTGTTGTGATTCGTTTGGTGAGAGTCACTGCCATGGAGTCAATTGCTCGCGGTGTATCAATCACGCGCGCCTCGGGTATCCCTTGCTGCAACAAATCCTTGCCCATTTGAGAAGGTATATAAGTTAACTCAGTGAGCTCAAAGCGATGCTCGTACCAACCCAGGTACCAAAACCAGTCGGTGTAATAAAGCCAAGAGTTCTGGTTGAATCCTCTGATGTGTGTCGGGACTTGCCAAGCACCTAATGACAAATCGTAAGGTACATTGATTTTAAACTGACCACCCACCTTCAATAACTTTAGGCAGTTGCCCATCAATCTCTCTAAATCAGGGACATGTTCGAGGACATCGTTCGCAACTATTTCTTCAAATTCATTTTCGTCAATCGTGATCTCACCTGTAAAGATAGACTCAAAGTGAAGCGGAAATGTAACTGGTTGACCTAAATCAAATACAACATCTGGATGAACTTCTTCACGGATATCTATGTTTAAATAACCAAATTTGTAATCTTTGCCACTTCCAAGATTAATTCTTTTCGAATCTCTTTTCGGCTCTTTGTCAGATGTCAGTAGTGAAGCTGCTGATTGCAAAAGGATTTCAAAATCTTCAGAAGCACTGGTATTCTTGAATAGTTCTATCTTCTTTTCTGTCAGTTTTTGAAACCCCTCTTTATTTTTCAATAAATTAACGACAAACTCCACAAATGGCTGATCTCTTGGCGTAAATATGACATCTTTGTAAATGGCAGGTGCTGATTCGTGAGGGAAATTTTCTGAAATGACTGGAATCCCGTTAATTAAAGGGTAGAAGGCACGAATTTGTTGAAATATTTTACTTTCATAAAAATGTAAATTAAGAACAGCTCTGGTATGAGCAAGTGCAGCATCTCGTTCTTTGCTATATACCCCAGCAATATGATGTACGCGTAGCCCATAGGACGCTAACTTTTCTAACAATTGCGTGCGTTTTTCGTTTAAAACTCCATAAAAAAGCAGATCATACTTTTTAGTATGAACTTCATCAACGCGTTTCAGACTTTTAGAATAGAGTAGCTCAACACATCCCTTGTTTTGATGGGGTATAGCGGTTAAATTAATTTCTGAATAATCAAACACATAATGCTTGCAAAGAATATCTTTGTAGTCCGTACTGGTCCAAACACTATCTTCTGTCAGTTGTTCTGTGTTAAAGATGATGGTATCTAAAGGGAGTTCCAAACAGCTTTTAGGATTAATATGCGCTCCAAAAACGATATTGATACGACCGTGAATAAGTCGGTTCTTAGTCAAACTGGCTTCGTGACCATTTTCTTTGGCTAGATAAACCAAATATTCTGCGACTTCCAGTAAAGCCAGTGAATGAATGTAGCCAGAAGGCTGAAGTAGGCAGACATTGAGTTTCATATTAGTATGATCATTATTTGACATCATGTTCTATTAAACACATAAGCAATTATTGTGCAAGGACCTCAATAGTTAAGAATTTTTCTGGCATCATTTTTGCTTTGTAACCGGCATGCGCCACCGCTAAAGAGCGATTGGCATGTTTTCTGACACCACAAGCTGGAGCTTTGTTATGACGCTTATTCAAGAACTGATGAATCAAGCCGCCGTAGGCGGATTACTGGAAACTCAATCCATTCAGCGCTTCACGCCTGCTGAAATTCGTGAAACCATTCAATCTTTAGTGGCCACCGAGCAGCTTGAGTTGGCCAATGCTTTGGGCGATGCCGGCATGAGTCTGTACCCACACAGCGAAGACATCCTAGCCATCACCAGTTTGCTGGCCATGATGAACCAAGACTGGCCCCTGGCTGTCGAGCTGATGGATGAATTGGTAGAAATTCAAGGTGCCAACACCCCTGCATTCACTTATGTGATGTTGGTGCGCGCTTTGCGGTGCAACTTGGATCCAGAGCGTGCTTTGCAAGTGGCACGTCATGCTTTGGCTACCTACCCAGGTCAAGTCGAGTTGATGGCAGAGAAGTTATCGCTAGATGATTTCAGCGATTCGATGATGCCCACATCGGGCTTGCAGCACTAAGCGGCAAACAATCGCGATAAAGCGGCAAGCGGCAAACGCTTGCCGTTGAAGCGACAAAACATTGCCACTGAGTACTTAAATGAACAAAAAATTTTGGTCTAAAAAGGGAAAACCCTTATTTAGAGGCGTCAAAAATAGTTGGCACGCAAAGTGCTTAGTCAGTGGCAAGTTTGATTGACCAAGAAAGGTCAGGAGAAAAAAAATGGCAGTAATCAATACCAATGTTAAAGCTTTGTTTTCGCAGATGGCTCTGAAGACCTCCGGTCTCGAGCAAAGCAAAGCAATGCAGCAATTGTCGACAGGCAAGCGAATCAACTCAGCACGAGATGATGCCGCAGGCATGTCGATCGCAACGCGCATGACGCATCAGATTCGCAGTTTGAATCAAGCGGTGCGTAATGCAGGCGATGCCATTAACCTGATCCAGACGGCTGAAGGCGCCACCAACGAAATCACGGACATGATGCAACGCATGCGTGAGTTGGCTGTGCAAGCTGTCAACGACACCAACAGCAACGAAGACCGTAGCTATTTGGATTTGGAGTTTCAACAACTGAAGCAACAAATTGTCCAAATTGCCGACAACACCGAATGGAACGGTTTCTCTGTCTTGAATGGCAAGGCGGGTGAGCAAGTTGGCGAAATGCCTGTTTATAAGGTCACGTCCGATAACCAATTTGGCGGCGTGTTCATTCAGCCCACAACGACCAAAGCCATCACCGGCACGGGTGTGGGTGAGGTGCAGTCGTTCACATTGACAGGTCTGACCCCTTCCACAGGCGTGATGAACATCGCCGGTGTGGATGTGGCGATCACGTCTACAGAAAACACGATCGCCAAGAGTGCTGCCGAAATCACAGCCGTGTTGAACGCATCCAGTGTGTTCAGCCAAAACGGCATGACGGCTAGCTACACAATGCCAAATGCATTGACGGTTTCTGACACGTACTCAAAACAAGAAGTCACGTTTGCCGCGATCACAGCGGCCGGTCAAGCCGTGACAGTTGGTGGTTTGACCATGATTGCCAAGTCCGCCATGACCGCCGCGGAAGTCGCAACCGCCTATGCTGGCGTGGCCAACGGTGGCAAGCCTGCTGAAGGCGTCAAATACTATTTCACAGGTTCACTGGCTAACTTCACGACTGCTGCCGCAGGCGATGGAAACGGTAAGTTGGTATTTGCTGCGGCCAATACCGGCACAGCCGCTGCGTTGACCCTATCCGCCGACGCTGGTTTGCGTGAGCACTCCAAAGTGACCGTGGCAGCAGGTGGCTTGCCAGTAGGTCAAGCGCTGACCATTGGTGGTTTGACCATCACCAACGGTGGTGCAGCCGCACTGACGACGGCAAATTTAGAAACTATTTTGAGCAATCGCTCAGCAGGCGATACGGCATTCAATATTGATGTGTCGGCATTTGCTGGTGTATCAATTTCTGGCACCTTGACAGGTTTCAACACGGGCGCTGCTAACGCGTCGCATGAGATTGTTTTCTTCTCCAACTCAGCCAGCACCAACGTAGCAACCAACTTGGCTGCGTCCGGTACAGGTGCAGCAGCAGTCACAGTGGCTGCTGCGGTGGAGGGCAATGCCGCAGGTGGCGTGACTGCACCAACGGCTGCAACACAGTCGTATGACACAGAAGTCACGTTCACAGCTGTGAAGAAAGGCCAAGCCGTCACAGTGGCAGGCTTGACTTTCACGGCAAAGAAAGATTTGTTAGCAACAGAAGTTGCCAAAGTTTTTGCAGATGTCGCAACATCGGCCAGCCCAGCCAATCCAGTGGATGGCAGTGGTGAATTTTCTGGCAGTTGGACACCCTTCAACCCAGGCTTGATCGCTGGCAACAAAGTGATCTTTAAGAGCAGCACAGCCAACTTCGCAGCAAGCGTGGGTGCGACATTCAAGATCTCCTATTCAGCAGTCGATGGCGATGTCCCCAACGCCAGCATTTTGGCGGGTTCCACAGGTTTGACTGTTTCACCAATCACGGTGGAACGCAAAGCCGTGACCCAAGCCACTGAAGTGTTTACCAACAGCGGTAAGTTTCTGCAAAGCGGTGCGTTGGAGTTCAGCGTGCCCAACCCAGTCACGGCTGGTGCGGCACTGACGGCAAGTTATGTCACAACAGCAGGCGAGCATATCCAGCTGTCTGGCGTGATGGAAACCACCAGCCCTGCGGTTGTTGTATTTGCAAAGACAGCAGGCTTGAACAGTGCTGTCATCAGTGAAGATTTGCGCTACACATTGAAAGATGCCGATGGCGGTAATCTTGATTTGGTGGCAGACCCACGCACGGTCCAAATTACCGTGGGTGTCGAGGGCAGCATTCCTGCCTTGCGCGATGGCGACTTGTTGGTCAACGGTATCAATGTGGGCCCATCGCTGGCCGCAGACGACTTGTTGTCGCCACTGAATAACGCTTCAGGCAGTGCGATTGCCAAAGCTGCTGCGATCAACCGCATTGCGGTAGACCAAGGTATTTCGCAAGGTCAAATTCAATCGGTGGTGTTCAGCGGAACACCCATGATCGGTACCATCACAGTGGGTGGTGTCAGCGTAGCATTGAATGCAAATGACAGCTCGCCCACATTGGCCGCAGCCAAGATCGCTGCTGCCATGAAAGCCAGCCCCTTGTATGACGGCAGTACAGGACGGTCAGTGATTTATGCAGAAGGCTCTGCATCTATCAGTGTCAGTTTCCCACCATCTGAAGGTATTGTTGACAAATTAGAAGTGAAACCTGGTGTGACCGGTTTGGGTAGCGTTGTGAACACGACCCAGCCTTTCGCTACCAAAGTGCCAGGTACAGGTGTGTTTGCCAAGGTGAACGAGAACGTGTTGAACGGGCAAGCCATGGTGGCAGGACCTGTGGCCACAGGCGTAGTGTTCATCAACGGTTTCGCATCGGCCAACATCACTACGGTTTACAACAACTCGCAAGCTACACGTGAAAACGTGACGCGTGCGATCAACTTGATCAGCGACAAGACAGGTGTCAAAGCGATCAATACAGGCTCAGACGACAAAGGTATCACTTTAGTGGCTGCTGATGGTCGCAACATTGAGATTCAGTTTGAACCCACTGGTTCGACCAATGTTATTTCGTTTGGCCAACGAATTGGTATGCGTGAAGGTGTGCAAAGTGCCACGATTTCGCTGGAATCCAAGATCCAAGCACCTGTAGTCCTCACTTCGGATGCTAGTGGAGACATTACACGCTCTGGTTTGGTCAGCGGTAACTACTCTAAGAACGAGGCAGTGCTAAACACCAAAACACGAGACGTCGTGAACTCATCGGTGGCGCAAGTCAACAGTATTAAGCTTTCTGGTGATGCAACTGTGGGCGATTCCGTATCAGTTGTTGTGAATGGAACCACATTCACAACAGCCGCAGTTGCAGGTGGAGTGACACCGCAAACGCTTACGAATAATTTGATCTCACAAATCAACAGTACCAATAGTTTGGGCGTTTATGCAACTAAGGGGCATGAGAAAGGCGAGATATTGTTAACAGCGCGTACACCAGGTGTCTCGTTCACATTGGCAGCGTCAAATAGCTCGGGATCGACTGTGGGCGTGGTAGCTGCTGAAGTGACAGCTAATCAGAAGTCGAGTTTCAAAAATCTGGGCATGAATGACCTAGAAATTAACGGCATTGTGATTCGCCCTACGACTCCAGCAGATGACATTTTCTCTAATACTTTGGCTTCAAGTAGTGATCCAGGTTCGAGTGCGATAGCGATTGCTGCTGCGATCAATGACAGCACTAGTTTGACTGGGGTTAAAGCTTATGCCAACCCTGCAGTGACTGAGGGAACGATCACTTCGACTCAAACACCGATTAGCGGCAAACAGCATTTATGGGTGAATGGAATTGATATTGAAGTTGATTTTGTTCAGAACGAGAGTGGCACAGATCGTCGCGCCAAAGTTGTCGCAGCTATCAACGAGCGCACAGGTCAACATGGCGTGACTGCTACTGATAACGGTCGAGGTGTGTCGCTCGCAACAGACGGTCGAAACTTGTCTGTGTGGTTTGATTCGAGCCAAGATGAATTGGCTGCGTCCGACTTCGGTTTGGACAAAGGCGGCTCCGTCGCGCAGGTCTCCAAGATAAAGGTGGCAGGCACTGGCACTGCGGGTGCATCAGATACCGTGACGGTGATGATCAATGGTGAAGCGGTGACAACTGCTGCATTGCCAGCCAACGCAACCCCTGAACAAACTGCAACGGCCTTGGCTTTGGCCATCAATAACAAGACTGAGTTGAAAAACATCTTAGCTACAGTCGATTCTGATGGTGAATTGCTCATTTCCTCTAACGTGCCAGGATCCGCATTTGATGTACGTGGTCCAGCGGTTGCTCCGGCTAGTGCTCAAACATTGACAATCACAACAGTGACCGAAAACTCTCAAGGCAAGAACGACGTTTCTGCTGTGAACATGAGCGACAAGTACCGCTTGAATGTTTTGGGCAGTTCGACAGCTCCTGTAAGTGCAATGGACATCAAGACGGTCTATGCTACTGTCCGTATGGTGTCTGATGCACCTATCTTGCCTGCTCTGCCTGGTGCCGATGGGTTACCTCCTGACATGATGAATGTGCAGGGCAAGCCCATTCAAATCCGTGCTGGTAGCGACGGCTTGGGTTCGATGAGTAACTTTATGAATTTGGGCTTTAACGAGGGTAGTTTTGGTGGCCGCGCCAGTGTGGATATGGAGCCGCCACGAGTTGGACGCATGGCGTTCCAGGTAGGCTCTAGCGCCAATCAAGTGATCACAATCGATTTGGCTGACTTCGGCAAGAAGGGGCCAATCACAGGTGAGATTACCGGCGACGTCGATTTGAATGTGGAACAACGCTCCGTTCGTATCAACAGTCGTGACGGTGCTACTGCCGTGTTGAACTTGTTAGATGATGCAATGAACAAGGTCAACGCCACACGTGCCACCATGGGTGCCGTGATGAACCGACTTGACCATGTGATCAATAACTTGACCAATGTGTCAATGAACATGTCGGCTTCTCGCAGCTCGATTGAAGACGCTGACTATGCAGCGGCCTCGACCGAGTTGGCCAAGACCCAAATCATGCAACAAGCCGCCACGGCGGTGCTGGCGCAAGCCAACACCAGCCAGCAGTCGGTGATGAAACTCTTGGGTGGTTAATCGCCACCTTTGAGTAACGCATGAAAGCTGAGCAGGGCGCTATGCCTTCATCCGACAACCTATCCAAAGGTCCCAACTGCTGGGAGTGCCGCTACATGGCGGTCACGTGGGATGTGCGCATGCCGTATGGCTGCAAGCTCATGGGCTTTCGTTCCAAAGTTGTACCTTCATTGGAGGTGCTGCGCACGGACGGGCGTTTTTGTGGCGGTTTTTCGCCCAAACCTGCCAAACAAGAAGCTGCAATTCAGGCTCAAAAGGCCTCAAAAAAGCCTGTCGGTAACTCGTCGCAACGTCGAGAAAATGACCCTCGCAGGCCCATTACGCACATAAATTTAATTACATAGGTTACAAAACGACCTGGCACGGCCTTTGCATAACAGTCTTACCTTTATTTCGGACTGTACTCAAAGTGAATGCTTCTTCTGTCAACGTAATTCATGCCGTGTGGTT
>JACCDN010546830.1_pt1 | contig 20637 bp, 19 predicted proteins | sample 7441691 | NCBI WGS metagenome assembly JACCDN01 (sample SAMN15323439, study PRJNA562643) | freshwater metagenome | isolation source: river surface water | place: USA:Blue River Watershed | collected 2017-08-16 | reverse complement strand
GTCCAGAACAAGCGTGTGACCCAGATTTTATCTGGGCGACGGCGGGCACATTTTGCAGAGGTTCATACAATTTTGAGATTTTCGGTAACAACTGCCTGAGTTGTTATAAAATGAGTTCTGACTTGGTTGTATAATGGCTCCAATATTGACATAACTGGTGACGGGGAAAGATTATGGTTGTAAAAGAAATAGTAATTCCAGATTATTTAGAGCAGTTCGATGCAAATATAGTATATTCAGACCCTGATCCTGATGTAGTTGCTAATACTGTGGCTGCTTAGCTTGCTATATTGAACAAGCCAGAAATAGAGACGTAATCATCAAAAAGCTTTTTTACGACTGAGGGCAAATTTTTCGGTTTCGAAGAGAAAGATTGAGGGCGAATCTTCGAGGAGGAAGCGCTGAAAATCTGAGTAGATATCTTCTCTTAGCTTTTGATCTAACGTACGACGACCATCCTCGAGAAGCTTGTCGACTTTGAGATTACTGTACTTGGTAAAGTTGGTCGGTTGAGTACTGTGCCAGAGAGTGTACTGATCTGGGTCTTTAGGGGGCGTAAAATCAGCCAAGATTATTTGATAGTCACTGCTGACGCTACTGACAACCTTTACGTCTACGATAATACCTAAGACCTGACGCCATGAGGCGGCTATACTCTCGGCAACATCGAGGTAAGGCAACATGGTCTTGAGTTCAATTTTGACTTCTCCTGGATTTTTGACATCTTGTGTAAATAGCGTCTTGGCACGCGACTCGTCGTATTCGTAATCTTTGACTAGGTCGTTGTAAGCCCAGGAGCTACTAGCAATCGGCGAGAGCGCCCGGACTTTGCCAAAACTCTTATCAGGTATTGCGTAGGCTAATCCCTGTCTCGTAGTTTTGCTGCTTAGGAGCGTATCGGAGTTGTTGATAAATAGTGCAGCTATCTTATCGCCATCCTGAGCAATGATTGTGCTACTCGGGTCACTAGCTAGATCTGCGGGGATAGCACTAAGCGTATCTAGGATAGTTACTTCGCCTAGTTTGTAGGCAGTCAGAGCACTGTTTTCGGTTGGGTAAAATTTGTAGATTAATCTAGAGTTAGAGGTTTCGAGAGTTAATGACTGGAGAGTATTACCTGAGACTAAATGGTAATCTGTGAGTCTAGTTTCTTTGGTCCCGAGAGTATTATCTTTGAGTACTGGTTTGGCCATAGCCTGCATAAAGGGAGCATAGGGCTCTTTGAGTAAATACGTGATACTTAGGTCGCCCCTAGTGACCTCGACATCGGTAAAGTTGTAGGTGATATCAGTACTTGTTAGCTTGGAGCCGTCGTGCCATACCTTGTCTGATTTTAGATTAAATGTATATTTTTTGCCGTCATCTTCGATTGTCCAAGAACTGGCGAGTGCCCCTTCTATTGTCCCGTCCTCTTTGACTGTGACTAGTCCTTCGGCGATCTGCGACTCTAGATCTTCGGGAATGGTAGCTAGGGTGTATTTGCCAATGCGACCGATCTTAACTGTTTCTTTTGGGGTTGGGAGGTAGCGAGCAAAGATAATGATCCCAGTCAAAATAGTGAGGATGATCCCAGCAGAGCGTAGAATAATGCTCGAGTGCTTTTTGATAAATACTTGGGAGAGCCAGTAGTACCGTCTGAATTGTTTCAGCATGGCAGTTTAAAACGCGATTATGACAGATAACACTAGAAAAATGAGCGCAGAGGTAATGGTTAGACCAAAGACAGTCCGCTCCATCCCACGTTTGGCGTGATAATTGCTACTAGCAAAGCTGCGACCTAGGCCTGTACCTTTGGCCTGAAGGACAATTAGACCGATTAGGAATAAGGCGATAATGCTCTGGATAATATATAAAACGTTATTCATGATGAGTCTCCTTGTAAGAGGGTAGATGCAATATTATAAGTGATACTCATAACTAGAGCAGAGAGACAGTAAACCCAAAAGGAACTAAGTTCTCCTGCGGGGAGTGCAAAGAGACCATTTGTGTAGCCTTTGAAAAAGTAGGGACTAATGGTTATGCCGGTATAGATTACGTCAAAGATATAAATGACGATGACTTGGGTAATCCACCTGAAAAGCCCGAGTGTTAGGAGGTTTATGGGGAGTAATAATAACTTGATGATTGGAGTAAATAAGAGATTAAAGAGGAGAAAAATAATTGCTGAGATTAAGTAGGACTGCCAGGTGGCATCAATACTAAAACCAGCTACCAGGCTAGAAGTCGCATAAAAAGAGACCATGGTCGCGATTATTTTGACAATAAGTGTTCGCATAGCTTTATCTTATCACTTGTGGTGCCTCTTTTTCCAGAGTAGAAAAATTAATCCTATTAAGACAGCCACTCCTGATAATAAGAGGTATTTATTAATACTGGTAATAAGGGATAGTGGACTAGTGGTTGAGTTACTCGTGAGCTGCTGCCTACCGTAGGGTGGGAGATATGGGACGTAGACATCGTGATCATTAACCTTCAAAGTTTCTTTGACTATGGCATGAGAGCCAGTATTAACTAAATAGTTGGTCTCCCCCACTGCTTCAACTTTGAACGAGGTATCGGGGAATTCGAGAGTGTTATCGCGTACTACTACATCGATCTGGCGGCCAGCCCGATTCTCACGATAACTACCGGCAGGGAGCGGATAATCACTCAGTGTCCCCCAGCGCACAAACGTAATATGACCAAAGTCTAAGAGATCAAAATATTCACTCCCACCGGTCGTATGACCCCAGGTAGGGTCGACGCTGCGCCAGACCTTGGTGCTCGGATCCTGATATTCGGGGTATGCATGTAAGACGTCGATATCGCTCCCCTGCGGGCGTAGCGCGCTATTGGACGTAACAGCATAGCCAATGATAGCGCGACTAGGTATCCCCATAGCTCTACTAGTTGCGACAAATACATCGGTAAACTCGGTGCAGATTGCAGAGCTCGGGTTAGCTAGAGCTTCTTCTACCCCTAGCCTCTTTTGCCGGGTTATCTGAGTAAAGTCATAGGAGAAAGTTTCGAGTAAATAGTTGTAGAGATTCTCGGGATTTTTTAGGTTAGCGGCTAGTCTTTTTACGCTACTCCCCTGCTCCCAGTAAAGCTCCTCGCCCAGTGGAGTGCTACTACTAGGGTCAAAGTAGATTGGATTGGGTGAGACTAAGACTGAGAGGTCGGCTGTAACTTCAAGTTTTGAGAGTGGGGAGAGCTTGTAGCGTGCTAACCAGTTGCCATCGCTATCGACTACGATCTCACGCGGTTGTGGGTCAAGCTTGTTTAGCATCACTCGCTGGTAAGCGGTGTCTGGAGGGAGCGCTAGTTCGCTAAGCGCTTCGATACTAGTGGTATTTTTGAGAAGGTAGTTAAGCTTGAGGTCGTAGCTCGCTGACGTCCCAAAATGGAGTGTCAAGTTTTGGTCGCCACTACCCACAAACTGGTATTCTCGGAGTTCGCCGAGGTTATTAGTCGTTTGGGCTGGTTGGCTACTAAAGCTCAGCTCGGGGTAGTTACTAGGTACTAAGACTTTTCTCACAAAACTCTCCGCCTCGTTGCCTTTGGCGGTTTTTGGGAGGGTGAGAGTTACAGTACTGCCTATTTTTTCGGCAAAGCTCTTGGTGTTATAGGAGATCTCTAGACTGGTTGTTTGATCTTTGCCGATTTTTGGGTTACGGATCGGGATGTGCAGACTAGTGACACTCGCTTGTTGGTCGAGCTCGGGTGAAACCGAGTCTCCCATTACTTTGACCAGGACATCCTCTATATCACCACTACTAATCGAGAGGTTATAAGTGGTTGGGTAGATGTGTGAGAGGTTGTTGATGAGGTCGATGTTGTGGATGATCGAGGCCGCGCCTGCATCGTCAAACTGATAGGTGGTTACAATGCTAGTATTAAACTCGCCTGCAGCGTATATCACCTTAGTATTTAGTAGCAGCAAAATGATCCAGAGAAGTGCTTTTTTCATTGAGATTAGAATACCATAGACCCTTGACATGCGGGGAATATTTGGGTACTCTAAAGCTGTTAGTCCTTAGTACTTAGTTATTAAGCCAAGGAGGGCATATGCCTATAACTCTTTATAGAAGACAAAAGCAAATTATAGATTTTATTGGTCAATACATCCAAAAATTTGGTACTTCGCCTACTCTACAAGAAATAGCCGACGCACTAGGAGTATCATCGCTCGCTACCGTGCACGAGCACCTACAGAGTCTAGTTAAAAAAGGCGTGATTAGACGTTTTGAGGGCGCAGTGCGCGGCCTCGAACTACTAGACAAAGAGATGGGTCATGCAATTGATGGAGTAGAGCTACCCATATTAGGTTTTATCGCTGCTGGGTCCCCGATCCAACCTATGACTGATCCCAACGCAACGCTCCGGGTTGCTTCGGCTATGCTAACTGGCAAAAAGCGCTCATTTGTACTACAGGTACGAGGCGATTCGATGATAGAAGAAGGAATACTAGATGGTGATTTTGTAGTTATCGAAGAACAGAACAATGCACATGACGGCGACATAGTGGTGGCTCTCTTAGACAATGGACTCGCAACACTTAAAAAATTCTTCCGTGAGGCCACGCGTGTCAGGTTAGAACCTGCTAACTCAGCGATGAAGCCGATATTCGCTCAAAATGTAACAGTACAGGGTAAGGTGGTCGGGCTAGTGCGTAGATTTGGACAGTAAAAAACTGCTTTTATTTGATACGTAAGAACTTGAGGAGTTTGTGGACGATATTATCATCCTGTCTCTTTTTGTAAAAATAGAGCGCTAGGATTACTAGCAAGACAAAGATAATGAGATAACCGATCTTTTCGAAAGAATCTAGTCCTTCGTTTAGCGATTCGAGAGCGCCAACGCTGGTAGCTCCTAAGTATAGATAAAAATAGTTCCTGACAGCGTAACCAACTAAGGTGGTCCAGAGGAAGGTAACTACATCTAGTTTGAGTAACCCTGCGATGATACTAACTGGCGCGGTCGGGATAATGGGGATCGCGCGAAGTGCGAGCATGACCAGATTGTCAGTCCAGCCACCAGATAGCTGAGCCCCAAATTTTTCGACTTCTTTGTGGCTAACACCAACAAATTTGCCAAATTTGGTAAGCACTACATCCTCGGCCTTGTCAGAAACTACGTAGACGACGTAGCTCGCTGCGGTTTTGGCTAGACTACCGATAATCGCGAGATAGACTAGGTAGAGCATAGCGTTACCGGCTGAGGCAGAGAGAGAGCCGGCCAGAGTCATAACTAGGGGTGATGGGATAGGGGCGATGATTTCTTCGAGGGCTGCACCCACTGTGGTAAAAATAGGTAGTGGTACAGTCTGACTCATGGTGTGGAGATAGTCGATCGCTGGACTTAAGAGTTCTGTAAGCATGAGTGTGATTGTACATGGTTATAGTTAAAAGGTAAAAGGTATAATAGGATGATGAGCGGAATACTTTATGTGATCGGCACACCTATCGGCAACTTAGGAGATATAACGCTGCGGGCGATTGAGACTCTGGAGCAAGTAGAGATATTGTACTGTGAAGACTCACGTGTGGCAGCGAGACTAATTAACCACCTAATAGAGATTGGCAAACTAACCAAGAAGCCGAGGTATGTACCATATAACGAATTTAATGAGAGTCGGATGGGCGAGGTTGTTGCTGACTCAGTATTTAATGGAGCAATTGTTGGGCTAGTAACAGATGCTGGGATGCCCGGAATATCTGACCCAGGATACCGAGCGATCCGCGCTTGTCATGACAGAGGGCTGCCTGTCCAAGTAATCCCAGGAGTGACGGCTCTAACTACTGCGCTCCCCTACTCCGGAATTGGAGGTGAGGTTACTGTCTATGCAGGATTTTTGCCAAAAACTAGTGGTAAAGCGCAGCGGATACTCGAAGCTAGTCGTGTCATGATGGAGTCACTCGGGACCGGGCGCGTAGTTCTTTATGTCTCCCCTCACCGACTACTTAAAGATCTAGAGCTGATCAAAACTGTCATGGGTAACGTAAGCTGTGTCCTGTGTCGTGAACTGACCAAGATGCATGAGGAACGGGTCGAAGCAAAAGTAGAAGAACTGATTGAGAAATATAAGGCCGGGGTAAAGGGAGAGCTGGTTCTGATAATTGGATTAGAGTAAGCTGCGGCCAGACATGCCGCTTGGCGGATTGATCCCCATCACCTTAAGCATGGTTGGAGCGACATCACAGAGGGAGCCGCGAGAGAGTTTGGCATGATTGTTCTGGAAAGATTTGCCGTAAATAAGTAGAGGTACGGGAAAGTCGGAGTGCTCGGTATCTTTTTGGCCAGTTTTTAAGTTTATTAGTTCTTCGACGTTACCATGGTCGGCTGTGATAAAGACTGTCCAGCCCTCATCCCTCATGACATAGTCATAGATCTGGCGCATCCAACCATCGAGGTACTCGCAGGCTTTGATAGCAGCCGGGAGATCACCAGTGTGTGCGACCATGTCGGCGTTAGCGTAGTTGATAACGATCAAGTCATAGAGACCGCTACGCATTGAGGCGAGTAGTTTTGTTGTTTGCTCGGCACCTGACATCTCGGGCATGAGGTCGTAGGTAGGGACTTTTGGGCTCGGGGTAATGTTTACATCTTCGCCTGGGAATGGGAGATCTCTTTGACCATTAAAATAGTATGTGACAAAGCGCTCTTTCTCACTCTCTGCCAGTTTGAGTTGACGTCTACCAGATAAAGCGAGGACACGTGAGAGTGGCATCTCGACAAATTCGGGTGGGAAGGCAGCGTGTGCTCCATTGTCTTTTTCGTATTCGGTCATGGTAGCCATGTAAAGATTATTGAGAACTTTTGAGCGCACAAAACCAGAAACCGGAGCAGTATCAGTAGCTTTGAGATGTGTTTTGTTGTATTTGATTGCGTATGGGTCAAATTCCTCTTTCTTTTGGGCATAGTCATCGCCTTCTAGTGCTAGAGCGCGGGTTAGCTCGCGGGGTCGGTCGATGCGATAGTTAAAGAAAATTACGGCATCGTTGTCACTGATTCTTTTGGTGCCTTCGACTATGATGGGTTTGATAAATTCGTCAGTTTCTTGCTTAGAGTGCCTCGCGTGGAGAGTATTGATCGGATCAGGAGTTACCTCGCCAACACCAGTGACCAGTGAATCGTAGGCTACCTGGATACGCTCCCAGCGATGATCACGATCCATGGCGTAGTATCGACCCATGAGTGTAGAAAGCTTACCTACACCTATACTCTTGGTTTGGCCGATCAACTCTTCGAGATACTGTGGTGAGCTAGTGGGTGGGCTATCACGCCCATCGGTTATTGCGTGGATATATACCTCGGTTACGTTTTGGGTTTTGCAGAGCCTAAGCAGGGCATAAAGATGATCGTTTACGGAGTGGACTCCACCCTGGCCGATTAGGCCTAAGAGGTGGATGGCGCTATTATTCTTTTTTGCGTGCTCGATAGCTTCGAGGAATGTCCTGTTGGAAAAGAAAGTACCAGAGGCAACAGCCATGTTGATACGAGGTAGATCCTGATAGACTATGCGACCAGCACCAATATTTAAATGGCCGGTCTCGGTATTACCATCTTCGCCTTTTGGTAGACCCACTGCTTCACCTGCGGCCATTAGTTCAGTATGAGGATAGACCATCTCGAGCATGTTCATGGTCGGAGTTTTGGCTAGTTTCCTCGCATTACCTGGGTAGTCTGGACCAATCCCCCACCCATCCAAAATGATTAGGAGTGCTCGTTGTTTTGGCATTACAGTTTTTGTGTACTTAGATAAGAATCTATTTCTAGAAGTCGGTTGTATTTTGCGACACGCTCACCTCGGTCAGGTGCCCCAAACTTGGCGTAATTGGTTCCGAGACCTACGGCAAAATCAGCGATAAAGGTATCGTTAGTTTCGCCTGACCTGTGAGAGCTAATGGTTGTTATATTGTTATCTTGTGCCACTTTGAGCAATGCTATAGTCTCTGTAATGGTCCCGATCTGATTAGGCTTAACGATTACGGCACTACAAGCTTTTTGTTCTATCGCTTGCTTAAGCCTAGCGGCATTAGTGGTTATTAGATCATCTCCGATCACCATCGTGCTTTCTGGGATTACTCTAGTTAGCTCCGTCCAGCCTTTCCAGTCGTCGTGATCTAGTGGGTCCTCGAGTGCGAGTAGTCCATAGTCTTTGACGAGACTCTGGTAGAGCTGAGTCATGCCATCTCTATCTAGTGGCTTAGGGGAGTCTTTGATGTGATAGACCCCACTCTTATGAAAGCCATTGGCCGCGACATCTAACCCGAGATAGACATCTAGACCTAGGCGGTAAGGTGAGTTTTTGATAACGAGAGCCATGAGCTCTAGGGCATCTGCGTTCGTAAATAAGTTGGGGGCAAAGCCACCCTCGTCCCCGACGCTGTGGATCGCGTTACGGTGGATTAGCTCATCGCGTAGGCTCATCCAGATCTCAGCTCCTGCACGGAGAGCCTCTTTGTAAGGCATCCGACTACTGGGGATCACATGAAATTCTTGAAAATCTAGGTTACCTGCTCCGTGTGCACCACCATTAATTAGGTTAAAGATTGGAGTAGGGATCCGCAGATTGCTGCCAGGTCTATACCTTTTTTGGAGGTAGTGAAAAAGAGGGAGGTTGTAAGTGCTAGCTGATGCTTTGATTGCAGCGATACTAACTGCGAGGATACTGTTGGCACCGAGCTTGCTCTGGTTAGGCGTACCATCTAGCTCGAGCATGACGGCGTCTAGCTTTTCCTGAGCGGTTACATCACGCCCAATGAGTGCGGGAGCTAGAGTTTTGTGGATATGATCGATTGCTTTTAAGACCCCTTTACCGTGATAGCGGTCCAAGTCCCCGTCTCTAAGCTCTACATCTTCGTTTTGACTCATGCTGACGCCAGATGGGACAGAGGCGACGCTGTAGGCGCCTGTATCGGTTAGGAGGGAGACCTCGACTGTTGGGATAGCACGGGAGTCTAGTATTTCTCTAGCTACTATTCTAGTTATTTTTGCCATTTTTTACTTTCGAGAGATTAGGCGTTTTTCGGTCTCGTAGAAGACATCTCTAGTTTTGTCGATTACATCGGGTGTCACGCTGACACTGGTGACTCCAGTTTTGCATAAGAACTCGGCAAAGTCTGGGTGGGAGCTAGGTGCCTGGCCACAGACACTGACAGTAATTCCACGTTTGTGCGCAGTCTTGATGATGTGTTCGAGGGCCCAGAGGATGGCTGGGTTTCGCTCGTCATAGTCGGCAGCGACTGTCTCATTGTCACGATCGGTTCCGAGCATAAGCATGGTTAGATCGTTGGTGCCGACTGAGATGCCGTCGATCCCGACGTCGATAAAGCTATCGAGGAGGATTACGTTGACGGGGATCTCGACCATCATCCAGAGTTTGAAACTAGCATTGCGCGAGAGACCGGCTGCGACAACTAGTTTTTTGACTTGTTGCATCTCTTTGACGTTTCTGACAAATGGAATCATGAGGTGCAGATTTTTTAGACCCATTTCGTTACGTACTTTTTTGATTGCTTCGAGCTCTAGCTCAAAAACATCTGGGTCATGAATGTAGCGGAAAGCGCCACGATAACCGAGCATTGGATTGGGTTCGTTTGGCTCGTAGGCTTCGCCGCCTTTGAGATGACTGTATTCGTTCGTTTTAAAGTCGGATGCGCGATAAACTACCGGTCGATCACCAAAGGCTTTGGCGATACGACTCATCCCCTCGGCTAGTTTGTCGACAAAGATATGACCTTTCTTTTCGTGGATCAGTTTTTTGGGATGTACGCCTATACCGGCCATCATAAACTCAGCTCTAAGTAGACCTACACCGTCGACATTCCTCTTAGCAATGTCTTCGGCTAGCTCGGGCTCGCCTAAGTTTACATAGACTTTGGTAGCTGTTTTGTGAACACTCTCGGGTGCATGATAGACAGGGTCTATGATGTTGGTGACGACTGAACTAGCTTTGAGATTGCTCTCGTAGACACTACCAGCTGCACCATCGACTGTGATGACACGACCCTGTTTGAGTGTGGTAGTAGCTGTTTTGGTGCCTACGACACAGGGTACACCTAGCTCACGACTGACGATAGCTGCGTGGCTAGTCTGGCCACCTTTGTTGGTCACAATAGCGACGGCTTTTTTCATGGCTGGGACAAAGTCGGGGGTGGTCATGTCGGTAACCAAGATGTCGCCTCTTTTGATCTTCCCTATTTCTTTGGCCGATTTTAGGATATTGACGATACCGGTTGCGACACCTGGGCTCGCTGGCTCACCCTGGAGAATTAACTTGCCTGTGATTGCCTTGACTGCTTTGATGCTACTTTCGTGCTTATCGGTTGTCGCTTGGATGGTGGTGATAGGACGGGTCTGGACGATAAACATCTTTCCATCTTCCATAGCCCATTCGATGTCTTGAGGGAAGAAATAATGTTGTTGGAGTTTTTTGCCTAGTTTGGCTATTTCGACTATTTGCTTGTCTGTGAGTTTGCGCTTTTTTTGGCGACTCTTGGGGACTGCGCGATCTATATTACCATCACCATTCCTGACCATCTCGATGTCCTGATGGACGGTCTTGGTGCTAACGATATCAAAGTTATTTTTGTCGACTTCGTAGTGATCGGGGGTGATAGCTCCCTGAACGATTTTTTCGCCTAGTCCCCAGATAGCCTCGACAATAATTTTGCTTTTGTCATTGGTGACTGGGTTAATAGTAAACATAATACCAGAGACATCAGACTGAGCCATTTTTTGGACTGGGACGGCTAAAGCAACCTTAAAGTGATCAAAACCCTGCTGAACGCGGTAGTAGATGGCGCGTGGCTCAAAGAGTGAGGCCCAGGCTTTGCGGATGTGGACTAAGAGACTAGCGTCCCCGCGCACATTGAGATAAGTTTCTTGCTGCCCGGCAAAACTGGCTTGTGGCAGATCTTCGGCTGTGGCACTACTCCTCACTGCGACTAGTGGATCTTTACCTAGTTTGTCGTAGGCTTTGTATACCTGTTCTTCGATTGCTTTGGGGAAGGGTGAACTCTCGATAACTTTTTGGACGTTACGACTAGCGCGGTTGAGAGCATCGGGATCTTCGACATCTAGCCCTTTGAGTAGATCTTTGATTTTGTCGGCGAGCTGGTTCTCTTCGATCATGTGTTTGTAGGCAGCGGAGGTTACGACAAAGCCACCTGGAACGGGGAAACCTGCCTGAGTCATCTCACCAAGATTTGCACCTTTGCCACCTACTATTTCGACATCACCTTTATCAATCTCATGGAACCATAAAACAAATTTTGGGGCAGTCATATGATCAGTGTAAAGGGAAAAGTTGAAAGGTGCAAGTAGCTAAGATTACTTGGCCATCTCACTCTTAAACCAGTCAACGTTTGGTATGGCGGATGGGTCTATCCCATAGAGCATGGGTAGATATGCGGCCACAAATTCGCCTAGCTGTATAACCTCAAAGACCTGCTCGAGCTTGGTTTTGCTGGTTGCGAGGAACATCTGGGTTTCGTAGCCTTTTTGCTCTACCAAGTTCTTGGTAAGGAGTACCCTTTTTTGAACACGCTCGTGGTAGAGAGCTGAGTTAAAGAAGAAGAACACTGTTGTCTCTTTGGCGAGAGCCGGGAAACTAAGTGCTTCCATATAATGATGGTTAAACTCTGGTAGATGCCACTCGCTAGTTAGTGCTTTGGCATTTTCATTTATCTGGTTATTAAAGACGTGAGCCGAACCTATTAGGTGCTCTGCACCGACGAGGATTATGTGCTTGTCATAACAACTAAATGCAAGAGTCTTAGCTACATTATCAGGAGCTTCAGGTGAGAGCTCTTTTACCATCTTTTGTAAATTAGACGACACTACCTTGAGCTCACTACTTAGGTCTCTTAGTAGTCCTGCGTGACTTAGCAGTGCCAGTTGACCGACGACAGCGTATCCTATGGCGAGTCTAGGCTGCTTGCTAGGATTAAAGTTAGGCTCGATCTTGTAAACTGGCCAGTTATTTTTTGAGGCTAAATCTAGTAGGGGTCCACCGCTTGAAATCGCCATAATCTTGGCATATTTAGCCTTTGCCTGCTCGGCTGCAGCCAAGACCTCTTCGGTAGTGCCTGAATAGCTAGAGAGGATGACTAGCGATTCGTTACTCACATAACTAGGTAGATCGTAGTGTGAGACTACTTCGAATGGGACCTGAAGCTCTGATTTGTAGAGGTTTTTGATGATGTAGCTAGCTAGCACACTGCCGCCCATGCCGGCGACCACTATATTCTTAATACCTGTTTTGTAACTATTATCGACTACGATGCCAGAGGTTTGCTCTAGCGCTTCCTCGATCTGTCGCGATAATGCTTCGACACTGCCCAAGAGATTACTCTTGTCTAGTTTTTTGATTTGATCTCGTGAGTCGAGTATTGATGTCATAGTTAGCTCCTAATGATTGATAAGACTTCGTCTCTTTTTTGCTCCATTAACTCTTGAGATTTGGCCTCTAGAGTTAGACGAAGTAATGATTCTGTGTTAGACGGTCTGACACAGAATCTCCAATCAGCGTATTCTACAGCTACTCCATCAAGTCTTGATATCTGGCCATCACTATATCGCTCTGCGATCTCGTTCATTTTGCCTTCTTTGTCTACGATTTCTGAGTTTGTTTCGACAGAGATAATGTACTTACTCATAACAGGTGCTACAGCCTCGGAGAGCTTTTTGCCTGTATCTGACAAATATGCAAACATCTGCATGGCGGGGATCATGCCACAATCCGCATACCAGAAGTCGCGGTAATAGGTATGACCGCTTGATTCTCCCGCAAAGACTGCATCGACCTCTCTCATTTTTTGTTTAATATACGAGTGGCCGACGACACAGATTACTGGTTCGCCACCATTATCTTTAATTGCTTCGATGAGCGCCCATGTGTAGCGAGGATCGTAAATTACTTTGGCTTTTGGATACTTTTTGAGCATCTCGGATATTAAGAGTGTATTGGTGTAGTAGACATCGATAAACTCACCTTTGTCTGAAATAAAGAACACTCGATCAGCATCCGCATCCCAGGTGATGCCTAAGTCTGCACCTTCTGACTTTACGAGTTCACAGAGCTCTATTCTATTTTCTGGGATAAATGGATCTGGTCTACCTTTGGGGAAGTTGCCATTTGGCTCGTTGTTTATCGCAACGATATCTATAGGTAGATTTCCTGCCTTTATAATATGTTCAAATATTTTTCCGGCTAAACCAAAGTTAGGATTGATGACAACTTTCATTGGTTTGATATTTCGACCTTCAACCCAACTCAAGATGTTCTTGGTAAAGTCATCAAGAATATCTTTTTTTGTTAGAACCCCTTTTTTGTCACTGGGTTTGAGATCTCCTGATTCGATAAGATCTCTAATTTGGCCTATACCATCTTCGAGAGTCATGGCTACCGGCCCGGCTTTGACCATTTTGAATCCATGCCACTCAGGAGGATTGTGAGACGCTGTAACCTGGATGCCGCCGGCTAACTTATAGTTGCCTACTCCAAAATAATACATATCGGTAGAGATCGCTCCGACATCTAGTACATCGACGCCAGAGTCAAGCAAACCTCTGATTAAACTTTCTTTTAGTTCGTGTGAGTGGATCCTAACGTCTTCGCCTACTAACACCTGCCCATCAGGCTGTACGTAAGCCGCGTAAGCTAATCCTACTTGGTAGGCTAAGTCATTATCTATATTTGTAGGAAAGACTCCTCGGATATCGTATGCTTTAAAAATTGAGTGATCTACTTTCATGTTTGTACCTCCATATTTAGGTCTTTATCCTAAAACTTGGAGTAATAGTATGTCAAGTTGACTTGATAGGTCTAATTTGGTATTACCAGTCTTGATTTTGTTATCGATATTGTAGAGCTCGTCATAAAAGTGAGCCAAATCAGCTATCTCCCAACTACTAGCGTGAGATTTTAGTTTTCCGATCTGCCAGGGAGGGAGTTTGAGCGTTGTTGCAGTTTTTGCTTGAATGAGAGATGAAATATGACGTGAGAGCATGATAAAGGTAAAGCCATCTTCGCTACTTTTGCGAAGACTTATGAGTAGCGATCTAGCTTGCGCATGGTTGTGGGGTGTGATCGAATCCAAAAAGTTAAATAGGAGAGCGGGTGGCTTGCTCTCTTTGATAACCCAATCCTTAGGGAGCTTGGCTGTAGTTACTTTAGTTAAGGCCTTCTTTTCCCAAATCAAGATGTCCCGCTCACCCTGGTAATTTTTGAGTAATTCTATACAAGCATCTTTATCTTTGGATCTGAGGCGTGAGAAGAGATTTTCGATTAGAATCGTTTCGCTACCAAAGAGACTCTCGGTACCGAGGGTACTCTCTAGATCCATAGGAGTTATTTTTTCACCATTTAGCTCGCGTATGTCTGAGTGCTTCTTTTTGATCTCAAAGAGATTGTCCCGTGATGTTTTGTTGTCGTCACCGTGGAAAAGGTATGTAGTCATATGTACCTAGTTATTAAGTTATAAAGTTAATTGATCACCGATCTGGAGACTGTTGGACTTGCTCCAGCCTGCTGGTACTTCGAGTACTGCATCTACTACCTGAGAGGGTGAATAGGTGGGAGGGCTGGCGCTACTATCAGGTTGTACATCCGGCGTTATTTCGACTACTTGATTATCTTTGATCCAAATCATATCTAGTGGAATATGGGTATCTTTCATCCAGAATAGCGGGACGTGATAATGAGGGAACAGGAATAGCATCCCATCGATCCCCTGTAAACTCGTCCTACCACTAAGTCCTTTTTCCCAATGTGCCGGAGTTTGAGCTAGCTCAACTACTAGTTCATGACTACCGAGAGAGATGAGTGACTTAACTGGGAGACCCAGAATAACTCGGAAAATATTTTCTAGTTTGTGGAGCGCTCGTACGGTTTTGTAAGAGTGAGCTAGATCGCCGGAGAGGTGTGAGCTATCTTTTGATTCTTCGTTTTTTGATTCGACTGATGCTGGTTTGGGTTCACCTTTAATTTTTATGATTTCTTTGATAGCTTGTCCACTAACGCTTAGATTGCCATCACTCGTGGTGAGTGAGTGTACAGGAAATGCTGCTCCCCCATCTAGTACAAATGGAGTAATGGCGACGACGCGCTGGTCGCTGCCCCAGATACCCCAGGCTGTGTTCCAGTATTCTCTGAGCTTAGACTCACTCACCTTGGTCTGATCCCAGCCTGTCTCTGTGATAAAAACAGGTTTATCTGCGAGCTTATACTGAGTAAAGAGATAGCTATACGAAGTGATTCCCGGAAATGTATTTTTGCGGGGTGGCTGAGCAAAACCTGGGTTACTATAACTATGTGTTGCAAATCCATCAAAGTATGACCAGACAGAGCTATCATGAGCGTACATGGCGCTCAGATACCTCTTGGCTGACATAGAAGTGGTACTATCTGGGAGTGCATCATCGAGTGCTGGGCCAAGCAAGAAAAAATGTTCTGACCTTTCTTTAAAAATAGTGCGCGCATTCTTGACGATATCGGTGTATTTGCGTGGGTCCACTACCCCTCCCCATTCCCTACTCTGATTAACTTCGTTAAAGAGGATAATGTAGCGGTTCTCGGTCGGCCACTCTAACTCATTTAGAAAGTTGGCAAAATCGACTAAATCTGAGGCGACAGCGCTATCCCACGTTCCTCCGTTTGGGATGGTAGTGATACGGATTAACGGGATTAAATGTAGGTCCTTACATTTTTTCATAAAATCCTGCCATTTTATGAGATCACGGTCTACTGGCTGGATAGGTACGGTGACATAGCCCCAGTCTCCCCCACTGCTGTTTACTAGTTTTGCAGCAGCCTCAATCTCGCTTGGATGCAGGATATGGACGCCCATTTTGTTGTTGGGGACTGATGCGGGATCGTATATAGCACTTGCTGGAAAAGCCAAAAATCCAAAGCACCAAATTACAAACAAATTTGATAATACAAACTTAAAAATTCTAAACATTCTTATTAATCCCTAAGTGAGTATAGGCAGCATCAGTTACTACCCGACCTGCTTTGGTGCGCGAGAGTAGGCCGATCTGCATCAAATAGGGCTCATACACATCTTCGATGGTAGTATCATCTTCGGATAGTGCGGATGAGAGAGTCGATAAGCCGACTGGTCCACCATGGTGGTGGGTAATAATAGTTTTGAGCAAATCCCTATCCCCGGCGTCTAGTCCGAGGTGATCGATCTCTAGTAGTTCGGTAGTTTCGAGCACTATCGCTTTTGTAATAGCTTTGACGTTCTTGATGTGGCCCATGTCTCTCACACGTCTAAGCAGCCGGTTAGCGATACGCGGGGTACCACGGCTCCTAATAGCTAGCTCGTGAACGGCATCTTCTTTGAGCTCTATATTTAAAATATTCGCGCTCCTTTTGATTACATGAGTGAGATCACTCTCCTGGTAGTACTCTAGCTTGCCGATGATGCCAAAACGAGAACGTAGGGGCGAGCTGAGGGCCCCTAGCTTGGTGGTTGCACCGATTAGAGTAAAGGGCTTTAGCTCTAGACTCACGCTCCTGGCTGCTGGACCTTTGCCGAGTACTATGTCTAGCCTGCCATCCTCCATGGCGCTATACAGCGTCTCTTCGACGCTACTAGGCAACCGATGGATCTCATCGATAAAGAGTACGTCGTTGGTCTCGAGATTGGTTAAAAGTGAAGCAACATCACCTACGCGTGAGAGCGCTGGACCGGCTGTCACATGGATGCTCCCTCCCTGGACGAGCGCAATGATGTGGCTTAAGGTTGTTTTGCCTAAACCAGGGGGACCGTATAGAAGCGTGTGATCGACGCTGTGGCTGCGACTCTTGGCAGCCCGAAGCGCAATATCAAGTGATTTTTTGAGCCGAGGCTGGCCTACAAACTGCTCGAGTGTCTGAGGACGTAGAGATTCGTCAAAGCCGGGCTCACTACTATCGAGGATGGTACCCGTGATTAGGCGATCATTTGGCTCCATGATGACCTCCTAAGGCTCGCATAATCGCGGATAGTGCCTGTGATTCGGACAGACCCTTAATATCGGTGCTATTTAGAGCATTCTCGATTTCACTGCGGGTAAATCCGAGCGAGAGAAGGGCCTCGGTGTAGGGTGAGCTAGAGGTACTTTCGAGGACTAGAGTTTTGCCTAGTTCGAGTATTATTTTTTGAGCAGTTTTTTTGCCTAGGCCCTTAACTTTGCCAAGAGTATCTAAGTCGCCCGCGGTAATAGCAGTTACTAAGTCTTTTGGTGTGAAATGATCTAGGATACGACCCGCCATCTTTGGCCCTACGCCTGATACATCAAGGAGTGAGATAACGAGAGAGTGTGCTTCGAGGGAGGGTACTGTGAGCAACCTTGGGATGCTTTGATTTTCGAGGTAGTGATAGCAATACAGCTCTACTTCTTCTCCAGTTTTTTTGGAGAGTAACCAGCCACCTATACAGTCATAACCGATACCAGCGACCAATACAATTGCTCCATTATTGGTATAAGAGTGAATATTACCTTTGAGATAAGCAATCATAATATTATTTATTTAGAACTATTGTTGATATCGCCACAGCTAGCGCGTCCAGCTCGTCGTCACGTTTGCCAACTGCAGTTACTCCCAGTAGTAATCCTACCATACGCGTAACCTCAACTTTACCTGCACTACCGCTACCGGCGACTGCGAGCTTGATAGTATTGGGGGCTAGTTCGATGACCTTGATTTGATTTTGAGCTGCTATTAGCCTAATCACCCCGCGTGCTTCGGCCACGCTGATTGCAGTACTTACATTTTTTTGAAAAAGCAGTGACTCGATACCCAGTATATCTGGCTGATACTTGTTTATGATTGTACTTAACTTATCGTAAATATTGGGTAGGTATATATCTGGAGTTGTAAGTTTTACATTTTCGATACAGCCACTGGCTATATATTTTTGTTTGGAAGAGCTACCGCCAATGACTCCCCAGCCGAGACGGTGAGTGCCTGGATCGATACCAAGGATAGTAGACATGATTTAATACTACGACCAAACCGAATGAAAGGCAAATCTAACTTATTTATGAGATATTAGCTGATAGCTTGTTTCTTGTATATTGTTGATCAGTAATAACGCCGAATATAAGATAATCATTGGTATTGTTGAGAAGGGTTTGATCTTGATTTCTGTAGCTAAGGTAGCGATCTGTCTCTTTAGGATATTATTTTCTTTCTGCAACATATCTTAGTTTTGAGAGTGACGAGGCTTACTGCCTTTGTTCAGTGCCTTGAGCTCGAGGTATGCACGACGGAGAGAACTCTCGGCTTCGGCAAACTCTAGCTCTCTGGTTTTGTCGGCTAGGGTTGCTTTGGCTTCGGCCTCGGCTGCTTTGATCTTGGCTTCGTCGAGGTCGCCTGCCCGTACAGCACTGTCAGCTAAGATATTTAAGTTACCTAGACTATCGACTTCGAGAAAGCCACCAAAGATAACCACTGTCTCTTCGGTCCCATTAGCATCTTTGTAACGCAAGAGCCCCTCAGTTAATCTAGTTAAGAGTGGGACGTGGTTAGGGAGAATGGTAATCTCCCCTTCGGCAGTCTGAGCTGTGACACTACTAACCTCGACTGTTAAAAGCCGCTTCTCCTGTGTCACGATGTCGAGCTTTATGTTGTTTGTCATTATTTGTCTTTGTCGTGTGCCTCTAGTACTTCGTCGATTGTTCCCTTCATATAGAAGTCCTGCTCAGAAACGTGATCTAGGCTACCTGAGAGGATCATGTCAAAGCCACGAATAGTCTCTGCTACCTTTACATATCGACCAGGGATACCAGTAAACTGCTCGCCCACATAGAATGGCTGGGTGAGGAAGCGCTGGATCTTGCGCGCGCGAGAGACGACTAGTTTGTCATCGTCAGATAGCTCGTCGATACCTAGGATAGCGATAATATCTTGGAGATCTTTGTAGCGCTGTAAGACCTTTTGGACAGCACGTGCAACACGGTAGTGATCCTCGCCGACGATGTCAGGAGTCAACATTTTACTGTTACTGACTAGTGGGTCGACTGCTGGGTAGAGTGCCTGCTCAACGAGTGCGCGGTCTAGAGCGATGGTACTGTCTAGATGAGCAAAGGTTGTGGCTGGCGCTGGATCTGTATAGTCATCGGCTGGCACGTAGACTGCCTGGAAACTAGTGATACTACCTTTTTTGGTCGAGGTAATACGCTCCTGCAATGCCGCCATTTCGGTAGCTAGGTTTGGTTGGTATCCGACAGCACTCGGGATACGACCGAGGAGTGCAGAGACCTCACCACCTGCCTGACTAAAACGGAAGATGTTATCGATAAAGAGGAGCACGTCCTCGCCCTGGACATCACGGAAATACTCAGCAAAGGTAAGGCCAGTTAAAGCTACGCGGAGACGGGAACCTGGTGGCTCATTCATCTGACCAAAGACCATGGTAGTGTTTTTGATAACACCACTATCTTTCATTTCGTGATAGAGGTCGTTACCCTCACGAGTGCGCTCACCTACACCAGCAAACACTGAGTGACCGGAGTGCTCTTCGGCAATGTTACGAATTAGCTCCTGCATGATAACGGTCTTGCCGGTTCCGGCTCCACCGAATGCAGCGACTTTTCCACCCCTGGCAAATGGGGCGATAAGGTCGACTACCTTAATACCAGTCTCTAAGATGCTAGCAGTGTTACTTTGCTCAGCAAATGTTGGAGCAGAGCGATGAATAGGTGCTGTTAGTTTGGCTTTGACCTCGCCCTGGTTATCGATTGGTTCGCCGAGGACGTTAAAAATACGACCCAGAGTCTCGTTGCCGACAGGAATGGTAATAGGTGCGCCAGTTCCCTCGACACTCATGCCGCGTTTTAGGCCGTCTGTACTACTCATGGCGATAGTGCGGACTATACCGCCTCCGAGGATCTGCTCGACCTCGAGCGTTACTACACTACCATCGTCTCTTTTGACTTTGAGGGCGTCATAGAGATTAGGCTGGACTCCCTCAAACTGGACGTCGATAACGACTGAGACAATCTGAGTGATAATGCCTAGATTATTTGTTTTTTTCATAGTTCTCCTTTTTATTGATGTGGGGTAAGCACAGGGGCTTACCCTTACATGTTTGTATATTTATTCGATCGCCATGCGTGCGGTGGTGACGTCTAGTAGCTCACTAGTGACGGCACTTTGTCTTGCTTGATTATAATCGAGAGTTAGGTTGCCTATTAGTTCTTTGGCGTTGTCAGAAGCGCTCTTCATTGCGACCATCCGGGCACTGTGCTCGGTAGCCCGGGCTTCGAGTATAGTCTGATAGACTGACATCTCGATCTGATAAGGAAGTAGTGTGTTTAGTAGTTCGGTACTACTAGGCTCGATTGTATAGTTATTTGGGAGTGCATCACTCTCGACTGCAAAGGGAAGAATTTTGGTAAAGGTAATGTCGTTTTGGAGGGTACTAATAAAGCGTGGGTAAGCCAAATAGACTTTGCCTACTTTACCCTGACTGTACTGCTCCATGGCGTAGGCGCTTACACTCCTGGTCTCTGCAAATGTTACGATTTCACCGAGGTTGTTAAACTTGGCCTGTAGCTCGGTGTTGCCACTAGGGGTAATGTATTTTGCTTTTTTGCCAACGGTTGCGATCACAATTTTGGAGCTAGCGTGACGAGCGGAGAAGTCGAGGAGTG
>JACCDN010208393.1_pt1 | contig 20637 bp, 19 predicted proteins | sample 7441691 | NCBI WGS metagenome assembly JACCDN01 (sample SAMN15323439, study PRJNA562643) | freshwater metagenome | isolation source: river surface water | place: USA:Blue River Watershed | collected 2017-08-16 | reverse complement strand
GGACCCGAACAGCGAACCCAGAAGCCTCTGGGAAGCTCGTGAGGGACCCCAGAAAAACAAGGAGATGCACGCAGGCTTGAAATGAAAAGCCGGAAGAGCTGCTGAAATTACTTTTTACTCTTTTTAAGCTCGATGGCTTTTTTTTGCCAGTAAACATCCAGCTGATTGATATCTATTGGAAGTGCTGAACTTTGAGGAACCAGCCTGCCATTAGTAAAGGCTCTATCCAGAATGGTTTCTATGAGGTAATCTTCATTATCATCGAAAGGCTCGTATTTTTTCTTGAGATTGATATCAAAAAGGCGTGCGGTATTGTTGGACCAAAAGGCTTTCCAGCCGCTTTTGTAATCTTTAATGAGGTCAAAAGTGGTGATTCCAGTTTGTCTGTAAATCAGTTTTACGAGAATTTGACCCTGTTTGCGAGAAAGTTTTTTGAGTTTGGCCTTGAATTCGTTTTCCATATAATCTTCGATGATTCGGAAATACTTCTTTCTGTCTTTGTTAGATTTTAATTTTTCAAGGTTTTTATTCATTGCTGTGAGGCGATCGCTAGCGGTTTTAGCATAGGGATAGACTTTGTAAACACGGTTTTGAAGTAAAAGAAATTGCTTTTGTTCTTCGGGATCTAATTTTACATTATATATAAGTACTTCATGCAAAGCAATGGTATCATTAAGCAATGAATCGTTTTCTATGAAATTGATTTCATCCAAATTTTCAGGAATAATTTGAGAATGTAGGGCAAATGAAGTCAGAAAAACAACAATAAATAGGACTCTCTTTTTCATATGGAAAAATTTTAGGTAAAAATATACAATAACACTAACAAGTCTAATGCCAAATTTATATTTTAGCAAAAAAAATAAAAAAATGTCAAAAAAATCGATCCTAACAAAATCATCTCTCACCTTTTTAGAAAATTATTTAAACAACCCCTCTCCTACTGGTTATGAAGCGGGTGGTCAAAAAATATGGATGGACTATTTGAAACCTTATGTAGATACTTTTATCACGGATACTTACGGAACTGCTGTTGGTGTAATCAATCCGGAGGCAAAATTTAAGGTAGTGATTGAAGGGCATTCAGATGAGATTTCATGGTATGTAAATTATATTACAGACAATGGTTTAATATACGTTATAAGAAACGGTGGATCTGACCACCAAATTGCTCCTTCAAAACGAGTTAATATTCATACTAAAAATGGTATTGTTAAAGGAGTATTTGGTTGGCCAGCTATTCACACACGCAACCGTGGTAAGGAAGAGCCTGCAACATTACACAATATCTTTATTGATTGTGGATGTGAAACTAAAGCTGAAGTTGAAAAATTAGGCGTTCATGTAGGTTGTGTCATTACGTATCCGGATGAATTCATGATTTTGAACGAAAACAAATTCGTTTGTAGAGCGATCGACAACAGAATGGGCGGATTCATGATTGCTGAAGTTGCCAGATTACTGAAGGAGAATAAGAAAAAACTGCCTTTTGGTCTTTACATTGTAAATTCGGTTCAAGAAGAAATTGGACTTCGCGGTGCTGAAATGATTACTCAAACGATCCAACCTAATGTTGCGATTGTAACCGATGTTTGTCATGATACCACAACACCTATGATTGACAAAAAAATTGAAGGTGATTTACAAATGGGCAAAGGGCCGGTCATTGCCTATGCTCCTGCTACTCAAAATATTTTACGCGAGCTTATTGTTTCAACGGCGGAAGAAAAGAAAATTCCGTTTCAACGACATGCAACTTCTCGCGTTACTGGAACCGACACCGATGCATTTGCTTACAGTAATGGCGGTGTTGCTTCTGCATTAATTTCGCTTTCTTTACGTTATATGCATACCACTGTAGAAATGGTTCATCGTGAAGATGTTGAAAATGTAATTCAATTGATCTATGAAAGTTTACTGAAATTGGAAAATAACCACGATTTTTCTTATTTTAAATAAGATAAAAAAAATCCCAAATCAGTAGATTTGGGATTTTTTGTTTCTATTTGTTTTGCAGATAATTTAAAACATTTGCTTCAATTCGTTCGTTGATATGGGAGATGTCTGCTTTCACAAATTTTTCTCCAAGTATATTTTCAAACAATTCAATGTAACGATCCGAAACCGATTCGATATATGCATCATTCATATCTGGAATTGATTGTCCCTCTTTTCCTTGAAAGCCATTCTCGATCAACCATCTTCTTACAAACTCTTTAGAAAGTTGTTTTTGTTCTTCCCCATTATCTTGTCTTTCTTGGTATCCATCAGCATAAAAATAACGTGAAGAATCGGGTGTGTGGATTTCATCAATAAGTACAATTTGTCCGTCTTTGGTTTTTCCGAATTCGTATTTTGTATCTACTAGAATAAGCCCTCTCGAAGCTGCAATTTCAGTTCCGCGTTGGTACAAAGCACGTGTGTATTTTTCTAAAACTACATAATCTTCTTCAGATACAATGTTGTTAGACAAAATGGCTTCACGCGAAATATCTTCATCATGCGAACCATTGTCTGCTTTGGTCGTTGGGGTAATAATTGGCGTCGGAAATTGATCGTTTTCTTTTAATCCTTCTACCATTTCTACTCCACAAATCATTCTTTTTCCTGCAGCATATTCACGTGCGGCATGACCTGACAAATACCCTCTGATAACCATCTCAACTTTGAATGGCTCACATAAATGTCCGACTGCCACATTTGGATCTGGAGTTGCCACCAACCAGTTAGGAACAATATCAGAGGTCAATTCCATGAACTTGGTTGCGATTTGATTTAAAATCTGACCTTTGTATGGAATGCCTTTGGGCAAAACTACATCAAAAGCAGAAAGTCGGTCGGTTGCGACCATTACCAATAAATCGTCGTTAATATTGTATACTTCTCTTACTTTACCGCGGTAAACCGATTTTTGGTTAGGAAAATTAAAATGGGTGGTTGTAATTGTATTCATTGTGTTGTTGTATGTTGTGTTATTTTTTGTGCAAATTTAGTTTTAATTTGAATAGAAAAAAAATCGAACGAAATCAATCCTGTAAAATAAATTCATTTAAATAGTGTGCGACACCATCCTCTTCATTTTTTTGTATCACTTCTAAATGATTTAATTTGGATTTAAAATGACTCGGCGCGTTGTTCATGATCAATCCTTTGTTTGCGGCAAGCAACATTTTCTCATCGTTGAAACCGTCTCCAAAAGCAAGGGTATGTGTCCAGTTTTTGTTTTCTATCTGCAAGATTCTTTCTATGGCAATCCTTTTATCAACTTGTTTATGAAGTAATTCTAAACAAATTGGGAGACTGAATGCAAAATCGAACTCATCCGAGAAATGCAAATGCAACTCGTGCTTCAGGGCTTCTAGTTTTTGATTGTCAGAATGGGTAAAAAATATTTTAATCCCGCTTAAATCACTTTGTTGCTTGAAATCTACTATATGTGGCGGGTAATTCATTTCTTTTTGAAAACTGTTCAGCTTTTCGTTTACTTGATTGGTCATCCAAACCGACTCTTTAAATAATACAGCCGTAATTTCTGCATCCATCGGTTTTGTCAAGATGGCTCGTGCGGTTGCATCCTCCAAATTAAATTGATAAATTAGTTCTTGGTGAGGATTGTGTATTCGTGCTCCATTAGAGGTTACCAGATAAAAAGGTATTCCAATTGAAGACAAGATTGGCATGGCATCTAAGTGATGTCTACCGGTTGCAATAACCAACGTGTTTCCTTGGTCATGAATTTGTTTTAAAACTTGTTTTGTAAAATGAGAAACTTGGTGGTCGTTATTGAGTAAGGTACCGTCCAAATCACTAATTATTACTTTTTTGTTGGATTCTAACATTTTCTAGTCGTTGTTCTCTATGCTTTTGTAGGCATCTATCACTTTCTTCACCAATCTATGTCGAACGATGTCTTTATCATCCAAATAAATAATACCAATTCCTTCAATATCTTTTAATACCAATAACGCTTCTTTAAGCCCCGAAATCGTGCGGCGGGGTAAATCGACTTGGCCTGGATCTCCGGTGATGATAAATTTGGCATTTTTCCCCATACGGGTCAAAAACATTTTCATTTGGGAGTGGGTAGTATTTTGAGCTTCATCCAAAATAACAAACGCATTATCAAGAGTTCTACCTCTCATAAAAGCCAAGGGAGCAATTTGAATCACACCTTTCAAAATATAATCTTCTAGGGTTTGAGGTGGTAACATATCGCGCAATGCATCGTACAAAGGCTGCATGTAGGGATCCAACTTTTCTTTCATATCACCCGGCAAAAATCCTAAATTCTCTCCTGCTTCTACTGCGGGTCGAGTGAGTATAATTCGTTTGACTTGTTTTTCTTTTAAAGCTTTTACAGCCAATGCAACTCCCGTATAAGTTTTACCCGTTCCAGCAGGTCCAACGGCAAAAACCATGTCGTTTTTGAATACTGTTTCCACCAATTTATGCTGATTCGGAGTCATGGCCTTGATGAGCTTTCCTCCTATTCCGTGCACCAATATTTTTTCATGGTCGGGCATGCGTTGTTCCTCTTGCGAAGTACTTTGAATCACGCGATCAATTACATTTGTGTCAATGGTATTGTACCTTGTAAAATGAAGCATCAATCGATTGAAACGAATTTCAAACTCATCCAATTGATCCTTTTCACCAAAAGCTTTTAAAGTAGTTCCTCTTGCAACAATCTTTAATTTTGGGTAATACTTTTTAATGGTTTCTAAATGAGCATCTTGAGCTCCCCAAAATTCTTTTGGAGCAATATCATTTAATTCAATAATTCGTTCGTTCAAAAGGATGATTTTTTTAGTTAATTTTTATCTAATAATTAGTAGATTTGCATGCATTCAAATTTAAACAATACGACTTTATAAATTTGAATTAGTTATAAACAATTTTATGTCAATAATTACCTTAACTACCGACTACGGATTAAAGGACCATTTTGTGGGTGCTTTAAAAGGTAAAATATTGTCTGAATTTAGAGAAGCAACCATCGTCGATATTTCGCACACCATAGACCCCTTTAATATTTCTGAAACCAGCTATATTATTGGATCAGCGTATGCGAGTTTTCCAAAAAATTCAGTGCATTTAATTGGTGTGGATATTGAGCGTAATAAAGAAACCCAACACATTGCCATGCAATGGAATGACCATTATTTTATTTGCGCTGACAATGGGATTCTTAGCATACTGATTGAAAAAATCCTGCCTCAAAAAATAGTAACCATCAATTTTCACGAACGATTGACACCCGATGCTTCCGATACAGATGTCTTTGTTAAAACAGCTTGTCATTTAGCAAAAGGAGGTTCCTTAAGCGTTGTTGGAAGTGAAATTCAAGTAATAAAATCGGTTACCGAATTGCAACCTAGTATTGGAACGGATTTAAAATCGATCAAAGGTCATGTGATTTATATCGATCATCTGGGAAATGCAGTGACCAATATTTCACAAAAAATGATATTGGAAATTGCAAAAGGCAGAAAATTTCATGTGAAATTTAAAAACAAAGAAATCAAAAACATCTATTCTAGTTATTCAGAAGTAGGTCATTCCGAAGTATACCAAAAAAACAACTACATCGGATTGAAAATGGCCGTTTTCAATGAAGCAGGATTAGTTGAAATCGCCATTTACAAGAGCAACCCTAATTCTGTTGGTTCGGCCAATAGTTTATTAGGCCTCAATTATAGAGACCAAATAAGTGTCGAATTTGAAAATTAATAAAATGCTTGTTAGAATCGTAAAACTTTCCATTGACCCACTTAAAATTGAAGAATTCAAAGCACATTTTGACAGCGTGAAATTAGATATACGAAATACCCCCGGAAATCGTTTTCTAGAGCTCTATCAGGACCAAGACAACCCAAACTTGTTTTTCACATATAGTTATTGGGAACACGAAGAAGATTTAGAAAATTATAGACAATCCGACTTTTTTAACGAAGTTTGGACTTTTACAAAAAAATTATTTAACGACAAACCAGAAGCTTGGAGTGTCACGAAAATTCACACATTAGAATAACATGAAATCAATATTATTTAGAGAAATCAAATCCTTTTTTGGATCGCCCATTGGTTATTTGGTTATTGCCATTTTTTTATTGTTAAACGGATTGTTTTTATGGATTTTTGACGGTGAATTCAATATATTAAACAGTGGTTTTGCCGACCTAAACCCGTTCTTTACCATTGCGCCATGGATCTTGCTTTTCTTGATTCCAGCTGTAACCATGCGAAGTTTTTCTGACGAAAAGAAACAAGGAACCATCGAGTTATTACTCACCAAACCCTTAACTCTTTGGCAGATTGTTGGAGGAAAATTTTTAGGAGCCCTGTTGCTAATTGTCATTGCCCTAGCACCTACTTTTTTATATGTTTATGTGGTTTCCGATTTGGCATTTCCAGCTGGAAATATTGACATGGGAAGCATCGTCGGATCGTATATCGGATTGTTTTTTCTGATATCTAGTTATACAGCAATCGGCATTTACACCTCTACCCTTTCAGAAAATCAAATTGTAGCTTTTATCTTGGCTGTGTTTTTATGCTTTTTGTTCTACTTTGGTTTTGAAGGTATTAGTTCGTTATTTTCAGAGAATGCGCAAATTGTTTCCTTCTTCGGAATGGATTATCATTTCAAAAGTATCAGCCGAGGCGTTATAGACACCCGTGATGTGATCTACTTTTTGAGTTTTACTTTTTTATTTTTGTCATTGACAATATTTAATTTAAAATCATTAAAATCGTAATGAAAACAAATCAACCCAACATAAAAAAGTTATTCAAAATAGTTCTTTTTATCCTTGTTGTCAATTTTGGGAGTCAGTTCTTCTTTAAACGATTTGACTTGACAGAGGACAAAAGATATACCTTATCTGAAACCTCTATTTCAATTTTAAAAAACATAAAAGAACCGCTATATGTAGATGTGTTTTTAGAAGGAAATTTCCCGGGAGAATTCAAAAAATTACAAACCGAAACCCAACAATTATTAGAAGAATACAAAGCCTATAATTCGAACATCATTTTCCAGTTTGTAAATCCGTTAGAAAATCCGGATGAACGGGATCAAATCATGCAATCGTTTATTGAACGAGGATTGACACCAATGAACGTGACGGTGGATGACAAAGGAAAGCAAACACAAGAAATTGTTTTTCCTTGGGCGGTAATCAATTATGGAAAAAACAGCACTAAAGTACCCTTATTAAAAAACATGATGGGCGCTAGCACTGCAGAGAAAATTGTCAATTCGGTGCAGCATTTAGAATATGCTTTTGCGAACGGTTTTAATACGGTTTCAAAATCAAAAGAGAAAAAAATAGCAGTGATCAAAGGAAACGGTGAAGTTGAGGATTATCAACTTGCTGATTTGTTAAAAACGGTTCGAGAGAATTATCATATCGCACCATTTACACTCGATTCTGTTGCAACCAATCCAATTAAAACGGAAAAAGAATTAATAAAATACGACTTAATCATTATCGCAAAGCCTACAGAAGCGTTTTCTGACAGCGAAAAACAAGTGCTTGATCAATATGTAGTGAATGGCGGAAAATCGATTTGGTTGGTAGATCATGTGTCGATGGAAATGGATAGTTTGATGACAACCGGCGAAAATTTGGCCTTCCCAAAAGATTTGAATTTAAATGATTTGTTTTTTAAATATGGTATTCGAATCAAACCTGATTTGGTAAAAGATCTGTTGGCAACACCCATTGCTTTGGCCACTGGCGATCAAGGCAATGCGACACAATACACTCAATACCCATGGTTGTTTTCACCTATGGTTTATCCGGTTTTAGCTAAAGAAAATGAAAAATTAAACCCGATCATCAGCAATTTGGACGCCATAAAATTTGAATTTACCAACCCGATTGAACTGCTGAAAAACGACATCAAAAAAACCATTTTATTACAATCTTCCCCTTATTCCAAATCCGTTGGAACCCCACTGCCTATCAATTTAAGTATGGTGGAAGAACGACCAGAACAAAAGGATTTTAGCAACTTCGGAAACCTTCCGTTGGCGGTTTTGTTGGAAGGGAAATTTAATTCGGTTTTCCAAAATAGAATCACGCCATTTAAAGATCCTGATTTTTCAGCAATTGGAAAAAACACAAGTATGATTGTCGTTTCAGATGGTGACATCATTAAGAATCAAATCGATAAAAATGGTGTTCCATTAGAACTAGGTTACGATAAATGGACCAATTATATGTATGCCAACAAAGAATTCTTGCTAAATTGTATCAATTACCTATTGGATGACAATGGACTTATTAACATCCGAAATAAAGAAGTACACGTACCCATTTTAGACAAAGAAAAAGTGTATGCCAATTATACCACTACACAAATCATAACTGTAGGCATACCAATGCTTTTGCTGTTGTTGTTTGGAATTACTTTTACCTATATTAGAAAATCAAAATATACCAAATAATGTTAATAAATTTCTTTTTGAAATCTATTACTTTACGATATATTTGTAAAAAATAAGAACAAATGAAGTTTATTGTATCAAGCTCGTATTTATTAAAACAATTACAAGTACTAGGAAGTGTAATCAATAGCAGCAATACGTTGCCAATATTGGACAACTTTTTATTTGAAATTAATTCTAAAACTTTAACCGTTTCATCTTCAGACCTTGAAACCACAATGTCTGCAACGCTTGAAATCGAATCTAAAGATAATGGAAGCGTAGCAGTTCCTGCAAAGTTATTGTTGGATATCTTGAAAACGTTTCCTGAACAACCTTTAACATTTACAGTAGAAGAAAACAGTACGATCGAAATCAGCTCTAATTCGGGTAAATATGCAATTGCTTATGCTCCAGGAGAAGAGTTTCCTAAATCGGTGCAACTTGAAGAACCTTCTTCAACAATTGTTCCTGCCGAAGTACTTGCAACGGCGATTAGCAAAACTATCTTTGCAGCTGGAAACGACGATTTGCGTCCAGTTATGTCGGGAGTTTTCTTCCAATTTTCAACAGAAGGACTTATTTTTGTTGCAACCGATGCGCATAAATTGGTAAAATACGCTAGAAACGATGTAAAAGCATCTCAAGTAGCTGATTTTATCATGCCTAAAAAACCTTTGAATATTCTTAAAAGCATTTTAGGTGCATCCGATGCAGAAGTAAAAATTGATTACAACGACGCCAATGCAACTTTTTCTTTTGAAAACTACATTTTAACTTGTCGTTTAATTGACGGAAAATACCCTAATTACGAAGCGGTTATTCCTAAAGAGAATCCAAATAAATTGGTAATCGATCGTTCACAATTCTTAAACTCGGTTCGTCGTGTTGCTATTTTCTCTAATAAAACCACACACCAAATTCGACTTAAAATTGCAGGAGCTGAATTGAATATCTCTGCAGAAGATATCGATTATTCGAATAAAGCAGAAGAGCGTTTGACATGTGATTACCAAGGTGACGACATGCAAATTGGATTCAATTCTAGATTTTTACTAGAAATGTTGAACAATTTACAATCGGACGAAATACAATTAGAAATGTCAATGCCAAATCGTGCTGGAATTTTGACTCCGGTTGACGGATTGGACGAAGGCGAAACCGTTACGATGCTTGTCATGCCAGTAATGCTGAACAACTAAAAACAACCAACCTTTTATATTTAAAAAATCGTCTAATGCATGTTAGACGATTTTTTTTGTAAATACATTACTGTTCTTATGTTCTCATCTGATGCGCACCAAAAATAAAATAGAAAAATAAGCAAGAAATTCCTAAATTTGCCTTTAAATAACAAATCATGATTAATACCGAAACTATTGTTGCATTAGCTACACCTTCTGGTGCTGGAGCAATTGCTGTAATTAGAATCTCAGGAAAAGAAGCTATTACCATTGCTTCTTCTGTATTCGAGTCAGTTTCGGAAAAAAATATTGCCGCCCAAAAAACACATACCATTCATTTAGGACATATTGTGGATGACAGTAAAGTATTGGATCAAGTATTGTTATCTATTTTTAAAAATCCAAATTCCTATACCGGTGAAAATAGTGTAGAAATTTCATGTCACGGATCTACTTTCATTCAACAACAAATCATCCAATTATTACTTCGAAAAGGTGCTCGAATGGCACAAGCAGGTGAATTTACATTGCGTGCTTTTTTGAATGGTAAATTAGATTTATCTCAAGCAGAAGCCGTTGCCGATTTGATTTCGTCAGATAATGAAGCGAGTCATCAAATTGCAATGCAACAGATGCGCGGTGGATTTTCAAATGAAATTGCCAAGCTTCGAGAGGAATTATTGAATTTTGCTTCCCTAATTGAACTAGAATTAGACTTTGCTGAAGAAGATGTTGAATTCGCTGACAGAACGCAATTTCATGAATTGGTCAACCGAATTGAATTTGTATTGAAACGATTGATCGATTCCTTTGCCATTGGAAACGTCATAAAAAATGGTATTCCGGTTGCAATTGTGGGCGAACCCAATGTAGGAAAATCAACCTTGTTGAACGCCTTATTGAATGAAGAACGCGCCATAGTTTCTGACATTGCTGGAACTACTCGAGATACCATTGAAGACGAATTGAATATTGGTGGGATTGGATTTCGATTCATCGACACGGCTGGTATTAGAGAAACTTTGGATGTGGTTGAAAGCATTGGAATTAAAAAAACATTCGAGAAGATCGAACAAGCACAAGTCGTACTTTATTTGGTAGATGGTTTGGAGTTAATGGCTGATGGAGCTTTGGACGCACTCATTCTAGCCCTCAATAAAACCCAAAATCAATATCCTCTAAAGACAATACTGACCATCATAAATAAAAAAGATTTAATTTCTGATACTGTCATTGTTGCCATCAATAAAAAACTAACTACCAATAACCAACAACCCAAAACTATTTTCATATCTGCAAAAGAAAAAACAGGTGTCGATGAATTGAAAAACACTTTGCTGTCGTTTGTAAACACGGGTGCTTTGCGAAATAACGAGACGATTGTGACCAATTCACGTCATTACGACTCACTTTTAAAAGCACTTGATGAAATACAAAAGGTCAAATTTGGTTTAGAATCCAACTTATCCAGTGATTTAATGGCACTCGATATCAAAGAAGCCCTGTACTACTTTGGTGAAATTACGGGTCAAGTAACCAATGATGAGTTATTAGGAAATATCTTCGCGAATTTTTGCATTGGCAAATAAAACCAACTTTTCTTTAGATTTTACTTTTTTTATTCAACCAAAATTCGTTGCGTATAACTTGTTTTGTCAGATGTTATTTTAATAAAATATACTCCAGCTTCCCAGTCAGATTTTATTGAAGTATTGGTTGAACTAATTATTTCTACTATTTTAGATCCCAAATTATTATATACTTCAATCGTACTCTTTTCAGTGATACCCGAAACATAAAAATGATCTTTTGCTGGATTGGGATATACAACTAGATCATGGACTTCAAAAGGAGCGTTTGACAAATTAGAAAACCATGGTTCACCTGCATGCGAACCCCAAATATAATCGGCTAAGTTGGGATGATCAATGAACGGATTTCTATTGAGTTGCCAGGTATACACATAATTGTTTCGATTCATTTCAAAATCATCCGATGGATCCAATTGATTCCATGACAACAACGTAGTTAAATCCCCAATTTGTCCTAGAATGTTTTCGGTGGGATTGCCATTTACAACATTTAAACCATTGTATCGAACCGCCATATAAAACAACGCTCTTGCAACATCTCCTTTCCAAGCATGGGTTGTGCTGCCTGTTGGTCCGTTATAATCAACACCATAATTTCGATTGTTTCGAGAAGAATTTTCTTGACCATCCACAGCACGAAGATGATGTGCATCTGCATGACCGGCGAGGATATCATCGGGTCCTGTAGATTGCCAAACCAAAATACCATCAGCTGTAGAAGAAGTTCCGTCGGTAAATCCGCCTCGTGATTGACAATAAATATGTTCACGGTTCCATTTTCCTACAATACTATTTCCAGTCTGATAATCTATCTTAGAACGCGGACTTTCGGTATAAATAAGCCAAACTTGATTGTTGTTTTCCGGGTTTTGATCTGCCACCTTTAAAATATCATAAATATCTCCATAATTGTGGGCCCTTACTACATTTGGATTTGCTATGATGTTCTGTATTGCTTGTTTTAAATTGGTTCCTGACAATCCTTCTAATGTGCTGTAATAACCTAAAGGAGTTGTCGGACTTACCATTCCGAAAGTAGGTGTGGTTGGTTTTCCAAAGCTAGAAGTAGAAAAATTGACATCTACTACTCTGACTGCCAAGTTGTTTGTGTTCAAAACATATCCAGTTGATAGCGCATTGACAGAAACAATCAATTCTTCATCACCATCGTTTACTGCATCATTTAAGATTGAAATAACGGAAGATGCTGTGGTGCTTCCGACAGGTATTGTAATCGTTAAACTGCCTGAATAATCAGCGCTAGTAAATGAATTATTAGTAAGGACATAATTCATTGACAAAGGTTGTGATGAAACAGAATTGGAAGATGTTGCAGTAATTTGCAATTGTTGCCCTTCCGAAACAGTACTTACATTGGTTGAAAAAGTAACGTAATTGAGTACAATTCCAGAGCCATCATTATTCATACCTGGTGTTGGAACACCAATCGAATAGGTGCCTGTTGTTGTTCGCTGTATGGAATTAGAAGTTGACCCAGTAGGTTGACTATCAATACTACACGTTGTCAAGCCTAAAATAGACATCAAACTTGTAGGTTGAGAAGAATCACCTGAATATGCAATCGCATCAATTACATTTGTATTGACTGCATTGGTTCCGAGCGGAAAATCAGAAGCATTTCCTTGATACAACACAACTACGTCTGGACCATTCTGAATGGAATTTAAGGCCAAATAAGGTGTCACAGGCGTTGGAGACACTTGTGAATTACCAAGTACAATGAGTCCGTTGATATCCGTTATGTATCCATCCAAATCAATAGCCAAATAACTTGCAATACCTGTTCCCGTTTGTCCATTAAAAAAAACCAACGAAAATCCATTCAACGAAAACGAAGGAACAGTTGATTTTAACTCAATGAATTCTTTATTGTCAGATCCTGGATTATCAGCATCTATTTCATTTATTACAACTTGCGAAAAAGCAAAATTGAAACAAAATAACAATAGTAAGATGTGGGGCTTTACCATTTTTATTTAAAATATGTGTAAACAAATTTACGTATAAATAATGAGTTTGTCCTTTTATCTACATAAAACTGCTAATGATTTCATAAAGACATTTGAAAATGAATATTATTTAAATAGTTTTGCAAAAAAAAAGACGGATATGAAAAAGTTTGCTTTATTAATGATTACGACTTTGCTTGTTATTTCTTGCAGCAAATATGGCGAAGGTAATTTTACCATTTCAGGAACAGCCAAAGGTTTTAAAGATGGCACCAAAATTTATTTACGCGAATTGAATGAAGCTGGAATGATCGTAAAATCGATTGACACAGGAATTGTAGTTAATCAAAAATTTGAGTTGAAGGGATCTGTTGAAGAAATAAAAACAGCCCATATTGTTACAGAAAGTGAGGAGGGCGGGCTAAATATATTTATTGAAAATGGTGAATTTAATATTGATTTAATAAAAGGAGCTATGTTCAAATCAAAAGTTTCTGGAAGTTATAATAATGACAAATTATTCCAATTTAACTCTGAATATCAAAATTTACAATCTTTAATAACGGATAAATTAATAGATTACGAATCTAAACATAGAGAAGAATTAACACATTCTTTAAAAAAAGGTGATAGTTCAAATGTGAATAAATTAAAAAAAGGGTATGAAAAAATAGAAGGTGAATTATTACAATTCACAATTGATTTTGCGAAAAAAAATCCATCAGCTTATCTTAGTGTTTTAATATTAGAAAATAATCTTAACAATCCAAAGTTAGAATTTAGTACTCTGATCAGTTTATATTCAAATCTTGATTCCGATCTAAAAGAAGTTAGTTCTGGTTTAAAAATAAAAGCTAAAATTGAAGCTGTTAACAATACTAAATTAGGACAAAGTGCACCCGAATTTAAAGGCAAAGATCCCAAAGGCAAGGAAGTATCATTAGAAGATGTATTAGGAAAGAAAGTTACAGTAATCGACTTTTGGGCATCCTGGTGCGCTCCATGTCGTATTGAAAATAAAAATATGGTAAAGCTCAATAAAGACTTCAAATCAAAAGGATTAAATATAGTAAGTGTTTCATTAGACAGCAACGATATTGAATGGAAAGCAGCAATATACTCTGATAAACTACTTTGGAACCACATTTCCAATTTACAAGGTTGGCAAGACCCTATTGCTCTTTCGTATAATATTATGGCAATTCCGAGTACATTTATTTTGGATGCTGACGGTAAAATTGTAGCAAAAAATTTAAAAGGAGAAGAATTAAGAAAAAAAATAATTGAATTAACAAAATAACCTAATTTTAGTTAATTCATTACCAATTAATTAAAAATTAGTTTTAAATTATATTGGGAATAAGTTTGCATTAGTAAAAAGTGTTTTTATATTTGCACACGCTTTTGGGGAGATACTCAAGCGGCCAACGAGGGCAGACTGTAAATCTGCTGTGAAAACTTCGCAGGTTCGAATCCTGCTCTCCCCACAAAAAAGGGCTGATCATACGATCGGTCCTTTTTTCGTTTATAAATCGCTCCTATTTCATTTACTTCCAACAGAATTAATAACTTGAAAAAGAACTCCAATTTTTTACAATAATTTTAGGATAATCATCGTTTGATAATTAGTAAATTGCACAAAATTATACAGCTTATGACAACCATCAAAATTCTTTGGGTAGACGATGAAATCGAACTATTGAAACCACATATTTTATTTTTAGAGAAGAAGAATTACGTCGTAACTATATGCAACAATGGTAGAGATGCTATTGATGTATTTGCCAATGAAAATTTTGACATCGTTTTTCTAGACGAAAACATGCCTGGAATGAGTGGATTAGAAACTTTGGCAGAAATGAAAGAGAAAAAATCTACTGTACCCGTGATCATGATTACCAAAAGTGAAGAAGAGTACATCATGGAGGAAGCTATTGGTTCAAAAATTGCCGATTACTTAATCAAACCTGTAAATCCAAATCAGATTTTACTGAGTTTAAAAAAGAATTTAGATCATTCAAGATTAATTTCTGAAAAGACCACCCTTGATTATCAAAAAGAATTTAGAAAAATCGCCATGGATTTATCGATGGTGAACACCTATGAAGATTGGATCGAATTATATAAAAAATTAATTTTCTGGGAAATTGAGTTGGAAAACATTGAAGACCCCAACTTGATATCTATTTTAGAATCTCAAAAAATAGAAGCCAATTCACAATTTGGAAAATTTATTGAACGAAACTACGAATCATGGTTTGAACCCAAAGCCGACAAACCCATCTTGTCGCATCAATTATTTAGAGAACTTGTAGTTCCTGAATTGGTAAAAAAAGAGCAACCGATTTTATTTGTCGTGATTGACAACCTCAGATACGACCAATGGAAAACCTTTGAAAGCGTGGTGAACAATCACTATAAACTGGAAAAGGAAACTCCTTATTTTGCTATTTTGCCCACCGCAACTCAATATGCTCGAAATGCAATTTTTTCTGGGCTTACTCCCTTGGAAATGGAAAAGCAATTTCCGCAATACTGGAAAAATGATGTAGACGAAGGTGGTAAAAACATGCATGAAGCTGAATTTCTAACGGCACATTTGAAGCGATTAGGCATCAACATCAAGCAGGATTATTTCAAAATCACGAACCTTGCTGGCGGAAAAAAATTAGCAGAAAATTTCAAATCCCTTAAAGATAATAATTTGGTGACGGTAGTTTACAATTTTGTAGACATGCTTTCACATGCAAAAACAGAAATGGATGTCGTTAAAGAATTAGCATCCGACGATAAAGCCTACCGATCTTTGACATTAAGTTGGTTCAAAAATTCTCCTTTGTTAGAAATGATTCAGCAAGCTCAAAAACTTGGCTTTAAACTAATCATCACTACCGATCACGGAACGATCAACGTAAAAAATCCATCCAAAGTAATTGGTGACAAAAACACCAGTTTGAATTTGAGATACAAAACTGGAAGAAGTTTAACTTTTGAATACAAGGATGTTTTTTATGTAAAAGATCCTAAAAAAATAGGTTTACCTGCCATCAACATGAGTAGTAGTTATATTTTTTCAAAAAATGATTTGTTTCTTGCTTATGTAAACAACTACAATCACTATGTTGGATATTATAAAAATACCTACCAGCATGGTGGTATTTCTCTTGAAGAAGTAATTGTGCCGTTTTTAGTGTTTAATCCGAGATAAAATTGATGAAAATAAGTTATTCTATATCCGAACTCAATACGGTTGTTAAATCAATCATGGCTCAAAACCCTGCAAAAGTCATCTTGTTTCGAGGTGAAATGGGTGTTGGAAAGACTACATTAATCAAAGAATTAGCTAAATTTCTGGGTGTCAATGATGCAACGAGTAGCCCTACTTTTTCATTGGTTAACGAATATCTAATCCGTGATCATGAATATGTGTATCACTTTGATATGTATCGATTAAAACATGAATCTGAAGCCATTGAAATGGGAATTGACGACTATTTTTATTCAGGAAATTGGTGTTTTGTTGAATGGTCAGAAAACATACCACATTTAATACCGGAAGATCATGCCGTTATTTCTATCACTTTACTTGAAGACGGTAGACGTGAGCTAACATTGGAATAATCAGCGCATTCCGATTGTATTTATATTTTTTGTAACTTGTGCCATAAATTTTATTTGGCTATGTCTTTAACACCTTTTACCAAAGATCAATTATTACCTCAAGAAGAGAAATTGGAAGTTGCACGCCATAAAAGTGAACTTTATATTGGTATTCCAAAAGAAACCAGCTATCAGGAGCGTCGCATCTGTTTGACTCCAGATGCTGTTAATTCACTTACTTCGCATGGTCACAGAATTTTGATGGAATCTGGAGCTGGTGAAAGTTCTAGTTACAGCGACAAAGAATATAGTGATGCCGGTGCCGAAATCACCAATGATACCCAAAAAGTGTTTTCGTGTCCCATGGTGTTAAAAGTAGAACCTGTGACTCCCGAAGAAATAGACATGATGCAACAAAACAGCATTGTTATTTCGGCTATCCAAATAAAAACGAGAAAGAAAGATTACTTCGAAGCATTGAGCAAAAAGAAAATTACAGCCCTTGCCTTCGAATACATAAAAGACGAAGATGGCTCCTATCCTGCCGTGAAATCATTAAGTGAGATTGCTGGAACCGCTTCTATACTGATTGCTTCCGAATTGATGATCAACCAACATTTTGGAAAAGGTTTGTTGTTGGGAAACATCAACGGGGTACCTCCAACCGATGTCGTGATTTTGGGTGCAGGCACAGTGGGAGAATTTGCTGCAAGAACTGCAATTGGTCTTGGAGCAAGCGTCAAAGTTTTTGATAATTCCATTACGAAATTACGCCGTTTACAAAACAACTTAAACCAGCGAGTGTTTACATCTACCATCCAACCCAAATCGCTTTTAAAAGCATTGCGAAGATGCGATGTGGCCATTGGTGCCATGAGAGGAAAAGAGCGTTGTCCAGTTGTGGTGACAGAAACCATGGTCGAACACATGAAAAAAGGGGCCGTAATTGTTGATGTAAGCATCGATACGGGTGGTTGCTTTGAAACTTCGGAAGTAACAACACACGAAAGACCCACTTTTATCAAAAATAATGTGATTCATTATTGTGTGCCAAATATTCCATCACGTTATTCAAAAACTGCTTCGTTATCAATTAGCAATATCATCACACCTTCTTTACTTGCTATTGCAGAAGATGGCGGAATTGAAAGCTCTTTGAGACGCAATAACGGATTAAAACATGGAGTGTATATGTACCACGGAATTCTCACCAACAATGCCATCGGAGAATGGTTTAATTTACCAAGTAGCGACATCAATTTGATTGTTTTTTAATCCGGAAATTTCTTTAGATTACTAATAATTAATGTTATTTTTGCAAAAAATATAAATACCTAAAATGAAATTTTATCAACGTTTTGCTTATTATTTAGTTGGATTAGTATTGGGAAGCTTTGTGGTTGCAACCGTATTGACAGGAAAAGATACGCGTTGTAATTATTTTCCAAATGCGAGAGTATTGAATGACATTCGAAACAAACCTTTCAACTACAGCATTGAGGCTTCCAGAAAATTAGCTGAAGACTGGATTGACACTGTTGATATCAAAAATACATTGACTTATGGTGATGTTGATTTTGACAAAAGCAACGTCGTTTATGAAAAAGGGAAGCTGTACATCATTGAAGGTCAAACTATAAACAAAGACACCATTACTTTACGTATTATCAATTATCCAAATAAGGCCGTGTTGGAAGACATCGTTCGAAAAAAATAAAAAAAGAGCCACAATTTATGTGGCTCTTTTTTTGTTTCTTATTTTTCCTTTTTTCTTCGATCACGTTCTGTTTTGATCAATAGTAATTCTCTGCTTGTTTGCCCGGCTACCGAAGTGTTTTCCTGAGCTCTACGAATTAAGTAAGGCATCACATCTCTTACAGGTCCAAAGGGTAGATATTTAGCCACATTGTATTTATTTGCAGCCAAATTATAACTGATATTATCACTCATTCCATACAATTGCCCAAACCAAATGCGACCATCGCTTGATGAAATGGATTCTTTTTGCATTAATTCCATCAGTTTATACGAACTCTCTTCGTTATGCGTACCTGCAAATATGGCCATCTTGTCAATATGCTGCATCATGTAATCGACAGCTGCATCATAATTGCGATCTGTTGCTTCTTTGCTTTCACATATAGGTGTGGGATATCCTTTTTCTTGGGCGCGATCATTTTCTTTTTCCATATAGGCTCCACGAACTAATTTCATTCCAATATGGAAATCTTGTTCTTGTGCTTGTTGGTGTAGTTTTTTTAAATAATCCAATCGATCCCAGCGGTACATTTGAAGTGTATTGAATACAATGGCTTTCTCTTTATTGTATTTGCGCATCATTTCGGTTACCAAATCATCCGCTGCGTCTTGCATCCAACTTTCTTCAGCATCGATTAATAAGGCTACATTTTGATCATGTGCCAATTGGCAAACTTTTTCAAAACGGACCACTACTCGATTCCATTCTGATTTTTCAGCCTCTGAAAGCGAATCGTTGTTTCCAACTTTTTCATACAAACCCAATCGGCCAAATCCTGTTGGCTTAAAAACCGCGAATGGAATCGCTTGACGTTTTTTAGCAAATTCGATGGTTTTTAGTGTCATCTCAAAAGCAGCGTCAAACTGAGCTTCTTCTTCTTTTCCTTCAACAGAATAATCCAATACAGATGAAACCCCTTTGGTATACATATTATCAACAACTGCTAGGCAATCTTCTTCATTTGTTCCGCCACAAAAGTGATCAAAAACAGTCGCTCGAATCAAACCTTCAACTGGTAAATGTGCTTTTAATGCAAAATTAGTCAACGTTGTACCCACTTTTACCAAAGAAGCATTTCCTATCATCTTGAATAATAAATAGGCTCTTTCTAGTTCCGAATTGTTTTTTAATCCAAAAGCTATTTTTGTATTGGTGAAGATTTTATCCATGAAAATTATTGATAATTACTTAGCAAATATACTACTACTTTAAGAAAATTGAAAAAACTACAATCAATTTTAGTGCAATTTTACAGAATGTTTAATTATGACGACAAACGTTCGATTTTCCAATTAAAATCGGATTCCAATTGGTACCTGATTCGATCATGCAAACGATTCGGTCTTCCTTGCCAAAATTCGACTTCCACTGGTCGAACTAATATTCCGCCCCAATGATCTGGACGTGGAATTTCCTTTCCTTCAAACTCTTTCTCCAATTGAATTAACCTGTTTTCTAGAAATTCGCGATTAGGAATTACATCACTTTGTGGAGATACAATTGCGCCTAGTTTGCTGCCATCTGGTCGCGAAGCAAAGTAATTATCCGAAACAACTTCGGAAGTTTTTTCTGCAATTCCTTTGATAATCACTTGACGTTCGATTGCGGGCCAAAAAAAAGACAAACAAACATGAGGATTTGCAAGAAGGGCTTTTCCTTTTTCAGACTGGTAATTGGTGTAAAATATAAAACCTTCTTCGTTGAACTTCTTGAGTAATACCACGCGCGTTTTTGGGAATCCATCCAATCCTATCGTAGCAACAGACATGGCATTGACCTCGTCAATAGAACCAAAATCTTCGGTTTCATGAAACCATTTGTTAAATAAATTGATTGGATCTTCAGGAATACTAGATTCAATCAAAGCACTTTTATCATAGGATTTTCTGTAATTACTCAAATCTTTCATGTCGAATTATTTTATAGTGAACGAAGGGTGTTAAACAATAAATTCTTTCCCATCATCTGCAATTTCTGTATTTTGAAAAATAGTTTGTGCTTCTTCTTTAAACAAATTTATATTACCGTATCGTGTCGAAAAATGACCCAATATCAATTGTTTTACATTGGCTTTTAGTGCTATCGTGGCGGCATGCTT
>JACCDN010669054.1_pt1 | contig 20642 bp, 17 predicted proteins | sample 7441691 | NCBI WGS metagenome assembly JACCDN01 (sample SAMN15323439, study PRJNA562643) | freshwater metagenome | isolation source: river surface water | place: USA:Blue River Watershed | collected 2017-08-16 | reverse complement strand
GCGACAAGAAACAGGGCCTGGCACCTTTTTTAGACTTGCAGAGTTTTTGGTAGGCCCCAGTTTTGACAGAAACGTTCATCTTGAAAACTTAACTCCACCGCCCTAAGAGCTATCGCGGATTCTTTGCAAGTAAGACCTGAATACAAAGTATCACCTAATATTGGAAAGCCATGACGGAACAGTTCGTATCGCAATTGATGTGAACGTCCTGTCTGAGGCTGCAAATTCCAGGCATGCACCACGGACTCATCAGATAAATCAGAAGTCATTGGTTTTTCGACCAATACGTTCTCAGCAAAATATTCTAAATTTTTATTTAAATCCTGAGACAAATATTTATCCGGATCTTTACCTTTATATTGAGCCAGATATTTTGCGTTGGTCACACTTTGTTTACCATGAGCGTTTTCATACGCACGGCGTTTCCCCCGCATCAACATACATTTCCAAATAAAACTCTCACCAATTTGTGGATTCACAAGACGAAACAAATCTTTTTGAAAAGTTGGCGGCGGCACCAAGAGTTTGCTGCAAAGAGCTTGATAAGTTTTCTGTACTTGTCGTTTCTCAAATACAACATTTGCGGCAGCGTGCGCTTTTTCATTCAGTGCGAAAAGAGTTATTCCTGAAACTTCAAAATCTAATCGGTGAACAGGATAAATCTGCGTGCTCAGTTCTTTTTCTAGCTCGCGCCCTAAAACCACTCGCCCATCATCGGATTCAAAACGCGAAGGCGTAGTCAATACGCCGCTGTCTTTATCAACGGCTACGAAATGTTCATTTTGAAAAACAATTTTCATTTTTTACGAAGACCGATCAGAAATATTTCTTTACTGATTTTGCGAGTGCTGTCGGGCTTTAAGGCTTCCACTTTGGAAAACATATTTTTAATTTGATCGCGTAATTTGAGAAAATCATCGCTGTGAAAAAACTTGCAAACAAAATGTCCGCCCGGTTTTAAAAATCTCTCGGCACAGCTTAAAGAAATCTCACACAACTCTAAAGATCTTGCCTGGTCTGTCATGCGAATGCCGGTGGTTTTAGGGGCCATATCTGACAATACCAAATCAAATTTGCGATCAAAACCTTGCTCTTGCAAAAGGTTTTCAAGATTTAAATCTCGAAGATCTGCTTGAACAAAAACGGCGTTATCAAGCTTCACATTGATCGGTGTCATATCCACGCCAATAATACGCCCTGAAGAACCAATTTTTTTACTGGCATATTGCGACCAAGACCCGGGGCATGCCCCCAAATCCATAACCTGCTGTCCTGGCTCGAACAGACGAAATTTTTGGTCGAGCTCTTCGAGCTTAAAAACTGAGCGAGCCACAAAGTTTTCTTTTTTAGCTTTTCTATAATAATGATCTTTTGGGTTGAATCCAGACATGGCGGGACTTTACATTCCTTCGTTAAAAATGCAAAGTAGGAAATGGAGGCTCTATGGAAATCGGCTGGATTATGGGTGGTTTTTTTACGTTTGTAACCATAGTATTCATTGTGATTGCTGTTTTCGTACCCGAATTGGTCGGCATCACCGGCAAAAAGGCCCTACAAACCTTGGAAGAACAGCGCGGCGACCAACCGACGGATCAGCCCCCCTCGCCAGAGCAAAAACCTCTGAATTAATCGCCCAAGACTACTGATTATAATTATCTTTTCTCAAATCGTAACCATAAATCATAAACCAATCCGTATTGGTTATTTTTCAAAGAGACCACTGATTTGTATTTAATCATATTTCCATGTCGATCAATTTCTTGGTAACGACTATCAAATCTTAAATCAATAGACATCACATCTTTTTCTGACAATGAAAACAACTCTTCTGGCTGCGCAACACCATCACGATTTTTATCGTTCCAAAGTTTCAATTCATAATAAACTTTATCTTTATCATCTATCCGACCATCATTATTTGAATCATATTTAGCAAGTGCTGCGAAACCATGACTGGCATATTTACGATCAGGTCCTAATGTCTTATCACCAAACAACTGATCGATTCCCTCAATGCGACCATGATTCGGTAAGGTAAGAAAATATGTTTCAGTAATGCTTTTAGAAAACCATGCACTTAGAACTGGAGTATGATTTTCTTGTGAACCAAACAAATCAAACCACACACCATTTTTAGGTGAGGTGAGTTCTATTTTTTGATCCGTTTTTAATTGAATAACAAGTGGATCAATCGCTTTCACACCAGCATCTTTACACTGTGATTCACCGTCAAAACCAATAAACACATTCATAGATTGATGAGTTATTTGCTTGCCCGAGCTATCAATATCAAAAGTTGATTGGGGATCAACAAAATGAACAATTGAATCCACAACAGGAGCCACTGCAAATATATTTTTAGGTTTTTCTGTTGAATATCCCCAATGATAAATCTCTGGAACAGAACCTACAGATTTATCATAAACCACAAGGCTATACTTTCCTATTTTCAAAGGTTGCTTAATTTTAAGTTGAAATGGAAGTATTGAAAACAAACTGTCTCTAATATCATTACTTTCAACATTAGTATCCCATTGCTGTACGATAGAGCCTGTGACTAATTTGTTGCTCTTATCGTTAGATCCAGGAAGTGCAGAAATATAATAAAGAACCGCGACAAGTGACGAATCTTTATTCAATACAGATTGTGTTTTATCCTGGCTCGGTCCACAAACGGGCAACGGGTTGATATTAATGGCCTGAGAACCAGCGGCATAACCATCAGCTGCTGTCGTTTTTAAAACAGCCGTACTGCTTAAAATAGATTCCTTAACCGCCTCGTCTATAGAAAAACTAGCTGGCTTTGAACAATTTTGAAACGCAACCAAAATAAGACACAATAAAAAAATCATGTTTCGTTTTAGCATTACCACCCCATCCTGCTTTCTTTAATTGCAAAACAGGAACCTCAATAAATTTGCTTTAAACGAAGCCAAGGGCTGTTGGGCGGCGATATTCATGTTGCTGTTAAGGCTTTTACACACAAATAGCTAATGTTTTGACAGCTAAAAACTGTCTCATTTCAAAACTTTCTCATTTCGGGATTTTATAAATGAACTAAAAATGAATAGATTTAGAAATGAATAAATGAGTCTCAGACAACTGATCTCCAGAATACGTTAAGCCAATGTTCTGAGCTTATCTATTACGATCGATGCGGGAAATCTTTAAAATCAATCGACGAATTTCTTTTAATTTGACCTCTGAGAATTGCGACTGTGATTGTTTTTTTTCAGAACCAATCTGCGACTTTGACTGTGACTTTGACCATTTTTTATAATTTTCTAACAGCTGATCTTCACGAGCCTTATCTCGACGAGAAATCCCCTGTTCTTTTTTCATCTTGGTGATTTTTTGCACAACCTTGAAGCGTTTCACCAGTGCTAAAATAATTTGACGATCTAGCATATCAATCTCACTTCGGAATTTTGCCAAAGGATTCTTTGATTGTTTGCTTTTCACTTTTTTAGCCATGATCCCTCAATTTTATCAAAACGAAACTAAGAAAACTGCTAGTCCTCACCGCTTGACTTGATTTTTTCGATTGAATTCAAATCATATCCCAAAAACCACCAAAAAACCACAGGCACATCAGACAAAATCAAATCATTTGTTGCCGCTACTGCCACCAACATTTTATGAATCTAGCCTAGGCTCAAGATGTAGAATACGAATTCAAATTTTCGTATTCTACATCGGTCTGTTGACCACTCCAATTGTTGAGCCGGCTTGAACAACATTGCTTGAGGATGACATCTTTGAGCTTAAAATGGAATGCGAATCAGGCATTACTTGAGTTTTAACAAAAAATATCCCCGTCCCACCATGAGCAACCATAACCGATTGACCTTCTAGATTTTTAATTTCTTCAATGGTGAAATCCAGGGCGTGCATATTGGGCCCCATCAATTCACAACTGTCCCCGACTGCAATTTTATTACGAATCTCAAATGGGTAAAAACCAGCAGCTGACATTGTTACATCCTGTTTTTCCTGTCGATACAAACCAGCAAATTTTTGCGAGTAATGCCTTGGCGTGCTGGAATCATAATTTTGTGAACCCGAGCCCGTTGGGCTGACCATAAATCCTGTCGAGTATCCACGATTGGCAATTTTATTTAATTCCAATTTCAGATTTGGATCGAACTCTTTACCCTGAGCTAAATCATTCAAAGCTTGGCGATAGGCTCTGGTCACCAATGCCACATAATGCTCAGATTTGGTTCGACCTTCTATTTTCAAAGAGCACACTCCAGCATCAATCAGCTCTTTTAAATGTTCAATCACGCACAAGTCTTTAGCATTCATCAACAAGGTGCCGTTTTCGTCTTCGTCGATCTGATAGAACTCGCCCTGATTGCGCAGGTCTTCAATGTAATATTCGGTTTGTTTGCTCTCAGCTCCATAAACCTTGAATTTTTCTCGGCAAGAGTTGTCACACACACCTTGATTGGCATCTCGATGACTGAAATACGAAGACATCAAACAACGTCCAGAGTACGCAATACAAATCGCTCCATGAACAAAGGCCTCAAGTTCAATATCAGGAACACGCTGACGAATTTCTTTGATCTCTGTGATATTCAGCTCGCGGCTTAAAATCACGCGTTCAAGATTTAAGCTTTTTTGCCAAAAACGCACACTCTGCCAGTTCATACAATTGGCTTGCACAGACAAATGAATTGGAAATTCTGGAAATTTTTCTCGCACCATCATCATCAAGCCAGGGTCACTCATAATCAATGCATCTGGCTTTAAACTGAGCCATTCTTTGAATTGAGAATCAAAGGCCCCGATTTTACGATTGCGTGCGAAAATATTGGCGGTGACGTAAATTTTCTTTCCCATTTTTCTTGCCAGCTCAATACCTTTTTTAAGTTCTTCGAGGTTGAACTCATTTTCTCGGGCTCGCAAACTGAACAAGGGAACACCGATATAAGCCGCATCTGCACCATAAGCATAGGCGTATTCAAGTTTATCAAAACTGCCGGCTGGCGAAAGAATCTCGGTATCTAAATACGACATATGAAGCTCCTACTGTGGGCAAAGGATCAGTACATAGGAGAATTTTTCGTTATTTTCAAAGAAACTAAGAGAGTACAAAACGAAATGAGAAAAAATAGCCCGAAGACTGCCACAAGAGGCCTATATGATCTAAATCAATCGAAGAATATAGGCAATTTTGTCTTCCGAAATTTAACAGGGTCTGCATTGAATCTGAGCAACGAAGAGCCGTCAAAAATAGACCGAACAGAACCGCCGGAAGAGTTTTCACCTGCCTGCTAAACTAAAAAACTGGACATTTGCGAATCAGCAATAAAACATAAAAACGACAAAGAAAAATAGGCTCTTGAAAAACCATATCAGTTGGTCTGCGAAGGTATTTTTTTGCTGACCGAGAAGAACGACTGAAAGAGTTTTTCAACTGCCATTTTTTTCTAAGATAATTAAGGAAGCAGTTTCGAAGATTGATACTCTCAAACAAAAAAGAAAGTTTTAGAAAAGTGCAAAAAGTTAAAGTCAGAATCAAGAATTTAGGCGATCAATTTGGCGACTATGAATTCATGCTTACTCAGTTTGATAAAAACCAACGACTGAAATTGGCGAGCAAAAAACTGGTGATTTTTTGGACTTTGGCCATTTTCTTTATTTTGGTGCCAATTTTACATTTCGTCTTGGTACCACTGTTTCTAATTCTAGGTGTAGTGATGTTTACTCGTCAGATGGCTCAAACCAGCATCATTGTCGAGGCCCAGGCTCAGTGTCCAAACTGCAAACACGAATTGATACTAAAAGACCTCAAACCACAGTTCCCGATCAATGATCATTGTCCACATTGCCGACACGGTTATCGTATTCATCAAATTTAAAAATTGGCAACTCCTACCCCAGTAATCCTAGATATCTAAGCATAACCACTCCATAATGGTTGATATTTACCAATATTAGTGTAATATTACCCTTATGAAGGCTCACCTTAGATATTACACTAAAAACAATCTTCATGGACGATACGTCATCGAACTTTCAATTTACGAAGTTGGGAAGTCCGAAAAGTATCCTGATGGCATAAAGTACGGTTTAATTTGTAAGGACATTAAGACAGGAGCTTTCGTTTTGATGGATAATCATCACCCGAAGGGACCTCATATCCACGTCAATGATGATGAATTTAAATACGACTATGTAAATGACGAGAAATTAATTGAAGATTTTCAAAAAAGAGTTCTAAAAGAATTAGGAGTGAAACTATGAAAAAACTGATTGTTTCGATTAAGTCCTCAAGCGAGACTCTGTCAAATTTTAAAAAAGCTTTAAAACAGGCGCGCAAGGGGAAATTAAAATCTGATCATTTTGAACTTTCTTTTGATAACAAAAAAGATTTTGATCGTTTCATTAAAAATATTGGAATTTTATCAGCAATTTTGACACACAAACCAAAGTCAATTTACGAACTTGCCAAATTAGTTGAAATGGATATTTCCAATCTGAATAAAATTGTCGTTTTTTTTGAAAGCATTGGCGCTATTAAAATTAAAACTTCAACAGTCTCTGGCCGCACAGTTAAAACACCGATTGTCGAGTATGGTCATATCGAATTTGACCTCATGGCAGCATAAATATATTTAATTTAAAAGTGCCAGGCCCTGTTTCTTGCTGCTTCCCAGCAAGAAACAGGGCCTGGCTCTTTTTGAACGCCTTATTTCGGAGGTTGATCGTCTGGTTGAATGTGTAATTTTCTAAAAAAGGCGTCAGCATTTGGTTCGCGATTTAAAAATTCTTTTAACAAATCCAAAGCTTCTGTTTGATTTCCTTTTTCTAAAATAATTTTGCGGTAACGGTAGCCAACAATTGGATTCATTAAATTGTCAGAGGGAAACATTGAAAACATATCTTGCGCATAAACCTCAGACCATAAATAACCATAATATCCGGCATCGTATCCACCCATCAAATGACCGAATGAAGCTGGGAACTGTTGCCCTGCCAAAGGTTCAACGCCAATAATTTGTTTATACAAATCCAGATAGATTTGATTCACGTCTTGCAACTCACTGCCCGCCGTATGCAAGGTCATATCATAAAGAGCATACAACAATTGTTTGGTGTAATTATAACCTTGATTGAATTCACGTGCGGCAATCATTTTCTCTAACAAATCAGCTGGTAATTTTTTTGAATGATCTAAATAATGACCAGACAAACTGTTCAAGATATTTGCTGACCATGGCCAGTTCTCTAACATCTGCGAAGGGGCTTCAACAAAATCCTGTGCGACTGACGAACCAGACAAGGTCGCATACGGTGCTCGTGTCAAAGTTTGGTGCATGATATGACCGAACTCATGAAACATCGTAACCACATCATCATGCGCTAATAACGAAGGTTTACCATTCAGAGGTGGATTTAAATTCGCAACAATCGAAGCCACCGGCAAACTGTAAGCCCCGTTTTCACCAATCACTCGACCAGAGATCAATGGAAATGCAGCGGCATGACCATATTTACCAGCACGAGGGAAAAAATCTGCATAGAAATATGCAATCAGCTGATCATCGACAGCATTATGAATTTCATAAAGATGAACATCAGGAGACCAAACCTTGGCGTCCTTGACCTCTTCAAAACGCAAACCTAACATTTCAGAGTAAACTTTGAACAAACCACTGATCACAACATCAGCTGGGAAATATTCTCTGATTTTTTCATTGTCCAAACTGAAATCACGTTTTTGCAATTGATAACTTAAATAACTGATATCGGATTGATTCAAAACTGTCGCAGATGGATCTAATTCTTTTTTGAAAGCCAAAAGTTTTGCCAGATCACTTTGATCACGTACTGCTAATTTCGATTTCAATCCATTTAAGAAATTTAAAACATTGGCACCGTTTTGCGCCATTCGGCCATCCGTTTTATAATCAGCCCAATTTTTATAACCCATGAGGCTAGCGATTTTCGAACGCAATGAAACTGCTTCGCTTAATAATTTTGAATTGTTAGTCTGAGTTCCGCGGCTTAAATATGCCAACATCATTTTACGACGAGTCTCTGCATTGACTGCATTTTGCATTACCAAAGGATAATCACTTTCTTTGGTGGTAACAATCAGGCCGCCGTTATCAGTTTTTTTCAATGAGGCAATATAGTCCGCCGGCAGTCCTGCTAACTCATCAGCAGAAAAAACAACCGATGTTTTATCTATATTTAAATTAGTAGAAAACTGAGTTTCTTTTTCCGCAAGCTGAGCTTTGAGCTGACGAACTTGAGCTAAGATTTCATCAGACAATTTCAAACCATTTTTTTCAAAAGAATCTTTAGTGACTTTAAGCAAACGAGCTTCATCAGCATTTCTTGCTACAGCATTTACAAATGACTGATAAAGATCACGACGAGTGTAAATGTCGACAGAAAACTGACCAACTGCGCTTTCACAATTAGACCCCTCAGCACTGATCGCTTCATCGGTGGACACGTATCCCATAAATGTTAATGGCGAGACCTCGTCAGTGAAATCAGCAGAAATCTTTTCTAAAGCTAATAACGTATTGTCGATGGTACGTTGTTCGGCAGGAATGGCTGCAACCTGATCCAGAGCCTGCTTTGTGTTTTTAATGCTTGTGTTACATAGCTCGGTCAATTCACCTGGTTTGTAATCACTGCGGATCAATTTGGCCTCAGCTCGCAAAGCTGCGTTAATGACCTTTTTGTCACCACTTGTCCCACCATTTGCTACAGGCCGCAACGCAGAATCTGATGATGAACACGATGCCATCAACAGAATAATGGAAATACTTGCTAAAGAACGAAGTTTATTTGATGCAATATAATTCATAACACTCTTTCATTAAAAAATTGGTGACAAAAAAGCACTGTAAAACACATATCCTTGTAATCAGTGTTTTACTGAGCAAGTCCCATGCCCAAGGTAAAAAACAACAACCATAAAACTAAAAACCCTTATCGCTCCAAGCTTTGAAGCGTGAACCTGATCTTGGTAGCTCTGGTAAATTTGGGTCATACTAAGATGGATACGCACTGGCACCGTCTTGATAAAATTTATTCCAATTTTGTAATTGATAATGACATAAGAAATTGACAGTGGTGGATTATTTTCAAACTACTTGTGAGTTACCTGGGTCGTAGTTTCTAGATTTATCAATTTTTATGAAAAATCTATTCCACACAAATAGTCCAGGGCAGATTTGATATAAACTTTATTTTTATTTAAGAATTCCTTGTCCAAGTTCTTCACCAGCTGAATTTTTTCTGAATTTGGAAAGTATTTTTCAAAAACATTAAAACTTGAGCTTACACAGTCATCACTTAATTTGACTTCAATTAGTTTGGTTTTTCTGTTTTTTTGTAAAACCAAGAAATCTATTTCTTTGCTTCCTTTGAGCTGCGCGAAATAAAGGTTACCTGCCGTGCCCTCAATATCCTCTCTGAATTCCAGTTCTTTTTTTAGAGACAAAGCTACCAAATTCTCAAGCTTGCAGGATTCATCTCCTTCAATTTTTCCGATATCATAAAAATAATATTTTCCCGCTTTTTTAATGCCGCGAGAAATATTTTTAGAATAAGGATGTACTCTAAAAACAACATACAGCTGTTCAAGCAAGCCCAACCATTTTTTAATTGTTTTGTCATCACGCTGTAAGTCTTCAGCCAGAGAGTTGTATGAAACTGTGGAACCAACTCTTTGAGCTAATAATTCGATCAACATTTCTATACCATCTATGTCTCGTATATTTTCCTGCATGATAAGATCTTGGCGAATAATCAGATCTGAATGTGTTCGTTTCCATAAATTATAAAATCGGTTATTAGCTTGAAAAAATGGCTCTGGAAAACCTCCATACTGTAGTAGTTTTTTATAATTAACATCGGGAGACCCTTCCGATTTGAGTTCTTTCAGATCAAGTGGATTCATTCGAAAAGAAAAAAATCTGCCAGCCAGAGAATCTCCCATTTTCTTTGCGACATCTAAACGAGCACTCCCGGTGACGAGAATATTTTGTTTTTCTGTTATTCCACTATCATAAAGACCCTTAAGCCAAAGCTTCCATTTTTTCATTTTATGAAGTTCGTCGAATATTATAAGTTTTTTTGAACGGTCCCAATCCTGATCTTTAAAAATTTTCAAATCTTTTTTGATGTCATAGTTATAGTAACCATAATCTTCGAGAAGAGTTTTAGACATGGTAGTTTTGCCGACTTGTCGAGGACCCATTATGAGTAAAATCTTTTTACCTAAAAGATCGTGAATGGGTTCTTTAAGGTATCTTTCCATAAAATCTCCTATTTTCAGACACAGGTCATTTTCGGACTGTACTCCGAAAAAGTCAAGGCCAATTCGGAACACAATCTCTGTGAAAGTACTCACAGCCAAGAAAAAACAGCACAATTATATGTAAAATTATTTATATTGAGCTGGAAAATATTTATGACAGTGAGAATTCATCGCAGGCCATTGTGCCGTATAAAGATTTAAATCTGGATTCGTTGTCTGATAATAACACTGACAATCAGTTGTCAGTCCGATTTTAGTTACTGCCGAAAACAAGTCGTTAGCCGTCACGGTGTTTTGCACATCAAGATTAACTACTTGGTATTGAGTAGGATCTTGCAATTCGTGAAGATCCGCTGTTAACAAAGTGACTTGTTGCGCAGTACACGCACCTTGTGATGCCAAAACGTTTTGTGATTTTTCAAGCTGCTGACAGGTGTAATCGTTTTTATCTGATATTATCTTTTCTGTTGTGCTACAGAAATCTTTAAATAAACCAGAATCATCATTACAAAGATAGGCCTCGTTGGTAATCGCGGTCTCGTTTAAAACTTTACAAATTCCAGATTGATTTATAATTTTTAACTGCGAGGTTGTGCCAACAAGTACATCTATAAAACTGGCTTGAAATGGATAGAGAACTTTAATTCCATTTTTTTTCGTTTCCGGAATTGGCTCATTAGGGACAGGATTGTTCTTTGTTGGCTCAGTTACAACTGTCTCAGTTTGAGAATTTGTTTGATTATTTGGCTGTGTATTTGTCTGTGCATTTGACGGCATAGAAGAAGCCAATTCACGATTAAAACGCGCAGGACTGCAGCCTACGATTGAAATCAAACAAATGAGCATCAAGATCTTCGACATTTGCTCCCCCCTAATCAACCCTACCAAAAAGCCTAGAACATGCCTTCTTACTAACTTACTAAAGTGCAAACTTGAATCCAGATCTACATGGCTTATAACAGATTAGAACATAATTAATGACTACAGATTTGACAGCCGAGTGTGAGATTTCTAACAGTGCAGTCCCTTGGTCCTAATAGATTCTTAATTACTGCAGACCATATACCAGAAAAAAATGCCTTTAGAATAAAATAAAGGCGACTGAATTTATCCTATTATAGAATGTTAAGAGTAGCACTATGGGGACAAGCGAAATATGAAAAAAACGAAAAAAGATATACCGCAAAACCATACGTCGACAGACGTTCATAGAACTATTGATATCTATGAGTTGATCGCAGAAACAGAGCAATTAATTAAACAGCTCAAAACAAATGTTTCTCGCCTGGCGAGAATAGCCACTGGTCATTCTGACGAGTCTTCTATCGAGGTCTCAAAGAATTATTCTGAAAATACTTTCTTAGCTGCTAACCATGAAAAATCTGTGGTAAAAACTCACCATACTGATTTAAAATTTGAAATTGTAGTCACAAATGTATTTTATTCTGTTCGCGCAAAGGTATTAAGCATTACTCCCAGCGGAGCTATTCTAGATCATTCCCTAACTGTAAAACATAATGCAACACCATTTGAGGCAACTGTTATTATTTCGAATCGTGACAGAACTGTGCCGAAAATATTTTTACGTTTCAAAGCTATTGTTGTTGGCGGTCCTGATTATTCAAGCCGCATCAGTTTCATTTCAGACGAAAAAGATGCGCTTATTAAATTAAAAGAAATCTTGGTTCGCAAAAAATCTGCTTGATAGTAATCGGTTTAAATAATCTAGTTTAAAACTTTTAATTATGAAAAATAGATTAACCTGCTCAAATTAAAACATTTTAGATTGTTTTTTGCCTAATTGTTACTTTGCGCATTGAGAAGAATAGAATCGCAAAATTTATTATAATATCCAAAGCTGGCTTAAGCTCTTGAATATAATCACCACCATTGAACGTTGCATCAACGGCCCTGGGAACGGCTCCCAATAAACATACAAACAATGCAACACCGATCCAATACAATCCAGATTTTTTAATTCGAATCAACTGAATCAAACCAATCAACTGCAAAATTCCGATGGCACATAGAGAAATAAAATACATTTTATAAAGAAAGCTAAATTTATCAGTCCCTAATATCCCGGCGATACCTGGCTCTTGAAAAACCAAGGTTGGGAAAGCAACACCCAACCATACTGCGACCGATACTGCAATTTGCGTTACACCGATAAACAACCAATTTTCATGAATAACGAATGCATATTTTTTTGCTGCCATTTTTTCTTGGTCAAACTGACGCATAAAAACCCAATGAATAAAATTAAACAGCATCATTAAAACTGAGACTAAAAAATAACCAGTTATCACTGCAAAAATAACAGCAAAGGTATCTATTTTAACAGTAGCAATGAATTCTTCATTTTTCTGAAATATTTTTCCAAGCTCATAAAAACCATAAAGCAAACACAGAATAAATCCACCGTATTGTAAAACTTTTGAATCTATTTTTTGTGGCAATACAATTTTCGAAAGACTTTTCATTTTCTCTTTAAATAACATAAATTCTCCTATAGACTGCTACAGACCTGGTGCGCGCGCTGTTTCCATGGGTAGCCTTGGCATCGCGACCACCTGCCAAAAAAATTCTTCTTCCGTACAGGGAACGTTTTCCTGATTGATTCTAGTACAAAACTTATAAGCAATACAATGATGAGATACTCTACAGTTAATATTTTCTACCGAAATCATACCTGGAAAGGTTGGACTGCCGGGTGGACCAACTGCCGCAGTGATTTGCGCATTAAATGGCAAAGGAGAAACCGGCTCAAAAAGAATGCGCGCAGATGTCGTTGCCGTGATTGTATTTGTGAGTTTTTTAATTCCGGGTATTAATTGAGTATTATCTGCCATGGCTTGTGAGCCTGACATAATACTTGCTAAAAAATTTAATTTAAAAAGATTCTCGTTTGGCTGTTTTTTATGAACCGCGAACATAGAAAGATCTTCGACAAAGCGAAGCCAATTATTAAAACTAAATTTATTTGCAGCTTCTCTTGTTCCAAAAATAGCAAATCGTTCTGGCGATAATGGATGTTTTATGCGAATACCGTCTTCAGGAATACATAAATATACAAAATCACCACCTGGATTCGTTAATTTAAATGAGACACCCCTGCGCGGAAGAACCCCCACTATCCCCTCACAAAAACCAACAATATCGCCAGGCCGTGCTAACGTATTAGACGCATCATTATAAGCTTCTGCGATTTTCGCACCAAGCTCTACGCCGATGGTATGTGCCACATCAAATTCACGATTTGATTTTGCCAAACGAAACAATTGATTCTGCAGCGGTGAGTAAGCAAAAAACATGGTAAATATAACGATCTGAGCAACAACTATTAACAACACAGCCGAAAAGCCTTTATTGTTATTCAATCCCAATTTGTATTTATTCATTCTATTTTTTTTCATTTATGGCTCGGTCCTGGTAATAATTGTTGGGTTTGGTGCCGCGGGTGCGGCGCCAGGCTTGCGCAGTGGAAAATAAAATGTCGAGCCATATTTTCTTGCTGGAATCCTTTGCCGAAACCATTTGTCAGCGGTCTGCGGAATTGGATTCAAAGGGTCTCTAAATGTTGTTGTAAAAACCTGATCGCCGGTTAAATTATTTGATAACCCTAAATTATTATTTAATATATTTAAATAAATATCATTTTGTTCATCCTTAAAGCGTGCCGCAGTATTAAACGTACATTTATTAGCTAAAGCTTGTGGACACCATTGAAGCTTTTGACCAGTTCCCGCACTTAATGTTCTCCTGGTTATTATTTCAATCGGCACCGATAAAACTTTATTTAAACCCATTGCGTCCCTGGTGGTCATCAGGGTTGGAATGTTAACTTCTACTATATTTTCAAACCGCATCACTGATTTCGTATAATCCAACTGTCCATCTGTTGATTCTGCAATGATTAAAATACCTGCACGCTGAGGATTCGGCGGAATAAAATATAGACCTGTAGCTTTCAACATAGCTCCAGTGCCGGCTGCCGTTGGTCCATAACGATTAAATATCAATAATGGATAGGCCTCATTTTTTTCGAAAAAATTGTTTGAACGAAAACCAGAAATCGCTCTGCCCATGCCATCGGTGCCAGGGCAACACGCTTTCATATTTGCAATATTAGTTTCACTGATAAGATCTGTCGCAAATGGAAGATATTTATTCATAACAAATATCATCAACGAACGATCCACCTGATCATTCAGGTTAGATCCAGTTTGTTGAGCCAATCGCACCCCAAACAAAGTGACCTGGGTGATTGTCATCAGAACAATGGAAATAATGCCAACCGCGGCCAAGACCTCGATCAGAGTAAATCCAAGTTTATTCTTTACAAACCTCATCCCCATTCGCATTCCAATCCCCATCTCACATCAGTTAAGTACTGTACTTTAAAACGGTCTGTTAGATAAACACGCAGGCTTCTTAAGTCCATTGATGTATCGACCTCTGACCGCATCCAGATCTTTTGCAGCATCAATATCAGTACCATGAAAACACCAACGCATTGATTTTTGTACAGGCAATCTGTATTCAAACATATGAATTACATTACTGTCACTGTTTGCCACAGTTTTGTAAAGTCCACGACCTTTGGGTTTAATATCTTCTGGTCGTTTAAGCACAAACCACAAATCATCAATTTCGTACAGCTTATGCATTTGATCTTCTGTTTTTCCATAATGTGCATAATTTTTATAATACTCTCCAGCTGCATTTGGTGATTCACCACCTTCTGTTGCTGAAGAAGGAATATCTAAACCGTATCCACCGTCTTGTTCTTTTGCACGTAATTTATTTTCAGTTTCTATATGCACAAGATATTTCTGCGTATAAAGTATACTTAATTGTCTTGCCTTTTCCTCTTCAAGTTCTTTCTTTTTTGGGTCGTCTTCAAGAATGACCTTACTGGCAACTGTATTTATCGTAGCTTCGATTGAAACTAATTGCGATTTCTTCGTCGCAATATACGCACTCATCTGCCTGAACGTTGCAATTTTCATCGGCACTGAGGCTTGCCAATTGACAAACTTTAATGATCCATTCCAGTTTTGAAACTTGGAATCATTCTCAGCTCTATGCCCATTATTAATCATATTGGAGGCAAGGCTAATAGCGTTACCATAACCACCAACTGCTGCTTTATATTTAGCAAACACGACAAGTTTACACAATGAATTTGAATTCTGACCTGACAGATTACAAAATTCATATTCGTCTTTCACAAAATTTACTGTTGGCAAGAATTCTGTATCTTCAATATCAAACGCAGCCACACAAGCTTTATCTTGATCAACAATTTCTTTATATCCAGAAATTTTACCATTAGCACCTCTATCAAATTGGTAAGCAACCTTAGTTAACATCACAGATGTCTTTTGTCGCTCTTCTTTGACTATTTTCATTTTCCCCAACATGATACAATTTCGTGTTTCTTGTCGACCATCTCCTTGATAAAAATTAAGGGCTTCCTGGTCAGCACTTTCAGCTGGACCACTCCCATCAGCTGCTTGAGCTCCGTAAATTTGACTAGCGGGAACACTGCCTGTCGGACAAGTTCTATTGGAAGTCCAGTTACGCGGATCACGACGACCACGACCGCGGGCAGTCGTGAACAAAGAACCATACGTTTCGCAAACAGCAGCTACCGGAGTTTCGATTTCATCATATGTCGTTGGATCATTTTCATTTAATGTTTTTGGAAATTGCCAATTAGCAAAATAGGTATTATTTGGATTTTTTCCACCCACGCAATTAACAGTGGCATCAAACATAAGACCATTTGAAAAATCAATTCCTTTAGAGTGACTCTTTCCATCGATCAAAGACTCTCTGGTCATAAATGTTTGTTGATTTTGGTATCTGATATTTTTACCAGTCAAGATCGTCCCATTTTCTAATTTCTGACGTCCAGTGGTAAGAATCTTATTATCAGTATTAGCTAAGTTCGGATAATTAAAATTAAATTGGCTGACAAGGCAAGATGGGTAATCTTTATTTTTTATCCATTCTGGCAATTGAATATCAGTTCTTTTACTGCATTGTGTTTTTTCATCGTCAAAGGGATTCCATTTTTTACGACGTCTGTATTGACTTTCGTCAGCACAGCTTTCCCAAGTATCCACAAGCCTCCAACCGTGAAGCTGCCCTTTCAATTTCGCAATCACATCGATTTGAAAAAAATCAACTACAAATGCCCTCAGCATTTGTGGAATCAATTCCTTAATCATCGTTCCAAGATCTTCACCAGTTATAAGTGCTTGTATAATTACATTTGCTACGACTTGAGCAAATCCCTTGGCAATATTTCCGCCTTCATTTTGTTTTTCAAGAAAAGATTTTATCGCGCTGACAGGAAATTTGTCTACAATTTTACCTATCGCCAAATCACTCATCTTGCCAACTATACCGTCATTACCTTTGCCATCAAAGCCATTAACAAGTATTGAAATCGGGTTGTATTTACTGATTGCCGTGACCCCGTCGGTGTTTTCGCCAAATAAACCTTGCCCAACCGTCCCACCTTTATTTCCAACTCCTAGGATTGTTAACAATCCACCTTGGGTTGTTGCCAAATTTAACGCTCCATATCCTGCGGCTCTATCATTTCCAGCTTTAACAGCTTCTGCAATTTGCTTAGCTTGTTTGACTTGATTAATAGATGAAGCAATCACCGCAACTGAATTCGCAAGCTTCGTCACTTTATCCTGAGGAATAGCCACCGGAGGTTGTCCTGCGCAAGGTACGCCGTCGCCCGTATTGGTACAAATGTCTTTAGATCTTGGCTTAGCTACACGTTTCGCAGCATGATCTGATACAATCTTTTGCCTTTCGTCTTCTGACATATGCCGCCACACTTCAAGGTTCATCAACATTTTTTCTGGATGTGCGTACAATTCTTTAGCTTCATTTTGCAAACTGTCCTGCCAGTTTATCATTGCTAAGTTACAAGCCTGCCCACCTTGCGGATTGCCGACATTAAGCCGATCACAAACGGCATGATTTGCATCGATGGCAGCAGCTTTTGCCTTGGCAAATTCTAAATAATCTGCCTTCATCTTTGGAGATAACTTTTTATCTTTATTGATCTCAGCCTCAACAACACTTAAGCTTGAGGTGACCAACATATTTCGATATTTAGAATCAGCGGCAGCAATTTCGCGCTCAGCCTTTTCTAACTCAAAGAACTCCAACTCTGAATTCAATTTGCTTGATGAATCTGCTGTCGAAATAATTATGCTTTTTAGACGAGCGTTCCCTTCGGTGTGAGCTTCAGCAATACTTCTATAAGAACCACCTGGCTTATTAACACCTAGGCTGGTCACATCCTCACCTACAGATACTGATTTATTATAATTACCCTCATGTAAATCTATCACTTGATTGATTAATAAACTGTAACCCATCACCTCTTTTTTCTCAGACGCGACATTTTTAACCGCTTTCCATAAATTTTCATATTCAGGAGTTCCAGGCTGATATTTCAATCCGTTCACTTCCATTGTATATAAAAATGAATGCCTAATTTCATCATCGCTCAACGGCGCATCCAAAACAGTAACTGGCTTTAAAGCACCAGCCGGAATGTTCGAATAGCCCCTTTTCTCATTTTTTATAACCAGAGGCATGCGCACCTTATTGTTCGCATCTAGATCTTTTATAGCCTGGCCAACACGTACAAAAGTATCCGGATGGAGCACGATCTCTGGCCCCACTGGCGCGGAAACTGGAGGCGCATCGCCAACCGGCACGTCTGATGGTGGATGTTGCGTTAATGCCTCAATCATTTGATAGGTTGAATAAATCGTTTGTGTCAGCTGAACAATTTTTAAGATAGCCTGTGCTTCTGCACAACCTCCCGCAGAAAAAATTGTGCAAACGACATTAACAATTACTCTAAAAATTGCAATTTGAAGCCTTAAATAAGCCTTTATTATTTGCGAAGGACTACGTTTGTAGAGCTTGCACGTGAACGCATTGTGCGGCTGAAAAAATACCTCTAAAACATTGCGCGAAATTAATTTTGATAGTCCTGTCTCGCCTGCAGTCCGCGTTTTTAATTTTTTTGCAAACGAAGAACTGTTACCCGCAGGATCAGCAAGCGCCACATCCATTTTAAGATCGCAACCATAAAATGCGTCACGCACACCAGGCGTTGCAGAATCTGAAGATTCAAATTTTAATTCATATTTTAAATTATATGGATTTTTAACATCTGGAATAAATTTAACTGTCTTAACTGGCACACCACACAAAGTCACACGATCACAAGGCACCCATTTGGTTTGATCTTGCAGCTGTTCAAAATCAAAAGCCCAAGACGGATTTTGCTCGCCTAATTTAGTCCATCCATTTTGTCGATTTAACCAGCCTGGTGCCAACTGCCGACTGCGATCCTTACACAACATCACTGTGCCTGGCTCAGAATGCGCACCAGGCGCCGTTCCAACCTCCATCGTCACTTCGAATTTTTGCATTACTTTCAACGGATTTGTTTTCGTCCATCTAGAAAGAACCGCATTGGATCCAGCCACCTGGCAACTATTTACGGTTAAAGCTGAATCGACAGAGTATTTTTTCTCACCATCTTGAAGATATTCAACAAACTTTGGGAAACCATATGGAAAATCCTGTTTAAAAATATCCGGTGGATTTTTAGATTTATAATTCATGCCTTCAGGGAAAACGTTTGTCACCCGTGCGTATGCTTCTGGTTGAGTTAATGCATTATCTGTCCCTTGATAAAATTTCCGAGTTATAGAACAAGTTTTTTCAGTTTTTTCTGTCGTTGACATGTCCTTATAGGTACCAGTCAGCTCAACCATAAAACCACCGTCTGGCACAGCATTGGTTGGGATTTTAAATATCCGTCCACCACCAGGGATTGTCTGCGTTGCTGTCGGCACAAATGGCCTAGGACAATAAATTTCAGTGCGTTTATCATCCTGTGATCGTCCAAAAATTGGATACACCTTGGTTTGTGACTTAAAATCTTTCAATAAATCTGGATTTACATCAGGTTTATAATTATCTACAAAACCATAACTTGTGATAATTTTATCAGTCGGAACACCTGTTGAACAAACATCTTCAGAACTGCCTAGGAATTCGTGATAAATATTTGTTAGCTGAGCCAATGCACCCTTGAGCAACAAATGATTTTGTAAAACTGGCAATCCGTCATCACGAAAAATTGGCGATGTCGGTTTGTCTTTGCCTAATGGACCTCTATACAACCCCATCGGGATCGATTTTGTTTTTTCCATTTCAATCGCATAAATTTCTTTAACCAATGATGGTTTAATACGCCCCTCTTTTAAAGCCTGCTTGTCATCACGAGTGGAATATAGTTTCAACTCACCATTAGATCCGATAGCAAGCGGAGCATAGGTCATAGATTTATCTGGTACCAATATATCAACCTGACGCTCTAACTCGGCCACGCATTTAACTTGGGTGGAATCTAATACGTTATACATCTTACTGACATTATGAAAATAGGTAACGACGGCACTTGATATCACCACCGTCAGTCCAAGGCTTATCAAAGCTTCCAGCAGCGTAAAGCCATGCGAACTCTTTAATGGCATAAAGCATTTAGAATAGGAACGCCCTAAATTATTGAAAATAGATTTCATAAGATCCCCCGACCATATAGATACACAATATCATACAATTTGAAATATCTCCTGAAAAGCAGTTGATTTCGATCAGGACCAATATAAACAATTTGAGATTATATTATTGTTTCACATTGAGATAAATCATATCATATCACAGCACTTATGTCCTGAACTCAGCACAAGATATAAACTAGACCCAATATTATTGTTAACAACCAAGATATCTATTGTGTATGATTTAATCTCATTCTGAGAAACGCTTTGCCAAGGAATTCCTATATGATGAAAAACCGAAAAATACTAAATTTATTTATTGAGCCCAAAGAACAAACAAAAACTGTTTTGCATGTGTTTTTCTGGGGAACATTAGTTTGCGGATCTAATTTTTATGCCGGCACGCTTATTATGGATCAGATCGATATTGTTTTAAAACAAATCCCTGATCCCAGCGCGCAATTGCAAATCAATCATTATGTCTCTCTGGCCGTCAGCTACAGCCTAGCTTTAAATATGTTTTTTGTTATCATCGCTGCTTTGATTGTTTTGATCTGGGGTCATCGTTTTTTCGGTGCACAATTTAAGATGGTCACAGTCATTAAAGAACAATTTTTAAAAGGTGATTTTTCGCAGCCCGTACAAATTCGTAAAAACGATTACCTACACGATCTCAAAGATGCCCTTGAAGAGCTTCGCTTGAAACTCAAAGGCAAGTAACT
>JACCDN010348011.1_pt1 | contig 20653 bp, 15 predicted proteins | sample 7441691 | NCBI WGS metagenome assembly JACCDN01 (sample SAMN15323439, study PRJNA562643) | freshwater metagenome | isolation source: river surface water | place: USA:Blue River Watershed | collected 2017-08-16 | reverse complement strand
TATAGATGCCATAGCCTGCCTTGCTACAACGGATACTAATGCGAAAATTTGGGACAAGGAAGAAAGGTATGAAGAAGACAATTTTAGATTTATCTACAGCTTATTTCGGCAGGAAATAGATGCTTATTTAGACAATCCCCAAGAATTTGGAATTGATTTTCAGCAGATTGAAAAACTAAAAAAATTAAAGAACGTACTGTACTCGGTTGCTCGAAGCAGTGGTTTTAAAGTGGATCCAGAAACGTTCATTCATACGACCGAATGCAAGATGATTGCAGCAGCAGCTAGAGAAGTGATGGAAGTTTTTAAGAAGGGTTAAGGTGTGAAAAGATTTTTCAAAATGTACTCAAATAGTTTTCGACGAACGTACTTAAATAGCATGTTGTACATAATAGAATGTTTGGCTAATCAAGATTATCAACGACGTGTTTGGATTGAAGGTAAGGGTCCTGAAGTGGATAGTTTTGATGATACAATTTGTAATTATGCCAATTTTGTAGATGTAGTATTAAACAATCCTAGCTTATATCCTCTTACAGAGGCTCAAGAAAGTGCCTTGAGAAGTTTGACTGCTATATTTGAGGACTTTTATGAAAATGGACTGGGGAATTGTTACATTTATCAGCCACAATATTTTATTAATTCCACCGAATGGAGGAAAGTTTCAGAGGAAGCTACGAGGGTCTTAAAAGTTTTTGGGTACTTAGCTGGTTATCGATATATTCATTGTAGAGAATATTCTTTTGAAGTGAAAAAGCAGCTATTGAAGAGTTTTATAGATGCCATAGCCTGCCTTGCTACAACGGATACTAATGCGAAAATTTGGGACAAGGAAGAAAGGTATGAAGAAGACAATTTTAGATTTATCTACAGCTTATTTCAAGCGGAAATAGATACTTATTTAGACAATCCCCAAGAATTTGGGATTGATTTTAAGCAAATTGAGAAATTAAAAAAATTAAAGGACGTACTGTATTCATTTGCTCGAAGCAGCGATTTTAAAGTGGATCCAGAAACTTTTGTTCATACGGTCGAATCCAAAATGATTGCAGCAGCAGCTAGAGAAGTGATGGAAGTTTTTAAGAAGGGTTAAGGAGTAGGGCGGTTTTATCGAGTTTTTATAATGAATTTTTCAATAATTTTTATGACAGCCTTGCTTTTCATGAGCACTATTTGCTCGATGGAAAAATTTGAGTTCACTGAAAATGGTGAAGAGCATCCCGATCAATAGGGTCGAGACGAGGACTTCCACCAAAGAGAATCCTTTCACACGTTTCATGCGATGAATATACAAGAAATCTCTTTTTCTTGCATAAGACTTCTTTCAAAAGAAGGTTTGGCATTTCTGTGTGATGATCAAAAATTCTTTCCGATTTCTAAAGAAATTAGATTGTTTTGGGATGAAGAGCCAAATTCTCCTTGGTAGTTGATCGATCCGTAGGGATATTTTGCATTATCAGGGATAAACTCTGCATGGAATTGAATAACCCCAAGATTTTGGATCTGGTTACTGAATGTTTCCACCTGAAAGGAGGATATAGATCCGGCAAAAAATGCAGTCTGAGCGCCTGTATGGAACGGTGTTTTATTTACATAGCTGCCTTTCTCTGCCAATACTAAGCGACCCCATCTACATTGGATCATTTCAAAAAAGCGAACCCCCACCTCGCTTCTTAAAATCGAGGTGTATTGATCATCCATTTGCAAATCGATTCCTGATGGTCCGTATTCACGAACTTCGCCTTGCCAGTTATTGGCCCAGTCAAACATCACAAGTGGATCGATGATCAGCCAGCTTGCGCTGGGGGAAAATGGAAGGCTCATTTCTAAATGAGGCAGAAAAAGCCATCCGTTGATATTTGCCGTTGAGGTGATTTGACCTAAAGTATGGCGCACATTTTCGAGTTGATAGATTCCTCCCCAAGCAGCTAGATTGAGAAAAAAATGATCGGTAGACCAAGAGCCGTAAAGAGTGAGATATTCTTGATTGTATTTTGCATTTCCTAGCCCATTCCCGATACGAACATCGGCAAAAGCATAGGCCACTCCTCCTCCTATGCAAACATCTTGAATTCCTAAGTAGTCTACCGCAAGCATCGTTCCGGTCATCCAGTTTGTCGACTTTGGAGTCGAGGCTCTTTGGTTTTGATGGATGTTTGCTACGAAAGCATCTAACCAAATAGAGAATTTGGATTCATTTTTACGGCATGAGTCACGTAGGATGGGATCGCTAGATGCATCAGCAACCAATCCGATTTTTTGATCTTTGACTGGTTGCTTTCTCCACAGGTTCATTCGATGGTGGAAATAAGAGTGATTAGAAAGTAATTCAGCTGAGAAAGCAAAAAGTGCTTCTGCAAAGCTGCTTGTAGGGGCAAAACTCGTTGGTACGATAGCCTCAAGCATGCTGTCGCTAGCAACAGATTGAATCTCTCCTTGAGTTGGATGTAAAGGTCCAGTCACTTTCGTGACGATCCCCGTTGGAGAAATGATGGCCGCAAAAGGTTCATTCATATCATCGTTTCCTCCGATAAGTCCAACTCCAGCATCGTTGATTGCAACGCTATTTATATATCCTGTACCTGCAAAATTGAGAGCGATCTTTGTCGTGGCTCCTGTTGGAGAAACAATCGCTGCATATACGAGATTGGTTATACCTTCTTGTCCTCCAATGATGCCGGCACCAGAATTGTTAATTGCCACAGCGTTGATCTCTCCGGATGTTCCGCTAGGGAAGTCTCCTGACAGTGCAGTTGTGTAGCCGGATGAGGAAACAAGAGCAGCGTAATAATTTGTGGAATTATCTTCAGTCCCGCCGATGATTGCATTTCCTGAGTCGTTAATATCGACTTCGAAAATTGTTCCTCCAAAAATCGGGAGTCCAGGGCCCGATAGTGATGATGTAACTCCGGACGAATTGACTAAAGAGACGTATGAAGCTCCTGCTGCATGCGAACCTCCGATGATTCCATTCCTTGAACTGTTGATGGAAACGCTTTCAATACGTCCACTCGGGGTAGGTAAGTTTGTTCCTGTAAGTGGGGAAACAATGACGGCTGGAGAGACCAAGGCTGCATAGGGGTTTCCATTATCATCGCCTCCGATGATTCCATACCCGGAATCGTTAAGAGAAATCGTCTGAATGAATCCCTCTGCTGGCAATGGATCTCCCGAAGCAAGAGTGAGCATCCCTGAAGAATTAACCCCGGCAAGATAGGCAGGATATGGTGGTGTCAAATTTCCAAGAGAATTTCCCCCTATCAGTCCATTTCCTTGATTGTTAATTGCAACAGCAAGGATGCTTCCCGCAGCAGGGAGGGGGGAGAGTTCTGTCAAAATGCCAGTAGAAGATATGTGAACCGCGTAGGCATCTAAGTTGCCATTTCTGGTGCCTCCTACAATGGCATCCCCAAAACTATTGATGCCTACACTAAAAATATAGCCGTTCTCATTAGTGAGTTGTATGGAGGTGGGCTCGCCTGTTTCAGAAAGTATAGCTGCGTATGGAAAGGGTCCGTTTGCATTTCCGCCAATAATAGCCGCACTGCTCGCAGATAAGGAAAGACAATAGCTTAAAGAGACAATAGATAAAAAATTGAAAGATATTTTTCTTGAATGAAGATCCATTTGCAAACTGCAGCCTTTTGATCGTTTTTATATATCAGACTCAAGAGACCAAGTCAAATATTTTTTAAAAATAAATCAAATCGATTCTGCGCAGATCGCTCTTTTAAGAGACATCCGAAACCACCCAGATCAGTGGCGTCATATTAGACTAACTGATAGTTTCGACCCTACATACACTTTTTTCGATCAGACGATAGTGAAACGAGTTGTCAATCGGCTAAGAGAAGTGGATCTTTAAAACGATCTGTTCATTGCCAATAATTCAATAGGCGCCCGAGGAGGGAGTTAAGGTGTGGGGAGCTTTTTATCACGTAGGGCCATTATGGCGAGGGTGAGGACGATGAGGAGGAGCGAGCAGAAGCTGACAAAAGGTTGATAAATTCTTATGCTGCTGCCTAAGGTTAAAACACTTGCAGGCTTATAGGGTAGTCAATATGTATTTTTAATACAACATTTGATATAATAATTTTGCGTAATATGATAGCTAAGGAGAAATTATGACGCCAGTAACCCCCCTAAATTTACCAGATCTTAATGACTGGTCGTTGTTAAATATCTGTATCCATCTTGATCCAAAAGATTTAAGTAAGATGGAAAAAACCAGTAAACAATTTCGAGATCTGCTCCGTTCCCCTCAAGGCGCCGTCTGCTGGCAGACCTTTCTCAGCCGCACTTTTGGTATAACAGAAATTCCTCCCCATTTAAGCGCTAAAGAATCAGCCAAATGCTTTCAATATATCAACCAATGGACAGGTACTGACGGAAGTGAACATGTCGACACAGCTCTTGTCAGTGCTTATTTTTCTCCTGTAATTCTCAAACCTAACCATATCTATCCTTTTGCAGAAAGAATTATCAGGGATCCTCGTACAGCCAATGGCTCCTTTATTGCCTATAGCTACGCGAGTCGTTGTATACCCTGTGCCTGGATTAAAACAAGAGAAGGGGAAGCTGTGGAAATTTATGACCTTAGATGGTTAAATGAGGCGCAGATCGCTCTAATAAGAGACATTCGAATTCACCCGGATCAGTGGCGTCATCTTACCCCGGCTGATAGTTTTGACCCTGTATACACTTTTTTCGATCAGACGATAGCGAAACGAGTTATGTATCATCAAGTAGAAATGAATCTTTAAAACGATCTGTTGATTGTAGGTAATTCAATAGGCCTCTTTTAAAAGAGGCCTATTGAATTATGGGTAATTTTTCAAAAGGCGCCCGAGGAGGGAGTTAAGGGGTGGGGAGCTTTTTGTCGCGCAGGGCCATGATGGCGAGGGTGAGGACGATGAGGAGGAGCGAGCAGAAGCTGGCAAGGGGGCCGAAGACCGGGAAGGGGTTATTGGGGAGCATTTCGAGGATCGAGAGAAGGGCGAGGAGGACCCCCATGCATGCATCGCCGGCGACGAGCCCGGAGGAGGCTAGGATCCCCTTTTGAGTGGAGCGTTTGAAGTGTTGGATGAAGGCGCTGACGAGTCCGCCGAGCATGATCGTTGCGGTCAGGCTGAGTGGAAGGTAGAGGCCGATGGCGAAGGGGAGGATCGGTAGACGTAAAATCATCAGCACAATCCCTAAACAGACGCCGATAATGACCAAAAGAAGCGGCAGCTCCCCACTTAAAATCCCTTTGGCAATCATCGCCATGAGCGTCGCTTGTAGGGCAGGGAGCTCGGGCGAGCCAAAAACGTAGGCTTCGTTCAAAAGATGGAGGACCGATCCCATCACGATTGCAGGAAGGATCAGCGCGATCATTTCAGCGAGCTGGAGCTTTGAGGGAGTGGCACCTAAGAGAAAGCCTGTTTTGAGATCTTGCGAGGTAGCTGCTGCAAGGCAAATTGCTGTGCAAATGAATGCGGCAATGGTCAAAGTCATCGACACGTAGATCTTTTCGGTCCAACCAAGGGTGAAAAAGAGTGTGCAAGTAATCAAAAGACTCGTAATCACCATGCCAGAGGTGGGCGACGTGGAACTGCCGACAAGGCCGACTGTGATCGACACAACACCGACAAAAAAGAACGAAAGAACTACGGTGAGAATGGTTGCGAGAAGATTCATCTCAAAGATTGGAATGACCCAGATAAGAAGCGAGGCGGTGAGCGCTCCAATCAAAAGAAATCCGATCGGAATGTCTCGGTCGGTCCGCAGTGTATTTTTCGCATGACGCATCCCTTTGAGCAAGTCCTTGAACCCTTCGACGAGTGTGGCGACCGCAATCGGTCCGATTTTCATGAGGCTTGCAAGACCCCCAACGGCAACGGTTCCTGCTGCGATGTAACGAATATAATTGTTCCAGATCCCTTCTGCTCCAAGATCGGCAATCGACAGAGTTGCAGGGGGAATTGGAATCGATGAGGTGCCAAACATCGCGATCAACGGAATCAAAATCCACCAGCTGACAAGTCCGCCAGCAAACATAATTGCTGCAATCCGAGGGCCGATGATAAAGCCGACGCCCACTAATGAAGGGGTCGCTTCAAAGTAGAGGGTTATTTGGGGCGGAATCAAAAGAAAAGAGATTTTTTCGTGGAATAAGTGGAGCCCTGAGACGAAAAACTTATAAATTCCACCGATTGCGATCCCAAGACCTGCAATCATCGCCCCATCGTGCTCTTTTTCTTCCCCTGTTTTCAGAATTTCAGCGCATGCGGTCCCTTCAGGAAAAATCAATTTTCCGTGTTCTTTCACGATCACATAGCGACGCATCGGAATCATGAATAAGATACCGGTAATGCCTCCAATGATGATGATCAAAGCAACCTCTAAAGAGGAGGGGGTAATCCCCAAAAAGAAAAAAGCGGGGATCACAAAAATAGCGCTCGCTGCGATCGCTTCGCCGACAGAGGCCATTGTTTGCACAATGTTGTGTTCTAAAATCGAGCCTTTACCAAAAAGAAGTTTCATGATGCTCATCGAGAATACGGCAGCTGGTATCGAAGCCGAAATCGTCATGCCGATTTTTAGCCCTAAGTACGCATTGCCGATGGCAAAAATAAATCCTAAAATAATGCCGAGAAGAATCGCACGGAGGCTAAATTCTTTGACTTCTTTTTCTGGGGCAATAAAAGGGGTAAAATCAGACTCATCCATAAGATCTTACATAAATCAATTAATGATTTTCGCGAAACTTAATAAAATATTATTTTGGTTTAATGATGAGCTTCGCGAAATAAATTTTGGGTTCTAGCCCCTTTTTTTGAAGGGTGAGCTTTATATTGAGGGTGCAAAAATTTTCTTGAGGATCAAAAGAATAGGTAATGATCGCTTTGCGATTGCAATTGCGGTGGGGGGCAAGGGTGATTTCTTCTCCATTTTGAATCGTTTTTTTTTGCTCCAAATGGACCATTAAATCGTTCAAAAAAATCGTTTTCTCGAAAAAAAATTCACTCTTTTGTTGACTAATTTTCAAGGATTTATAAAGGGCTGTGGGGAGGCGAATAAGAGGGGAGATTAGGGTTGCGGTCAGGAGGAGCGCAACTAAAATCTCGAGCAATATGAAGGATTTTGATTTGATCTTTTTCACTTTATGGTTAATATCATAGCCTACTCACGGGATAAATCAAAAGATAAAATGAAAAAAGAGATCAAAGCACACTATAATTTGTTAAAAGCCCAGGTGGTCTGGGACCCTACAACCCCACATGAAAGTTGGATGGTGGAAGATCTTTCCTTATGTTCTGACAAGGATGTTTTTGACCGCTTACGGCAGTTAAAGGTCCCCGTGAGCAGTGAGACAATCTCCAGATACTTAGAAGAGGTGGAGACTCCTGAAGATTTGTTGGATGCCACAACGCTAGAAACCGATGAGCCAGAAACAGTAGAGCAAGTTTATTTGCTCCTTTTCGAGCTTTTCAAACGGTTTTCTAAAAAAGGTTCCTGTCTTTCTGTCTTCGCAGATCAGCTAGACTCTTCGATTCAAGAATATGAAGCGACCGGTGGAAAAAATTGGGCAAATCTTGTCGAATCGCTCAAGCAATTAGAGTTGATCTTACGTGAAAATCTCAATCGCGCAAAAAATCCGGTTGAAGTTCTCGAGAAAGTTTCTTGCTACTTTGCTTACGATATTGAAGGATTCATCTACGACTATATCGCTGACCTCATCGATAATGAAGAAGAGGTTCTTGCCGAAAACTTTATCGAGCTTTTCTATGAATATCTCTCCAAACCTTATTGGTTCCAGCTGCTGGAATTTTACTTAAGAGGTTCTAAAGAGGATCAAATTGAACTTTTAATAGAGGCGGCGCAAGAGACGAAAGACCTCGAATTTTCTCTTGAGATTCTTTATATCTTGAAGGAAGAGGGGAACGAGCGGTTTATTTCTTTATTGGCTCACGCAGTAGAGTTAGCTTACGAAGAATCAGAGCTTGTTGAGTTGCTGACTGTGGCGCAAGAGTATTTTGAGCTACATGAGCGACCTCGTGAAGTGGCGGAAATTCGGAAAATTCTCGATGCCCGTTCTCAAATTGACGAGAAGCGCAAAATCCACACACTCGATCAAGGTTACACCCACTTCAAAAAGTTAATCGACCGCAGTTAGTTAACTGTGGCGATGAGCTTTGGGCAAAAGTCTAGATAATCGGCTGCCACTAAGTGGTAGCTGACTCCATTTTTCTCCCCGTACAGGGGAATTTTTTTGGCATTGTGGATGTGGCCGAAGACGACGTGCTTGATTTGGTATTGCTCAAACATTTTGGTGAAGCGAGACTCATGCAACATCGGATCGATCGGGGGATAGTGGGTCATCGCAATCCGCAAGGGGGCTTCGGGCATCGAGCTTAAGCTGTTTTCTAATCGGATGATTTCAGTATCATAGGTTTTGATGTCTTGTGCAGATAGGCTGTTGTTGAAAGTAGGCGAATTTGGTGTTGGGACGAAGTGAATAATCGATCCGGAGTGAATTTCGTCGTTTTCCCAGAGGCGAGAACCACCGATCGAAATGTTGTCGATCAGAAGCGCGTTTTTGTGAATGAAGGTGATGGAAGGGGGAAGAAAATCGCGCAGTTTTTTGTCACTTGGCCACCAATAGTCATGGTTTCCTTTCAAAAGGACCTTTTTCCCTGGAAGAGTGTCGAGCCACGCAAAGTCAGGGCGCGCTTCGTCGAGCGTCATCGCCCAAGAGATATCACCGGCAATCAAAACAAGGTCATCTGGCGCCACTAAACGGTGAAAATTGTCGTAAAGCTTCTGCTCATGCTCGAGCCAAACTTCCCATTTATCTCCCATTCTTTTTTGGGGCACGCCAAGTGCCAAATGGAGATCCGCAATTGCAAAAACTTTCATATAAGAGGAAGTATAAGGGAAAAACGGTTCAAAAACTATAGTTTTTGGGAATGTGGGCAAATCGCTTGGTGACAATGATCCCATCAATCAAGATGATGTAGGGATCTTCAAAAACCTTTAGCTGATTTTTGTTGATGAGAGTGACGCCGTCTTCGATGATGGTTTCTGCGTCAACAAGGACATTTTTTAAAATGCAACGGTCGTGGATTTGCGAAGAAAAAGAGTCGAATTTGGTGAGGTTAGAGGGTTGATGTCCCACAATAAGGCAGTTTTCTAGGATACATTCTTTGCCGACGAGTGTTTTGGGGCCAATAAGGCTATTTTTTAAGTTGGTGTGGGCTCCAATGCGCGAGCCTTGACAGACCATCGATGACTCAATGGTATTCGATTGAAATTGCGCCGGGGCTGTGAAATGAGGCGGCACAATAATCGGATGGCTTGGATCGTCGTATTTTAGGCCCGATTTGCCACTTGCAAGAAGCAAGCATGCATCAAAGTAAGAGCGAATTGTCCCGATATCTTCCCAATAATCATCATAAACATAACCAACAACGCCTCCTCTTTTAATCAAAAGGGGAATCAAATCTTTGCCAAAATCATTTCCTGGCGTCTCTTTTAAAAGATGGATCAAGGCTTCCTTTTTAAATAAGTAGAGCCCCATCGAAGCTAGGTAAGGGTGAGCTCCATGCAAAGAGAGGAGATGATCGAGCTCTTCGTCTTTTTGCGGTTTTTCGACGAATTCTGTGATCAGATGATCTTTTCCGACCTTCAAAATCCCAAAGCGGCGCGCGTCTTCTCGGTTGCATGGATGACAACAGATCGCAAGATCAGAGTCCATTTTCTCTGCTAATTCCACGACCTTGAATAGGTCCATATTGAACAATTGATCTCCAGACAAAATCATTACGTACCGACTTTTCGAACGGATGAGATGATCCAAATTTTTTCGAATGGCATCCGCAGTTCCGCTGTAGGTGATCAGCTTTCCTGTTGCATCTTCTTGCGGACTTAAAATGGAGAAATCGTAATCTTGGCGTGGATCGATCGGATAGTGGGCGTAAATGTAATTTTCAATTGTATCGGCTAAATACTGAGTCAAAATGAAAATCTCTTTCGGAGCAACTTTGATGGCATGGGATAAGGAGATATCGATGATCCGCATATCGGCAAAAGAGACTGCTGGTTTGGCGACGTGATTGGTCAACGGTTTCAGTCGTTCACCTTTGCCGCCCGCGAGAATAACCAGTGTTAGGTCCATTTCATCAATGTACAAAAAACCGTAAAACTGTCAACTAATTTTAAAGATTTCCCTGCTAATTTATCGCAAATAGACCTCAATTTCACGACGTTGAGAGGCGGTAAAATGACTCTCTTCTAAAAGTTGAGTGAGAAAGGAGTGCTGAATTTCAGGATCGAGGGCGTCTAAGAGTCCAATGAGGTAGTCGGCAAGAGCTGGGTGAGCCTGAATTGAGGAATCGCAAAGAGCATCGATCGCCGTAATTGCCACCTCATTGGTCTTTAAGAAAGAGAGGACTTTCGCGGCGAGGGTGGAGCGAAGTGAAAAGGGGCGATGTTCTAGTTCTTTTAAAAGAAATGCACGCGTTGGTTCTTGAAAAAAAATGAGGGCATCAATGAGCGCATCTTCAATAACAGTGACCTGTTCTAAGAGCGCCTCGAAAAGGGGAGCGATCGCTTTTTCGTCGCCGACTCCTTTGAGCGCATCGGCAATCCGAGGGATGCTTCGACCAAATCCAGGGTAGAGTGGGTCGAACAGGTGCTTATTATTCAACACCTCAATCAAAGCCTCTACGGACGAAGAATCTCCGAGGACAATCTCATCTACGAGGCTATAAGGATCATTCCCTTCGTACAAAATGAGTGCATAAATTTGTCCCCACAAAGAATCGGGGTCTTCATGGAGCGTTGCTTGCATCTCTTCGTACAGCGTCTGTGCATCTTTAATCGCTTTGCGTGCAGGAGCGGGGAGGCACTCCTCTAGCTCATCGGGGTGATTTTGTTGAAAATGGTGAATGACTTCGATTCGATCGAGTGGATAATTTTTTAAAGGGTGGTGGGGATTATTGTGAATGGCTTCGATCATTGCGGCAAGATCCCAGTCAAAATGGGCGGCGGCGAGCATAATGATTTCTAGATCGATCGCTTCAGTGAATGGATGTTTGCTGTGCATGTGTTAAAAACTCTTTTGCATTGTAACTCGATCGGACAAATGGGCCACTATAAACCTCTTTGAGCCCAATCTCTAAACCCTTTACCCGGATGAGTTGAAATTCTTCTGGGCTATAAAACTGTTTAACGCGCAATTTTTTCTCGCTTGCCTGTAGGTATTGGCCAACAGTTGCGATTGAACAGTTTACATTCTTTAAATCGTGGAACGTTTCAAAGATTTCCTCGAGCGTTTCTCCTAACCCTACCATAAAACCAGATTTTGTCACTAAACCACGTGCATGAGCCTCTTTTAAAATCAATAAAGTCCGCTCATAAGTAGCCTTGTGGCGCACTTTGGGAGTAAGTCGACGACACGTTTCGATGTTGTAATTGAACACATCGGGGCGGACATCAAAAATCTGTTCAAGCGCCTGGAAATTTCCTTCAAAATCAGAAGTGAGGAGTTCAACGGTTGTTGTGGGATTTTGTTTCCGAATCGCTTCGACGATTTGAACAATTTGCCCGGCCCCACCATCTGCAAGATCATCGCGAGCCACTTGGGTAATCACTACATGACGTAACTCGAGTTTATGTACCGATGCGGCGATTTTAGCAGGTTCGAGCGGGTCCAACGGCTGCGGAGTTTTTGAAAAGTCTATATCACAAAATCCACAGTTACGGGTGCACTCTTTTCCTAGCGCAAGAAAGGTCGCTGTTTTTTTTGAGTAACATTCGTGTCGATTGGGACATTTGGCCTCTTCGCAAACGGTGTTTAATCCAAATTCTTTTACAAGAGCATCGGTTGCAAACCGCTCTACCGAGATGGGGAGGCGTACTCGATACGTTTGAGGAATTTTAGAAATTTGCGGGATTTTTGGTTCTGCGTCAAACATGGGAGCGGGCTTTCTTTTTTGCTGGAAAATGGATTTGATGATCCACCACCATTTCAAACGGCTCAACAATTGCTTCAGCATAGGTTGGGTGGGCAAAAATCGTCGTGTCAAACGCATCTAAAGTGAGCTCTTGCGTTAGATAAAGTGTCGCTATCGCAATCATTGTGGTTGCTTGTTCTCCAATAATCTCCACTCCGTTGATTTTTTTGGTGGCAGCGTTATAGTAAACGGTGATTATTCCTGCAGTTTTTCCACTTGCGACCGCTTTCCCGTTAGCGCTGTAAGGGAAAATCTCTTTAGCTCCTTCAAGTTTGCCGACCGTTGCAATTTCAGGCTTTGTAAAAATCACTTGAGGGACGAGATTTGGATCAAAAACGCGCTTGATCCCACGGATCGCATCGATCGCGACTTTCCCTTGATAAGAGGCCGCATGGGCAAGCATAAATAGCCCCGTGACATCTCCGATCGCGTAGATATGGGGAATATTTGTTTGCATCGATCCGTTTACTGGAATAAATCCTCGTTGATTCAAGAAGACCCCCGCTTTTTCCGCTTTAAGCCCTTCAGTGAATGGCTTACGGCCAATGGCAATCAGGACTTTTTCAGCTTTAACTGTTTTACCCGATTCTAGTTTGAGCTCCACAAGATTATTGTGAATTTCGTGACTTAACACTTTTTCCCCAAGCTCCAAACGGATCCCCATCGCTTTACAGCTTTCGGCCAACTGATCGGAAGGGGATTCCCCAACCGGTTTAATGAGTCGGTCCAGTGCCTCGATGATCGTCACCTCCACTCCAAGCCCCCGCATCATGCAAGCCAATTCAGAGCCGATATAGCCACCGCCGATTACTGCAAGGGACTTTGGTAAGGTTTTTAAATCTAAAATCGAGGTTGAGCTTAAGATATGTTTGTGATCAAAAGGGATGCTCGGAAATTCGGCGACCTCTGATCCGGTTGCGATGAGAAAGTATTTTCCTTCGATCATCTCAGACCCTTTTTCGCCCCTTACCTGCACGCGTGTTTGGGATTCAAAAGAGGCGACCCCATCGATCAATTCTACCCCATGCGATTGAATCGTGACTTTTAGCCCCGACTGCATTGTGTGGATAACACCGTTTTTCCGTTCATAGATTTTATCGTAATGAATTTTGATGGGACCACCCAATTCGAAACCATGTTTTTCAGCCTCTTGGGTGATGGTGCGACACACTTCTGCGCTTGAGATAAGCGCCTTGCTGGGAATGCATCCACGATTTAAGCAGGTCCCTCCCAAATCTTTGGGAGTTGAAATCAGTGCGACTTTAAATCCTTGGTGCGCGGCGTAAATTGCGGCGACATATCCTCCAGGTCCAGCTCCAATCACAACGATATCAAAAGTGCGCATATATATTCCCATACCTCTATTGCTGCAGTATAAAGCGAAAAGAACTCTCTTGGCAACAAAAAGGGGGAGTGATATGGAGCAGAAGAGATGATGATGCAAAAAAATTTGAGTCGCTTATGCCCTTTTTGTGAAGGGCTGATCGATTATCACACAGACGAGTGTCCTTATTGCGGTTCTCACTTAGAATGTGAAGAAGTTGCTCTAAGCACCACCCGTTTTATCCCTTTGTATCAAGCAAAAACGAAAGAGCCGCTCATTGAAACTTACAAAACTCCATTGTCGCAGCGCAATGTTCTTGCGATTTTTTTAGGTGGCGGAATGGCGCCGCTCTCTTTTTTTCTTTGGCTTTTGGGGCGAGGAAATACGATTGAGTTTTCGATTGAGACGACCTGGTTTCCCTTGATCACGATTGCAGCTATTGCTGCAATCATTTACGGCTTTTCTCAATCAAAATCTATTTCATGAGTGGGCAGTTTCGAGTATTGATGCCTGAATTCGCTTCGGCTCGATCATTTCGTCTCCTCTTCCTTCGATGAGCTCAAGATTTTGAGGGATGATGAAGGTCGGGAAATCTTGAATCGAGAGCGTTTTTAAATTCTGCATCAATTTTTCGGAGTTCGGGAGCATCATTTGCAACGAAAAGAGAGCGTGAGAAATTTCTTCATATAGATTTTCGCGAAAACCGTTGAAGAGGTTGAACGCTTGGTGCTTGAACTCCAAGAGCGGATCCTTTTGAGCGATCGTGCAGAGATTGACTTCGGTTCGTAGGTGATCGATCTGGAGCAGATGTTGTTGCCAGAGGTGATCGATGTTACGGATGAAGAGATTGCGCAGCACGTTATGGAGCACAGAGGAGGGCTCAATAGACCTGCTAGCGGCTGTTTGGATCATCGCGATGATCTTTGCTTCATGGTCCAGTTTGCGTACATAGATGTCGATTGCTTTTTGCGTAAAAAGCTCTTCAAGCTCTTTTAGGGAAGAGAAATCGTGGGCGAGTTCTTCTTCAGTAAAGCGGACAGGAAGGTGGGCAAAGACAAGTTCTTGGAACCGTTGCATCGCAGTTTCGTCGATGTGGGAATCTTCGTTAAACTCTTTTTGAATCAGAATCGTGCAAACCCCTTCAATCACCCGCTTACCAATGGAAAATGGATTCGGGTTTTTAAGGATGTCATTACGAAATTGGTACACTTCTTGACGCTGTAAGTTCATCACATCGTCGTATTCGAGGGTGTGTTTACGGATGGAATAGTTCCGTTGTTCTACCCGTTTTTGCGCCGTCTCGACCGAGCGGTTGATCAAACCTCCGGTGATCGATTCTCCCTCAGGAGGGCGGAAGCGGGCTAAAAACTGACTGAGTTTTGGTGAGGTGAATAGGCGCATCAGAGAATCTTCGAAAGAGATGTAGAACTTAGAGCTCCCTTTGTCTCCTTGACGGCCCGAACGGCCACGTAATTGGCGGTCGATACGACGTGATTGGTGACGCGTTGTACCGATGACATAAAGGCCACCGAGCGCTTCAACACCTGGAGCTAATTTGATGTCAGTACCTCGTCCAGCCATGTTCGTTGAAACGATAATGGCTCCCATTTGTCCAGCTAAAGAGATGATCTCCGCCTCTTTTTCTGGTTGCTTAGCGTTCAAAACATGGTGAGGAAGACCCGCTTGCGATAAAAGACGAGAGAATTTTTCAGATGCTTCCACCGTTTCAGTTCCTACAAGAACTGGGCGGCCGATTTTGTGATTTTCTTGAATATCTTTGATGATCGCTTGAAATTTTTCTCGCTCAGTCATATAGATTTCGTCATCGAGATCGATTCGTTGGCAAGGACGATTGCTTGGAATTTTTAAAACTTCAAGCTTGTAGATATGTTTGAGTTCAGCCGCTTCGGTCGTTGCCGTACCGGTCATTCCGGCAAGCCGCTCATACATCCTAAAGTAGTTTTGTAGTGTGATGCTTGCGTAGGTTTGTGTCTCCCTTTGGATGGGCAGACTCTCTTTAGCTTCGATCGCTTGGTGCAGGCCATCAGAGAAACGGCGTCCTGGTTGTGGACGACCTGTATTCTCATCGATGATGATGATTTTTTTGTCCTGAACAATATAATCGACATCTTTTTCCATCGTTAGATGAGCGCGGAAGAGCTGTCGTAAGTTATGGGCACGCTCTTTTCTGTGCGCATCCTCTTCACGTACTTGAACCCGTTGTTTCATCTTTTCTTCTTCAGGAAGATTGAGCTCGTCAATATTTTGGAATCGCTCGCTCAAATCGATCATCGTAAAGTCGTCATGCCCACCCTGCCAACTGTTGATCCCTTTATCGGTTAGCTCAAAATCACTGGAACGTTCATCGATGATGATATAGAGATCGCTTAAAAATTCGATCCGCTCTTCCTTGTTGATATCGGAATGGAGATGGGTTTCAAGGTTTTCTAGATCGACGCGGATATCAGGAAATTCTTTGGCTTGACGCAAGATTTTGTTGGTCGGGACCCCTTTCGAGACCATCCAAAGCTTCTTGATCGCCTCATTTTTGAGCTTCACCTCTTCTTTATTTAACTTAGGAAGTTCTTCCAGGTCTTTGAAAAGATGGAGCTTATCCAGAGTCATTTTTGCTTCGAAGGCGAGCTTGTGACAATGATTTTTTTGCAATTGTACTAAATCACTTACATGATCTTTGAGCTCATCGTACATTTGACGTGATTCGCCGGCCGGTCCTGAGATAATAAGAGGCGTACGTGCTTCGTCGATTAAGATCGAATCGACCTCATCGATGATCGCAAAGTAGTGAGAGCGTTGACACTGTTCGTTGGCGTCTTGCGCCATCGAGTTGTCACGAAGATAGTCGAATCCAAATTCAGAGGCTGTTCCATAGATCACATCTGCTTTATAGACTTCTTGCTTTTCCATTGCAGAGGTGTCGTTTGTGAGGGAGCGGACATCGAGCCCAAGCCATCGGAAAATGACCCCGTTCCATTCGCAGTCCCGTTTCGCAAGGTAATCGTTTACGGTGACAACATGGACCCCTTTTTGGGTTAAACCGTGTAGGTAAACAGGCATGGAGGAGGTAAGAGTCTTTCCTTCTCCTGTATCCATTTCGCAAATGGTTTGGTTGTGCATAGCGATCGCGCCGACAATCTGGACGTCGTAGGGAACCATGTCCCACTTTTGATTGTAGCCCGAAACGTGGATTTCAGTTCCGACAAGGCGGCGGCAAACGTTTTTAACGACCGCATACGCTTCGATCATTAAGTCGTCAACCGTTTCGCCACTTTGCAACCGTTTTCGAAATTCGGCGGTTTTTGCCTTGACCTCTTCATCGGTGAGAGTCTGGAGTTTTTCTTCCTCCTCGTTGATTTTTTGGACAATTTTAAAATATTTACGAACGGTGCGCGTTTGCTGAGTGCCAAATATTCGCTTTAAAAAGTCAAAAATCATAAGAATGCCTTATCTTTGATCCTTGAGAATAAACGATTTTCTAGATATAATCAACGGCGAATGAGTGAAATTAAATTAAAAGATCCCCAAACTGGGGAAATTTCTTATGAAGATCCCCCTGCAAAAGGGATTCTCATTTGGCTTTATAAGGATTCGATCATCAGTAAATTAGCGAGGGCTCTGCTCGCCTATATCCCTTTTTTATCTTGGGGATATGCGCTGATTCAAAAATCTTCTTTTAGTCGCTCCAAGATTCGCCCTTTTATAAAAAAATATAACGTGAATGAGGCCGAATTTTTGGGCGAAACGGGGTCATTTAAATCGTTTGCGGACTTTTTTGAGCGACGTTTAAAGCCTGAAGCGCGTCCCATTGATTCAAAGCCTACTGCGATGGTAAGCCCTGTAGATGGTCGTCTGGTCAAAATCGATCTGGATAAACGTTTTGACGTCAAAAAGCGTCAGCTGACTTTGGAAGAGCTCGTTAAAGATCCCGCTATTGCGAATCGCTTTAAGGGCGGAACGGCCTTGCGGATCCGCTTAGCGCCGCAAGATTATCATCGAGTTCACGCCCCTTTCGACGGGACGGTGAAAGAGATCCGCCTTATCAACGGACCGCTCTACTCCGTTTCTCCCATCGCGCTAAAAGATCATATCTGTATCCTTCAAGAAAACAAGCGTGTGCTCATTGATTTCGATGACTTTGCAATGGTTCTTGTGGGAGCAACGTTTGTCGGAACGATCCATCTTGAACCAAATCTACGGCCGAAAGCCACAGTTAAAAAAGGGGAGGAGATCGCCCACTTTTCTTTTGGCGGCTCAATGTGTGTATTGCTCTTGAAGTCGAATTTTTCTTTCGATAGCAAGCTCGATTTTCCTGAAGGGGAAGTTCTCATGAAAATGGGGCAGCCAATCGCCCATCTGCGATCGTCTTAATAATAAACTCAACTTGCCAGTTATTGTATACTATCTGCCGACCTCACCCGTGCGGGCTGAAATCGTCTGCTCGTCTGTGGGGGGGCACCGATTGTGCACCCCCACTTTCACTCTACGGGCTCTGAGCCCTACGATTTCTAGCCACGCTTGGAGAGGTCTCAAAAATCCAGATTAAACTGGATTTTGATTGAGCGCCCTTAAACGGGCGAGAAAATATTTATGCGTAAATTTATCACTTGAGTTGTACAGTCCTTGCGAATTCATAAAACTTAACTAGCAAGTTGGGTTAATAAGTGCAATAAATAGGATTTGAAAAATCGGGTGAGTTAAGAACGGGTGTATATTTTAATTTTTATTGACGTAAAACTTATTTTGCTAAAACATGAAAGAATATAAAAAATGAGATTAGAGCGTAAGCTAAAACTGTAATTTTAGTTATTAAAATGAGAGTAGGTATGGAAATAGAGAAGTATTCGTTGAGGCTATTATTAGCCATAGGAATTCTATCGGGTCGATTTTTGTTTGCAACATATGAAGAGCCCTATGGATTAATAGCGGGTAGGATAAATGGGACAAATACTCTCTATGCGGCGATATTAGAGCAGGATCAGAGTCTTACACCTTTAACAGGTTTGCCTACATTTCAAATGGTAGATACGAGCCCATTCGTTAATATAAACAATAATATAGGATTTATTGCTACACACTTTTGGGATTCACAAGCTTCTGCCTCTGCTCCAACTGCTTTTTTAGTTCACCCTACAGCTACTTACTCTGTGATTACATTAAGTCCTACAATTGTAAATAATGGCAATACTTGGTTAAACTCTGACTATAACAATGGTTATGGGGTTGTTTTAGGAGATAATAATAACGTCTCTCTTATAAATAATGGGACTGCAACTACTGTGCAGTATTCGTCCCTCAATATTTTTGGGAGTGCAGTTGCGGTAAATAGCACTGGGCTTGCTGTTGTTGCTGCTCGAAACCTTGGAAACAATGCATCAAGACTTTTTAAAATAAATATAGAAAATCAAGATATCGTAGAGGTCGATGTTTCCTCAATAGTAGGAGCAGGTCTAATCTCTGAGATTTGGTTGAATGATGCTGGAGTGACTTTGTTAGGTTGGTCTAGCGGCAACGGGTTGTATCAAATTGATGCCACCAATTCCATAAATTTAGTGCAAATCCCTCAGGGGGTAAGTCCAGGCCAAGGCAGTCTACGGGTTAAAGGTGTAGGTCTAGGTGGAGGTTTCGCAGACTTTATAGGATTGGGTGATCAATATTTTTTTGAAGTTAAAAATTTAGTGATGACACTTATAGGGGCGAGTCCAGGGCACACCTTCGGTAGAGGAGCAATTTCACCTGATGGATTGAATATGTTGATGTACAATACGGGTAACCTTGAGCTTTATGACTTGTCGTCTTCTCCAGCTACAGTTGCCACTTTAGCTACTACTTTTCCTCCAGGTGCTAGCGTGATAGCTGTTGATAACGATAAAAATCTTATATTTGCCAAAGGAGATACACTTCCGAACGTAAAATTTTATGTAAAGAATGCAACCGGCTTAACGGAAACTCTTTTTCCACTTAATATTGATGTAGGAGGCGGATATGCGGTGGTCGGGGCATTAGGATTTACCCCTGCGCCACCGCCACCACCGCCACCACCGCCACCAGGTCCAACACCAGGTCCAGAGCCAACTCCTCCCGGAACACCAACAAATATAGAGAGCTTTGGATCCAATGCAGAGGTTCCAGGAAATACGCAGGTATTGGCAGGTTATTTTTTAGATTATGCTCCAGAAACTTTAAGTTTTTTAGCGGCCTCTATTGAAGATGGAACAATTGCTGAGGCAATGGCCTCGATTTCCCCTGGACGCAATACGCAATCTTCTGCTTCGGCAAGCTTTAACAATAGTAGAAGTGCGGGAAGTGTTGTGTCAGCAAGAGTAAAATCGCAACAAGCGAATTCTAATGCTAAGGTAAATGCACAGTTGCTTTCTTCGTTAACTATGCCAGGTAATAAAAAGGTTGATTTTGATCAATTAGCGAATAAACAATCTTTTTGGATGCAAGGTGTGGGTTGTTTTGCTCATCAAGGTGCACAAAATCAAACCCCTTCTTATAATTCGTCAACTGGTGGAGTAATTTTAGGGTACGATCGTTTTATAAATGATTATTTGCAATTAGGGGTGGGTGCATCTTATATGTACACATCACTTAAGCAAGGGCAGAATGCAGGTCATAGTAGTGTCAATCAAGAAAATATTATTTTGTATAGTGCGTTAACTAATGGATATTACTATTTAGACACTTCTTTAACGGGTGGTTTTTTCCAAATTCATCAAGTGCGGAATGTACAGATGACTGGGTTTAGTGCGCAAGCTGTTTCAAATCCAAGTGGGTACAATTTAGTGCCGCACGCAGAAATTGGATTTAATCTTGAGCGGAACAAACCTAAGTGGGTAAATGGAATTACCTTTAATCCATTTGTTATGCTCGATTGGGCAAGTACTTGGCAAAACGGATTTTCTGAATCTGGTGCCGCTCCATTTAACATGGGACAAACTGCTCAGTATTCCTCTATTTTACGTACTGAGCTAGGGATGCGTTTAACAGAAACAGTTGCGTTCAAACATTTTGATCTGATTCTTCAAGAAAAAGGATCTTATGTAAATATGCAGTTGTTTGGGGTGGGAACAAATACGGGATTCATAGTAGGATCTCCAGGGTTTTTTACCTTAGATGCTCTCTATTCGCAGTTAGGGTTAGGGGCTGTACAACTTGTGGTTGTTCTAGAGCCTCATAACACCCGATACCCATCGATAGATGCAGTTTATCAAGGAGAGTTTAGTTATATATATATGTCGAATCAATGTAGCCTGGGATTGACCTGGCGTTTTTAAGGCAATAGAAAATAATGGTTAACAAAAGCCAAGAG
>JACCDN010467212.1_pt1 | contig 20666 bp, 19 predicted proteins | sample 7441691 | NCBI WGS metagenome assembly JACCDN01 (sample SAMN15323439, study PRJNA562643) | freshwater metagenome | isolation source: river surface water | place: USA:Blue River Watershed | collected 2017-08-16 | reverse complement strand
TCCGCAAGGAGATCATTGAAAAATACATTCAAGACCCAAACTTAGCTGAAGACTTATTGTCTATTGTCAATCAAGACCTGAGTGATAAACGATTCAAGAAGACAAAACTTGCAGCTAGAGATGAGGACCAAAGCTAAAGCCTAGTAGACGGCTATAGACTAGATGTTTATTAGACCTCTTGCATAACCCTTGTCTTTTGATCTCTGGGTTCGTCAAAAATAAATTCAGAATCCTCATGTACGCTTGTGTACACTCCGGTTCCTCATTTATTTTTTCCTGCCCAGAAACCAAAATACGTGGTTCTCCAAGAGGTCTATTCAAGGGTTTTAAGCTTTTAAAAGTACAGACTACAAAAAGGCTTAAGTCCAAATTAGAGCCTAAGCGGAAATTTGAAAATTCCTGCTTGGGCTCTAGTTTTGTCTGAAGATCAAAGTTCAGAAGGAGTTTGAGCAACCCTCAAATCCTATAGTCAAGCTATAGTCGATTCATTTGAATTAGCGTACAGAAATTGATCACCCAATGCATGACAATCAATTATTTTGAAAGCTATGGAAATCCATTCATTCCTTTTTTAGATACGCTACCTCAACTGAATTTACTATAATGTACTCTGCTACACTACCTGACAAAAACAGGGGGAAAGCTGGCATCAAAACTTCATAAAAAACAAAAAATCCAGCTAACCGATATGTGAGTGTATGCCATATACTCAGCTAAAAACCCTAGCTAAAACCCATCGAAGGTCACTTTTGGGGCCCGCCAAGTATTACCCCATTTTATACCGCCTTGCCCCCTTCCGTTCCACTGTTTATAAGCTCTAAATATTTTTTGTCAGGTAGTTTAATTTTTTCTTAAATTTTAGGCTTGACTTTTTGCTTTAGCTTTTATATACCGGAGCCTATAATTTATTTTTGTTCTTTTACATTCAAATCAGCCTTCTCAGTTTTTGCAAGCTCTTTTTAAAAAAAGATGTTCTCACCGTTTTTTTAAAATGAAGAGGGAAGAGTGGTGATGCCCCCCCCTCCCTACGCTCTATGAGCTACCTGTCTCCCGACTTGTCAGGCGAAACTCGTAAGAGCGTAGCCTGAAGCTTCAGTGTAGTGGAGACGCCCAACAAGCCTCCCCCCTACTCGAAGTTAGAACTAGGATTACGCCGTAGCTTGAAAAGCGAAGGTGAAAGACCCTCCCCCCCCTCTTCAAAAGAAGAAATCCTCTATTCCCCCCCTTCTGTTCATCAAAGGGCCTACTATTCCATGTGGATAGCATCCAGGGCTTGTTTTAGAGCATGCCAGGGGAGGGTAGCACATTTGATGCGGGCGGGGAATTTTCGGATTCCCGCTAGGGCGCCGAGGTCTCCGAAGCTTTCTAAGCTAGAAGCATCGGGTTCTTCTTCTTGGGTGAGGAGCGTGCAGATACGGTCGATATCAGCTTTTGCTTCACAAAGGGTCTTATTTTTTAGCCTAAGCGTCATCAAAGAGGCCGAGGCTTTAGATAGCGCGCACCCTTGGCCTTGAAAGCTAAGGTCTTCCAATAGGCCTTCTTTAAGGTTAATATAAACCGTCACCTCATCACCACAGAGGGGGTTAAAGCCTTCTGCAGAAGCGCTAGGCAGCTCTATGATACGGAAATTCCGAGGCCGTTTATAATGGTCTAAGATGATTTCTTGATAGAGTTCTTCTAGCATATAGGGTTTATGGGTTTTGGGCAGGGAGGCGTCTGCCTTATTTGAACCAAAACCTGAAGGAGAGGCAGCTAGGAAGCAAACCTTTTTTCAGGCCCCTGCTCCTAAAAACCCAGGTGTATCTTCTGAGTGCTTTTAGTCTTAAGAACGACTATCAAGGATTTCTTTTAGGGCATCACCCAGGAAATTGAGGGCTAGGAGGAGAAGCAGGAGGAAGATACTAGGGGCTAGAAGCACATGCGGGGCATCTTCTATAAAGCCTATGCCATTTTGAATGAGCCCTCCTAACGAGGCAGTGGGTGGGGGAACGCCTAGGCCCAGAAAGCTGAGTAAAGACTCTAGCATGATGATATTAGGCACTAAAATAGTAGCGCAGACGACTACCATGCCTAAAATGTTGGGAACTAAGTGCTTCAGAAAAATATTCCAGTGGCTTTGTCCCATCAGTTCTGCAGCTTTTATAAAAGCTTGCTCTTTGAGGCTGAGTACGAGGCTGCGGACTATCCGTGCTGTATTCAGCCATCCAACCGCTCCTATGGCTAAGAATAAGGCTAAAAATCCTCGGCCTAAGAAAAACATGAAAATGATAACCAAAAAAATATAGGGTAAGGCCTGAATAATATCTACAATGCGCATCAAGATGCGGTCCACCCCTCCTCCCTTGTAGGCTGAAATGACTCCATAGCAGACTCCAACTCCTAGAGAGACTACCGTAGACATCAGCCCTACAAACAAGGAGATCCGCCCGGCAATCAGCGTGCGGACGCATAGATCTCGTCCTAAGAGGTCTGTTCCCAGCCAATGTGCTTTAGAAGGTGGGCTGAGGCCTAGGAGGCAGTCTTGGTCAAACTCTCCATATGGACTGAGCAAAGGCCCTACTAGGCACAAAAGGAGCAAAACACCTAAGCCTAGGAGGCTAAAGAGCCCTAGTTTATGCTTTAAAAAGCGCTGCCATACGCTTCTATGGGCAGGAGGCTTTTGAAGCGAATTGGATAGGAAACAATAAGACTCCATAATCAATCTCAAAAATTAGTTGAGTCTTATTTTAGGGTTTACCCAGGCTAGCAAGAGATCTGCTAGAGCGCTCATCAAGAGGAGCAAAAATCCATAAAAGAGAACCACCCCCATGACTAGCGTATAATCCCTATTGAAAGTGCCCTGTACAAAAAAATACCCAAGACCCGGGACGCGAAAGATAGTTTCTACCACAAAACTGCCTGTAATCAGCGTGGCGACGGTAGGGGCTAGATAGGCAATGACCGGTTGGAGGGCATTTTTTAAGACATGAATACCCAGAATCCTTTTTTTAGACAGACCCTTCGCATAAGCTGCCTGGATATAGGGCTGGGCTGATACTTCTAACATGCTTCCTCTCAAAATACGGGCAATATAGGCAGCATGAAAGAGCCCAAGCGTCAGTACTGGCAAGAGTTTATCTTCCCAGGTTTCCCAGCCGCTAGCATTCAGCCACTGGAGCTTTACCCCAAAGATGAGTAGCAAAATAGGGGCCAAAAGGTAGCTAGGCAGGCAGATACCAAGGGTAGTTAGGCCCATAATAGAGCGGTCCCATACGCTAGCGGGTTTTATGCTAGCAATCAAGCCAGCCGTTCCGCCTAGAATACTTGAAAATAAAAAAGATAAAAGCCCTAGTTCTAAAGATGAAGGCAGGCGTTTAGCTATCAGCTCTGATACGCTATAGTTTGGATACACCAGCGAAGGTCCAAGATCTCCTTTACAGAGCTGTTGCAAAAAGCGAAGGTACTGCTGGCCTAAGCTCCCATCTAGGCCATAGTAGCTGTCTAGATTTTTTAGAATCTCAGGCGGGAAGGATTTTTCGCTATCAAAAGGCCCACCAGGAGCTAGACGAATTGTAAAAAAGGTCAAACTCGCCAAAATAAGACAGACTGGAATCAGCTCAAAGAATCGTTTAATCAGAAAGTACTTCACCTTTAAAAAATGATGGAAAGGGCTTGGTGTTAGCAGTATGGAAAATGTGCGCTTAAGCTAAAAAAGGCTTCACAAACAGTCATACACAAGGCTCATAATCCTTTAAGGACTTGCTTCCTCAAAATAAACTTGAGAATAAGGATGCAAATTTAAAATGTTTGGATACCAACCTTTAACCCTAGGATCCATCAGGTTTAGTGTGTTAAAATGGTAGATAAGCAGTAAGGGAATCTCTTCTAGCAAAAGCCTTTCCGCTTCTTGTAAGAGAGCATAGCGCTCTTGGGGATTTTGTTTTTGATTGGATGTTGCGATGCATGTATCATAGGCTTCACAGCGCCAGCGGCTCCAGTTATTTGGACTATCACTGAGGTACACCTCTAGGAAGGCGTGGGGATCTAGGTAATCCCCCATCCAATTGGCTCTAACGATCTCAAAATCATAATTTTTTCGGCGATGTAGGAAGACTTTCCATTCTTCAATCACCAGTTCCACCTTAATGCCTAATTCCTTGAGCCATACGGCTTGAAGGACCTCTGCTATTTGTCTATGATTGTCAGAGCTATTAATGAGGAGCCTTACCTTTGGAAACCCTGTCCCGTCAGGGTAGCCAGCTTCGCTTAAGAGGGCCTTGGCTTTTTGGAGATTTTCTTCTATCCTAGCTTCAGGGGTATAGCCAGCGGTATGAGGGGGGGTATAGGCATAGGCAGGAGTTTTTCCACCACCTACGACGCTATCTACCAAAAGGCTTCGATTGAGGGCTAGGCTAAAGGCCAGGCGAACGCGTTTATCGTCAAAGGGCTTTTTCTGGGTATTAAAAGCATAGCAGTAGGTACCTAAGGCGGGGGCTTCAAAGAGCTCTGGAGCTTTTTTTTTCTTTAGGGCCTTGTACTTCCCTAGAGGCAAGGCCTCGGTGAGGTGTACATGGCCAGACCTAAAGGCCCGCTCTTCACTCATCAAGTCATTAATAGCCAAGAAGTGAATAGCGTTCAGCTTGACGTTAGCAGCATCCCAGTAATAAGGATTTTTTTCTACAGTTAAGGCTTGGTGGATGTCCCAGCTTTTAAGACAAAAGGGACCATTGCTGACAAAATGAGAGGGGTGCGTCCAGGTATTATGGCGGTCATCCACGCTGCCGTGGGCCAAGATCGCGTGTTTAGGAACAGGATACCAGGCTGAAGATGCGAGGTATTGCAGAAAGTAGGGGAGGGGATGCTCAAGCTCGACTTGGAGTGTATGGGCATCTAAAGCACGGATACCCACTGTGCTAAAGTCTTGGATGTCACCATTTTGATAGGCTTTAGCTTTTTTTAGGGGATGAAAAAACGAACTTAGGCCCGATGCTAGGTGGGGATTCAGAATCCTTTGGGCAGAAAACACAAAGTCTTCTGCCGTGAGGGGGGTACCATCGCTCCATTGGGCCTCGGGCCTAAGATGGAGGGTATAGACTGTGCCATCTTGCGATATATCCCAGCGATACGCCAGGCCCGGGCTGGGGGTGCAGTCTTTGTGATCTAGGTTGAGTGGGCCCTCAAAGAGGGCGAGGAGAACCATTTTTTCGGGTAAGCCTCCAGCTAGCTGTGGATCTAGCTCGGTAGGCTCGGGACACATACTTTTTATAAGTGTTTTATCCTCAATGGCTTGGTCAGCTTTGGTTTTAGCAAAAATACTAGAAGGCAGCACACAAGCTGCTATAAAAATCAAGACAGATAGCGGATACATGGCTTAAGCAGTTTTTTTTGTATAGAGGGCTTTTAGGAAGGTATAGATACGGTCTTTGAGTTCTAGGCGAGGGACGATTTGGTCTATCAACCCTCGGCTGAGAAGAAATTCGGAGCTCTGGAAGCCTTCTGGCAGCTCTTGTTTGATCGTTTCTTTAATGACTTTTGGACCTGTAAAGCCAATGAGGGCCTCAGGTTCTGCTAAAATAATATCCCCTAAGGAGGCAAAGCTGGCCATAACGCCTGCCATAGTAGGATTCGTTAGCACACAGATATACGGAAGGCTTTTGGCCTTGAGGCGGGCTAGGGCGGCGCTGGTTTTGGCCATTTGCATGAGACTATAGATTCCTTCGTACATGCGAGCTCCTCCCGAGGCGCAGACAAACACGAGCGGTAAATGGTGTTCTATGGCTCTTTCTATAGCCCGTGTTAGCTTCTCTCCGGCCGCGGACCCTAGGCTAGCTCCTAGAAAACGAAAGTCCATAACCCCTAGGCTGATCTCTATATCTTTTATTTTTCCAATACCGCTGACTACGGCTTCTTTGAGCCCAGTTTTGACTTGGTTTTCCTTTATTTTTTCTTTATAGGAGGCTACTCCCTTAAAGTTAAGTGGGTCTGCCGATTCTAGATGAGCATCGTATTCTTGAAAGGAGCCTGCTTCTAGCAAGAGGTCTATCCTCTGCCAAGCGGTGATAGGAAAGTGATACCCGCTATGAGGCACTACCTTGTAATTTTGTGAGACTTGTTTTTCATACACAATCTCGCCACTTTTTGGACATTTGAGCCATAGATCCTTGGGGATCTCCTTTTTCTTGGTTTTGACAGTGACGGTTGAGTATTTGGGTTTACTGAAGAGTGACATAGGAGGATAAAAAAGGGTTAACCACGGCCTAAAACAAAGATATCTACCTGCTTGGCGCCGGCTTTTTTCAGAACCTGGCTACAAGCGTTTAGGGTAGCACCCGTTGTGAAGACATCATCAACGATAACATACCGTATATGAGGAGTGATAGCGATTTTTGGAGATAAATCAAAGCTATTTTTTACATTTTTTTGCCTTTCTTCTCTATTCAGCTCCGTTTGGCTCAGGGTATTACGGGTTTTGACGAGGGCATTTTGTACCTGTACGCTAGAACCCATAGCCGCTAGAGCCTTGGCTATCAAGAAGCTTTGGTTAAACCCTCGTCTGCGGTAGCGCTTAGGATGCAAGGGGACCGGAACCAAGATAGAACCGTCTAGGAAGCTCAAAACAGAGGCCTGAAGGGCAAAGAGCGTCTTCAGGTCTTTGAGTACAAAAGCATTTTTAGAGTATTTCAGGCTATGAATGAGTTTTTTGCCCACTCCTTGCGTAAAAAAGAGTGCACGTCCCCTATCAAAGGCTGGGCTTAAACGGCTACATTGGGGGCAGTCTTTCTCGCCAGCAAGACGGCCAAAAAATGGATAGGCGCAGCGCTGGCAGCATGGGTAGTGTATCCAGTGAAAATCTTGGGCACAGCTCTGGCAGATAAATTCAAAGCAGGCCTTTCTTTCCACCAAAGCCTTACAGTCGATACACAGGCGGGGAAAGAGTAGATCCAGTAGGCCCTTCCAGGCAGTTCTCAATAGATGCATCGCTTAAGACTTGCGAGCTTAGGCCTTTTAGGCCTTTTTAGAGCTTTTATGCTGGCGTTTGAGCTGCTTTAGCTTGTTGTGAAGCTTGGCTTGGGCGGGTTTAGGCAGATAGTCTATGATGAGTATCCCTTGGTTATGGTCGTATTCGTGTTGGATACAGGTACTGAGGAGGCCTTTGCACTCGAGGGTATGGAGGGCTCCTTTTAAGTCCTGAAATTGTACTTTAACTCCCTCAGGCCTTGTAACTGGGCAGGAAATATGGGGTAAGGATAGGCAGCTTTCTTCGTACGTGCAGGTAGCTTGAGAGGATGCTAGCACGGTTGTATTGACAAAGGCTAGAGGCATGAGGAGCTCTTGGGGGATAGGTTTGCCATCATAGATGCAAGATTCATCCGTTTCATCGATATCAATCACAAAAAAATTAAGCGCTAGGCCCACTTGTTGGGCTGCTAGGCCAATACCATTGGATGTTCTATGCAAAACAGAGAGCATAGACTGAAATACAGCGTTTAATGGACTGCCAAACTGGGAAATAGGATGACCCTTTTGCCTTAAAGCAGGCGCTCCATAAGACAGGATGGATAAGCTCTTAGGACTATCAAATAGGGCAAGAATTTCCTCTGCATGCATAAAAGCACACGCTAGGTTAGATTTTAAATTCTGCAAGTTCTTTTTCTGGGGCTAGGCTAGGGTGTCGGAGGTGCTGTAAGGACTGCTTGGTCCTATCTAGGGTATGGGCGTTTTGAAAGAGGGTATCTTGAAAAGCTTGCATAGAAGCTTCTACGCGTTGGATGCTTGCAGTTTGCTCCTCTACTGCGCTGAGCGTTTCTTTCAGGGATTTGGGCATCTGAGTGAGGTGCTCCATAATTTGGCCCAGGCTATCCTGTATACCATAGACCGCTTGAGATTCTTCCTCTACGATCTTTGAAAATTGCTTTAAATAGCCACTGGCACGGATGAGAGTCTGATCCAATGCTTGTGCATGGTTGTCTATATTTAGGCAGGCTGCATCCATATCTTCTGAAAGCTTTTGAATCTCTTGGGCTACTACTCTAAAGCCGAGAGTAGAGCTAGCCATTTGGTGCATTTCAAGAGTCGTGTTTAAGGCCAGAATATTGCTCCTATCTGCCATTTTTAAAGCCTGCGTGAAGATACTCTGCACCGCTTTTGTTTGGACTTGTAGGGTAAGTAACTGTTCTTCTAGAGTATGTTTTACCCCTTCTATAGCTTGAATGAGAGAGAGGAGTGTTTTGATCTTATGTTGGCTAGCATCTCCTTCCAGGATACTCTTTTGCGATAGCTGTACTAGTCCCCTTAAGCGTTCTAATACGCTTCTATTGAGGCCCTGCATATGCCTTGAAAATCGCATAATGCGCTGCAAAACCGTCTTGTGTGAATAGAGCGCCTTGTCCTGCAGATAGAACGATTGTATGCTTTGGGTATATAGATTGGCCACTAGTTTTTCGGTAGTTTGAGTTGTGTGGACAAACGATTTCAGGTGGTCATGCAATGCACACAGGGCGTAAGCTAGAGTTTTGAGTTCATTGTTTGGCATGGGAAACCCGTAGTAGCTCCTGAGGTTGCCCTCGGCTATTTTTTTTGCATTTTCAGCTATAATACTTAGAGGCTGTGAAAGCCTTTGGGCTAAGAAAAAAGCGATTAAAGCCACTACCCCAATTGCAGGTAGTATAATGCTAAACGCAATGTTTTTTAGCCTAGCGCTAGGATTTAAGACCTCAGACAAATCTTTTTTAACCACTAGGCCCCAGCGTAGGCGAGGTAAGTATTCCCAGGCTGCCAGTACTACTTGGCCACGATAGTCGATTGCAGTGCCAAAGCCTCTTTCACCTCTAAGAGCCTTGTACATGGCACTTTCGGGCTGCTTTGCAAAAGTGTCTTCTTTAAAACGTAAATAGGGGGCATTGCGCGTAGGATTTAGCAGTAAAATACGCTCTTCCTTAACCTGGCTAATGACGGTTTCACCGGTTTCATCTAGGCCAGTATAGTTATCTAAAATACTGTAAACGGTATCGGATGCTACCTCTACTGCTAAGAGGCCAATGAAAACACCTCTTGAAAAAACAGGATGGCTAAATACCAGAGAAGGGCTCTCGCCAGCAGGGGGACTGGCAAAGTCCGATACCTGAGAGCTCATCACCATATAGGTAAGGTCTAATGTCTCTGCCAGTAAGGAGTGGGGTCCTTCGGTGGTATGAGGGTTGAGGGGGCTTTCGATGAATCGTTTTTCCTCTATACTATAGAGTAGCTTCCCATCAGGGCTGACTAGGAAAATATTTTTAAATTTAAGTTCTTTAATAAAACGCTGAAAAATCTCATGGGAGTAGTTTCGAAAGTTGCTTTCTAAGGATTGAATTTCAGGGGATGGAGACGGGGCTTGAGACATTTTATAAAGAGCTTTTAGAGCATCCACAAAGGTAGGAGTCTCCGCTAGGAGCCGAATATCTTTTTGAACGCTGGCTATAAAGCTCTGGATATTTTTAGATTGGTATTGGGCAATAGCATACAAGCCAGCTGCGGTAGTGTCATTCAAAATACGAGAGCCATAGTTTAGATTAAGATAAGCTACGAGTATCATCGGAAGAATTCCTAAGAGACCTAAGCACAGAAGCAGCTGGAACAAAAAACTGCGAAGAAAACGAAAGGGGCGTTTGGGCATAAGTATATTTAAGAAGAAGGAGTAGGAGGTAGAGCAAGCTGGCTTTGAATCTCGGTTCTTAGGCTCTCAGCTAAGGGGTTTTTTGCGTTTAAAAATAAGCAGTGTTCTATAGCTTCTAGGGATTTATCGGGCCTTGTGTTTTCTATTTTTAAACAAAACGCATAGTAGTACCAAGCTCTCCACTGAAAAGGAGCTAGGTTTAGCGCAGTTTGCAAGGCGCCCAAGGCCTTGGATACTTCTCCACCAGCTATCAGCCCCAAAGCATAATGCACCCAGTATATCCAGTAGATAGGCCTATGTTCAAGGGCTTTTTCTATAGAGCTTAAGCTTTTTGCTTTAAAGCTAGCATGACCGTCTAGCGTGTGAAGCCCGTAGTAGACCTGAGAGAGCTTAAACCACAGGGCATCATGGTTAGTGTCCCACGCTAAGCCTGTGAGCAGTTCTTTTTCCCATGCTTTATAGGGGGAGTTAGAAGGTGTAGATTTGTCTTCAATATCTGATTTGTAAAGGGTAGTTTCTACTTTTTGGCAAATGACATCTGCCTGATAATAGGGCCAAGCAAGATATACGAGTCCTAAAGCAAAACAAGGCCCTAGCAGGCTATAGGGCTTAGGGAGAGTCCATTCACCCAAGGCCTGAAGCTTGAGTAAGCGTGTATATACTAGTGCGGCTGTGAGAAAAAGCCCGGGGATACGGCAGTTGAAGTCAAAAAAGCAATGTACCGCATAGGCCATTAAGCTAAGAAAAAGGCCTGTACTCAGCCAATCAGGATGAATTTTTAGAGCTTTAAAAGATTGTACCAGGCTGAAAACAAGGGGAAAAAGCACAAGGCTAAAGCCAAGAAGCCCATAGTCGCTCAGGGTGTTAAGATATTCATTATGGACCCAGATGGGCTCGTGCACAAAGCCAAGAGGGCGAAACCTTTCAAACAAATCATTAAAACTAGCAGCGCCCTGGCCCAAAATAGGCTGCTCTACAAACAAATACAGGGCCGCTTTCCAAAAAGCTAGGCGCATGCTATCTACGCCTTCTTCTAGAGCAAAGTGCAAACGACTTTGAAAGACATGGAGCTGAAAATAAAATAAACTTCCGAATAGGATGCCCCCAATCAATATCCATAGGCTATAAGAGGCCACAAACCCCTTTCTTTGAGTCATAAGCAAGGGAAGGAAGAAGAGACCGAAGGCTAATCCCAAAAAAGCTCCACGGCTAAACGCTAAGCTTAAGGCCCAGAGCAGAATTCCGCAGCTCAGAACTAATAAAAATCGGATTCCCTTAGGGGAATGTTTGCTAAAAAATGCAGTAAAAACAGGGAAAAAAGCCAGCGATATCAGGCCTGAAAAGTGATTGGGGGAGCCAAAAGTTCCGCTAGACCTTCCGCTATACACTGGAAGACGCAGGTTTTCGGGTAACCAGTAGGGATTGAGGTAGTATTGATAAAAAGCTACGCCCACCTGGAGAACAATAATTCCCACGCACCCTAAAAGTACTATTTTTTTAAATACAAGACTATCCCATAGACTGTATATCAGCTGAGATGCAAGAAAAACTTGGCACAAAAACAAACCTTCTCGTTTGGCTAGCGTAGGAACAGGGCTTATAAAATATGCATTTATCCCCACATACAGAAGAAAGCCTAAAAATGAGCAAAGAAAACTATTCAGCCGATAGGGCTTATCTTTTTCTAAGAACAAGAGCAGTACCTGAAAGAGACTCAGGAGGACTAAAAGAGGAGGATTCCACTGCAGCGTGTTTGCAAATACTCCGCCAATATACCAGGTGTTCAGAAAAACGAGCCCCAGGACCAAGAAGGCTGACACGATCTGTAAAGCTAAAGCGCAAAAACTTTGAAAACCTAAGAACACTGGGGGTAGCTGTAAGAGAAAGGGTTTTTTGTGAGAGCCTAAGGCTTGATGGCTTGCAAAACAATAGTAAAAAAGGTTTTTTTTGCATACCACCTCATACTACCTGATAAAAAATATTTAGGGTGTATAGGAAGGAAAAGGTAGGGGATGAAGTGGTAAAAATAAGGTAATGAAGGGGGCCCAAAAAGTGATCTGCAATGGTTTTTAGCTGGTTTTATGCAATACACGCACATATGCGTTAGCTGGGTTTTTTGTTTTTTATAAAATCTTGCTGCCAGCTTTCCCGTTGTTTATAAAACTCGTAGCTTACCTCTTTTTTTTGTTGGGTAGTGTAAAAAGCATTACTGCGCTATAAAGATATAATGCCGTGATTCCCCACAGGAAACTAGAAGCATACAATGCCGTTTACCTTCGCCCCCATCCTTACAAATATATCTTGTATGATAGGGTGTAGGGGGAAGCAGACTGCTGCTAAAAATAGCCTAAGTTAAAATGAAATTTTAAAATCAAAAATGCAAAAAAATCAAAAAGAGTAAGCCAACACGGCTCTACACACATTTTCAGTACAAGGATGATTTATAATTACCTCTTGGATAAGGTCTTGAATGTCATCATCACAGATAATATCTGCTCGCATGGCTATAGGCAGGACGATATGACACATGTCACAACTGCAGTGATGATGCAAAAGGATAGTATATAACATTTGTTTTTGCAAGGAGGTATTAGTCGTGTAGCATACTACCTGACAAAAAAAGTGCTAAGCTAAAGGTTTGATGAGAATGATGATGGGCATGATGGTGTTGAAGACGGTCAACCTTCAGGCTACGCTCTTCAGCCGTCGTTCTGCGAACCTATGCCCGACAAGACGAGCTTCGCCTGACACGGCAGCCAAGAGGCCTCACGCGAGCGAACTATGAGTCGTTTTTTGAAAGGAATACAGCTAAATCCACTGGAAATACTTCGGATGACTAGAGTTGTGCTGGGTGTGAAAAAAATAGATCTCTTGCGAAAGTAGGTATTTTGGTTTCTGGGTAGGAAATTTGTTGATTTGCTTTGGCCTGCCTGCCGTCCATAGCATGACGTGTTGGGCGTCGTCCCTACGCCTTGGGAGGGAGACCGGGGTTATTTGTCACTCCCCTTAAGCGAGGTAAGAGCTAGAAGTGTCTCCCGAAGGCTCAGCGGCGGGAGACCAGTGTACTTAGGAGCGTAAGGAGGGTGAGCAGGCTATCAAGAACTGAGCTTAGAGCAGAGCTAAGAGGGTTGAGTATCCTCTTAATTATCCAAAAGGTCGTAAATTCTATAGAAATCACAGCTCCCTCTAAACTGCGAAATTTAATCCATATCCTCATCGTATGCTTCTTATATACCCCCATTATGGTCCATATCTTTCCTCACACCTTCCTATGCCTTTTTTGATTAAGGCCCACGGCTATCTCCCCTAAAAATTTCTTCAGATCTCTTTTTGGCCGCCTTCATTCCCTTACTTTTTATCACTTCATCTTCTTCTGTTCCAGTTCCTATAGGCCTTAAATATTTTTTGTCAGGCACTGTGGCTCATTAAGCACTTTGCTCTTGAGTTTAATGAAATATATTCGCATAACCATGGGGTGCTTTAGGTTTTTTATACAAGCTTGATGCCAGCTTTCCCGCTGTTTATCAAGCTTTTAACTCACCTTTTATTTTTTGTCAGGTAGTGTAATAGACCTATTAATCTTTCATGTTTTTATGTTCTACCTTAATTACTTCTTAGACTCTATGGCTGGTTTTTTCTGATTTAAAAAACCTAATAATGCTAATAAAAGAATCAATACTTTGCTACGATGTCGTATTTGTGTTAAGTAATTAACTCCTGCAACACCGATAATGCTCAGTAAGATAATAATGATACTTAAGAAATATATAACCTTCTTCTTCTCATCAGGCTCAAAAGATTTAAATTTCGAAACCAAGCTGTAGCCCATGCAAGAAAGCAGAAAGATGAACATGGCTACATCACAAGAAGCAATAATAACAGCATAAATTGTAGAATAATTGACTTTAAAAAAGCCATGACGTGTCACAATGGGGGCAAATAATCCTTCAACTACTCTATTAATGAATAACGCACAAGTTAAGGTATTATCTTGGTTGACACTCTGTATTATTGTAGAATTTCCATTGTGTCTGTTTGAAATTATTGAATTAATGTGATATTTGTAATACCAGGACGATAAAACGGTTTTACCAATTAAAAATGCTAAACAAAGAAAAATTAAAACTCTTTTAAGTGATAAATTTTTTAAAACTGAGCCATAGAAGAGTAAGGGAAAAATTGCCATAGCCTTATGAGATGCACCTACGAGTAAAGCACTTAAGAAGGTTTTATGAAAAGAATAGTTTTTAAAGAAACAAAAACTGAACATCGCTGTAGCAAACCAACAGGGTGCTTCACACAGAGGTATACCATGGAGGCCAATCACATAAGGACTATAAGACAGGAAAATAACAGTTGAAAATCTCCAAATAGGACTCAATTGATATGACTCTAAAAGTTTAAAAAGTATAAGTAAAGCCCCTAGGTGTATAGTACCATGCAGACAACAAGCAAAGAAGTATCCATTATAAAAATAAGGACCAAATGACTTTGATATTAGAGCGTTTATTAAATACTGCTTAGTTTGACCTAGGTGTGGAGCATAAAAAAACATGTTTTTTAATTGCTTGGTAAGTCTTTGAAAAAGAACTTTGGTATCAGAAGGAGGGTTCGGATGACAACTATGTGTAGCTAAAGGAGGATTAGGATAATAACAATCTTTTGCTAAAGTAAAAATTTTTAAGTCCCCACCAGGAGGATAATATATATTATCGTATCTTTTAGTATGATAGATAGCTGAAGATAAGAGAATTATAAAATGAAAAACTAAAGCCCACCGAAATAGGCGAATAGATATTGTTTTGTAGCTAAAAATAAAGAATACTAGGAAAAATAAAAATACGAGGATATATAAAATTACAGACATGGTTTTTGGGCTTAGTAGAGATATTAATTGTATTACAATAGTACTAGGAAGCAGAAAAATAAAAAAATTTTATTATTTTGTTAATATTACTTTTTGAGATATGCATAATTGATTGAAGAGTGAAATAAAACTGTTTATCCCAAACTTATATAGTAAGATTTTAAAAAATATGTGATATAAGCAAGAAAAAAAAAGCAAGGTGTAAGCTTGATAAACAGCGGGAAAGCTGGCAACAAGCTTGTATGAAAACATCAAAACTTACCCCATGGGTATTCGAGTATATTTCATTAAATAAGTCAAGAGCAAATTGCTTAATGAGAATGATGAGGGGAATGATTACGTTAGATCGTTTGCAAAACTACGTATTTTGTTTCCTGGACAGGAAAATTGTATTTATTTGCCTTGGTTGGCCTGTCGCCCGACGTGTTAGGGCTAACTCACAGAGCGAAGCCTAAAGCTCAAGGAGCGTAGGGGGAAGAGCGACGTTGTCAGGCGTAGCTTTTAAAGCGAAGCCTGAAGCCCGAAGCCAGGGATCAAAAGACCTGCTTTTGCAATCGGCCTATCCACATTCTTATCGTATGCTTCTTTTTTGTCCTCCATCACGCACCCTATCTTTCTTCACGCTTTCCTATACCGTTTCTCATTAAGGTCCACGGCTATCCCCCTAAAATTTTTTTCAGATCGCTCTTCGATCGCATTTATTACCTCATTTTTGATGACTTTATTTTGTTAGGTAGTATGATATATATTATCCTAACAGACATACAATACTATAGTTTAAATTTCAAGTGTTATTGAGATTTTTCTAAGGATCTATTTTGCAATTGTTCAACTTTCAATAATACAGCACAAAAAGCCACAAAAAAGTAGAGAGGAGTAGTAATTGTAGGGAAATAGCATAACCATATTAAACATAGCCCTATGGATGCCTTGTTCCATCTAGCCATAAGGGCAAAGCAAGATAATATTAGGCAATAAATAACTACATTTTTGGCCCTATAGATTTCAACAAAAAAATTATGTGTAGTGATTGCTGCTTTTTTATTAAAAACATTTGTTCGATATAAATAAACTTCTTTGTACTGTTTGATAAAATAAGATGGTCCCTGTTGTTTTAAATAAATAATGTCTTGATTTAGCTTGCTGCTTTTGGAAATATGGCTGATCTTATTGATATTTAATAAAAATAATAAAACTAGTCCATAAAAGATCCACCGCTTTTTCAATACTAAGAGAGGGAGGCAAGTTATACTTAGAATCAGCGAATGCCGAGCCCCAGATACTGCAAGAAAGAAAACTAGACACCATAAAATTATGTGTTTAAGGTACCACTTGTATTGAGATCGTATAAGACCGGTATATGTTAAGATAACCGATAAAAAGCCGAACCAATTCTTGTTTATAAAAGCATAATTAAATGAAAATCCATCAAAAAAGACGCATATTATAGATACACCAATTGCTAGTAAGCAAAAAGTAGCATAAATAATTTTTTCTAGGGTTTCTAAGGGTATTAATATTAAAGCTTGCTTTAGAATTAATAAGTAAAAAATAAATAATACGATTTTGCTGACTAGCGAAGGATGAATAAGGAATAACTTATTACCACTTAACGCAGAACCGTATTTTTTAGCAAGGAATAGTTCTTTGTTGTAAAGAATAGCAATCAAGCTGAGCAAGAAAAAGGATATGAATATAAGATTTTTATTATATATTATTTTTTTTTGTTTAAGGGCAAGAACTATAGTTGATATGGTTAAAATTAATAATGATAAGAAAAATATAAAATGAGGAATATATTTATACTGATTGAGCCCAAAATGTAGGCATGATTGATATAAAAGCCTAGGTAAATCAAGTACCATTAAGGTAATAGTAGTATATATACATATACGTAAAATATTGATTTTTTTAGACGGGAAGCTTGTATCCATTATTAGTTTTTTTTTGGTTGTAAAATCAAAAGAAAGAACTCAGTATCTTTTGATTCGGTTTAATCGCTTTGTTGGCATACCTTAAAAAATGTCTTTTTTTGGTAACAACAAAACCCCCCCTTTCATTCTCGTAAATAGAAAGAAAAGGGGGAGCCTGAGGATTTTAAATAGCTTGGATTAGCTAGATTTCAGTTAGCTAACCAAGAAAATAACATTAATCCTGGTTATAAGAACGGCCGCCACGGAAGCCACCACCGCTTCTGCCGCCACTGTATCCACCACCACCGCCGCCGCCACTAAAGGGACGACGTTTTTTGAAGAAGCCGCCGCCACCGCCGCTGCCGCCGCTAAACCCACCACCACTGCGTGGGCCGCTGCTTCTTGGGCCATCCCTGAAGGAGCGCTCGGGCCGGTCTTCTTTAGGTCTAGCTTCGTTAATTTGTAGCTTACGGCCAGCAAACTCATAATCATTAAGCTGGCTAATAGCCTTGTTTGCATCTTCTTGAGAGGCCATGCTAACAAAAGCAAAACCGCGTGAACGGCCGCTAAATTTATCTCTCATAACAACCACTTCCACGACAGAACCTGCTTGCTCAAAGAGTTCTTTTAAATCCTCTTCAGTTGCATCAAAAGAGAGGTTACCAACGTACAATCTTGTATCCATTTTTATATTCTAACAGATTTGAAAAGGCAGAAATACAGGCTGGTCCGACCTTCGGACTTTAGGTGATTGTTTGAAGGGTGTTCTCGCAAGCATCTACAGCCACTGTCTTCTCCTAACTCCCCAAAAGATGTTTCATCTAAAATGAAATAGCAAGCAGAAAATTTAAAAAGAAGATAGTCATCAACTCTTGGCAGTCTTTAAGCCTTTGTATCGTAGGATTTTATTTTTCAGGTCTCGTGCACGGCTTAGCGCATTTTTATATCTGGATGAGGCTTCTTTTCTTTATCGTTTTGCCCTTCAAAACCTATGTTTTGAAAAAACTGAGATTTTAAAATAAGTATTTTTTTGTTCAGTTTTATAGATTGCATTGCATTTGCCTTCATTTAAAACTTTGCTTATGGATATTTATTTAGCCACAAATAGTACTTACAAGTTAGCTCAGCTCGGGCAATTTTTTGAAAAAGCCCAGTTAAAAGAGGTACACTTAAGGAGCGCAGCAAGGGTAGGAGGCATGCCTGAGGTAGAGGAGACTGAGCCTGGCTATGAGGGAAATGCTCGCCTAAAGGCCCATGCCCTTGCAAAGCAGTGCCCAGAAAATACTTGGGTGCTCAGTGATGATAGTGGGCTAGAGGTAGAGGCCTTGGGAGGAGCTCCTGGGGTATATTCTGCTCGTTTTGCTGGTCCTATGGCCAATGCGAAGGAAAACAACCTCCTTTTGCTTGAAAAGATGGCCCATGTGCCGCAAGAAGCCAGACAGGCTCGTTTTATCTCCTGTCTTTATCTTTTGGATATAGCCTCTAAAAAAGAATATGTGTTTAAAGACTTTTATGAGGGGCATATAGCGCTGACTTATCCCCCAGAAGGCGATGGGAAAATTGGCTACATGCCTATTTTTATTCCGGAGGGGGAGAGTACAGCTTTGGCTTTTTTGCCTGCTTATGTCTTAGAAACGCTCAGTCACAGGGCCAAGGCTTTTCGACAGCTTGTTCAGTTTATTCAGAAAACGAAGCTTGCCTCAAACCTGGCTTAGGCTATAGCTCAGTTTTTATGTCAAAGCCTATTTATATCACTACCGCGATAGACTATGCTAATGGTTTGCCTCACCTGGGGCATGCCTACGAAAAGGTCCTTGCGGATGTCATTGCTCGCTCTAGTCGTATGATGGGTAAGGCCGTTTACTTTTTAACGGGCCTGGATGAACACGGCCAAAAAGTCCAACAAACGGCTGCAAGTCAGGGTCTAGAGCCGCAAGCTTTATGTGATAGCATGGCTCAAGCTTTTCAAGATCTCTGCCGGCGCCTGAGCATCAGTCATGATGATTTTATAAGAACAACGCAGGAGCGGCATAAAGCGGTCGTCCGAGCTGTCAGTCAAAAGCTTTTTGACGCAGGGCTGATCTACAAGGCGGAGTATCAGGGTTTTTATAGCCCACGGGCGGAGCAGTTTTTACAGGAAAAGGATAGGGTAGACGGCCAGTGGCCAGAGATTTTTGGCGAAGTCGTTGAAGTGTGTGAGGTAAACTATTTTCTTAAAATCAGTCTCTATCAAGATTGGCTGCTAGATTACATCCAGGCCCATCCAGACTGCATCTTCCCTCACTTTCGGGCTAAGCAAGTGCTTGAGTTTCTAAAAGAGCCCATTAAAGACCTCTGCATTTCTCGGCCCAAGAGCCGCCTTGCGTGGGGCATTCCTTTACCCTTTGATGAAGACTTTGTCAGCTATGTGTGGGTAGATGCGCTGATCAACTATATTTCCGCTATTGGCTATGGAAAAGCAGAGTTTTTAAAGCTTTGGCCAGCGGACGTTCAGGTCATCGGCAAGGATATTTTAATACCTGCTCACGCTGTATATTGGACAATTCTTTTAAAAATGTTAGACCTTCCCTTGCCCAAATGTATCTTGGTCCATGGCTGGTGGCTAGCAAGCGGGGATAAGATGTCCAAAAGCAAGGGCAACGTGGTTGATCCTTTGAGGCTTATCGACGCTTTTCCTTCTGATGCTTTTCGGTATTTTCTCATGCGGGAGATGCACGTGGGCCAAGACAGCAATTTTTCTTACGACTTATTGCTGGCCCGTTACCACTCAGAGCTGGCGAATGACCTGGGGAACCTCCTGAGTCGCCTCTTGCATATGCTACACTCTTATACAGAAGGGCTAGTGCCTCCTGCTACTCAGCTAGAAGCAATAGATACGCAGCTACGTCACACTTGGGAAGCCTTAGTGCCAAAAGTTTTCGAGGCCTACCAAGGTTTTGATTTTTCGGGCGCCTTAGAAGCAGTTTTTGGCTTTTTAAAAGAGCTGAATCGTTATGCAGAGCAAAAAGCACCGTGGAAGCTCGCAAAATCTGAGGATCCTGTGGCCACGGAGTCTTTGCACAGTACTTTAGCATCTATGGCAGAAGGGTTACGTCTTTGTGCTGTCTTACTGGGTCCTGTTATGCCTCAGGTGGCAGCTACGATCCAGACGCTCTTGGGGATACTGCCTGCTACGCAGTTTGAAGGGATGCTGACTTGGTCTAGCATGCTAGAAGGCAAAAGGGTAGGGGAGAAGACAATCCTCTTCCCTCGGATTGAAAAGTCTGCGAATGCGGTTTAGGTAGCCTAAATAGCCTCTGCGTGTATACCCAAGGCCTTCATCACAAGGTCTCCTGGCCCGCTGAGGCCAAACTGGTCTATGCTGATGATTTTTCCTTCTAGCCCTACGTACTTATGCCAATAGGCTCCTACACCGGCTTCTATGGAAATACGTTTTTTACAAGCCTTAGGGAGTATCTGTTCTTTGTAGCTGGCTTCTTGCCTATCAAAGCGTTCGCAGCAGGTCATGGAGACAACTCTCGTGCCCTTTCCCAGGCGCTTTGCTGCTACTAAAGCATGTTGCAGCTCGCTTCCTGTTGCGATGATAAGCGTTTCTAGCGGGCCTTCTTCTTGCTTAGCAATATAGGCGCCTTTCAGGACGCCTTCACGGCGTACCGTTAGAGGAATAGTGTCTTGAGGGGGAAGGGCCTGGCGGCTAAGAATCAGCGCTGTAGGTCCATCTACGCGCTCTAAGGCGGCTATAAAGGCTCCAGCTGTTTCCTCAGCATCACTGGGGCGAATAACGTCTAAATTGGGGATCAATCGCAGGCTGCTAACGGTTTCTACCGGTTGGTGGGTAGGGCCATCTTCACCTACGCCTACAGAGTCATGCGTCCAGATGTAACATACAGGTAGCTTCGAGAGGGCTGCTAGGCGCACAGCTGGCCTCATATAGTCTGAAAAGGTAAGAAATGTAGCGCCCGATGCTCGAAAGAGTCCATAATAAGCAAAGCCATTCAGGATGGCTCCCATCGCATGCTCTCGGATGCCAAAGTACAGGTTTCGTCCCGCATGGTTTTCTTTTGAGAAGTCTTCTCCACCTTGAATATAGTTTTTCGTAGAGCCATGCAGGTCTGCACTACCGCTGACTAAGAGGGGCAGTTGTTGGGCTAAGGCATTGAGGGCTACGCCTCCAGCATCTCTCGTAGCTAGGGCTTTGTCTTGAGGAAAACTGGGGATAAGAGCGCTCAGGTTTTTGGGGAGGCTATAGGTG
>JACCDN010356571.1_pt1 | contig 20666 bp, 22 predicted proteins | sample 7441691 | NCBI WGS metagenome assembly JACCDN01 (sample SAMN15323439, study PRJNA562643) | freshwater metagenome | isolation source: river surface water | place: USA:Blue River Watershed | collected 2017-08-16 | reverse complement strand
GCAGCAGCAACCTCGGCGCCTGCTGCGGCTCAGTAGAAATGGATCAGAACGATCTTCGTGTAGTGGTTACGGTGGTGTCTTTTATCGCCTTCATAGCCATTTTGATCTGGGCATTCAGCCGGAAAGCCAAGCCTGATTTCGATGTGGCATCGCGCATTCCGTTTGAAACCCTGGACCAGGCCAAGCAGGATGAGGCCCGCGAAGCATCTCAGAAGTAATCCAACCCGTTACGAACTTACGGAAGAATCATCATGTTAACAAGTGTTGCTTCAATTATCGTCACCATCGTGGTGCTAGGCAGCATCCTCGCGTGCGCCTTTATTCTCTGGAACCAGAGCCGTTCAAAATTCCCAACAGGGAAAGTTGAAACGACGGGTCATGAGTGGGATGGTCTAGAGGAATACAATAACCCGCTGCCTAAATGGTGGATGTATCTTTTCTGGATTACTGTGGTTTTTGCATTGGCCTATGTATTTCTGTATCCAGCGCTTGGTAATAATAAAGGTGCTTTAGATTGGTCTTCGACCGGTCAATGGCAAAAGGAAGTGAGCAAGGCCGATGAGCAGTACGGTCCGCTATTTGCCAAATACGCACAAACGCCAATCGAAGATTTGTCGCAGGACCCACAAGCTGTTGAAGTGGGTAAGCGTTTGTACCTGACCTACTGCTATCAGTGTCATGGCTCTGATGCGCGTGGTGCCAAGGGTTTCCCAAACTTGACGGATAACGATTGGCTGTATGGCGGTTCACCAGAAGTCATTCTGCAAACCCTTACCAATGGCCGTAACGGTATGATGCCGCCGCATGCACACTTGGGTGATGCTGCGATCAAAGATCTGGCTAACTACGTTCGCTCGCTGTCGGGTCTGGCTAATGACTCGCTGGCTGCTGCAAAGGGTAAGGAACTGTTCGCTTCGTCAGGTTGCGCAGGTTGTCACGGCGCTGATGGTAAGGGTAATCAAGCGATTGGCGCACCGAACCTGACCGACAATGTCTGGTTGTATGGCAGCTCTGAGAAGACGATCGTTGAGACTATTGTCAATGGCCGTCAGAACATGATGCCTGCGTTCGGTGATCGTTTGAACGAAGGCAAGCTGAAGCTGTTGTCTGCCTACGTCTACAGCCTGTCACAAAAGCCGGCTGCTAAATAAGTCTTGGGCTTGTAAAACGCCTCACTTGGGAAACCGGTGGGGCGTTTTTTATTGGATAGTAGTGGTTTGACAGCCTGTACATTATGCCCACGAGTATAATGTAGGGACAGTAAAATCTAATAGGTCGTCATATGACAAATCAAAAAATGCCTGATAATCAGACCAAAGAACAAACCGTAGAGTTCGTTGAAAAATCGCTTTATGAAAAGCACCGTAAGGTCTATGCTCGCGCAACTTCGGGTAAATTTAACAACCTTCGTTGGCTTTTGGTTTTTATTACTCAGGCTATTTTTTATATTGGCCCTTGGATACAGTGGGGCGGCCGCCAAGCGCTTCTGCTTGATCTTGTCGAGCGAAAGTTCTACATATTCGGCCTTGTGCTCTGGCCGCAGGATGTTATTTATCTGTCGGTGATTCTGCTACTTTCGGCTTTCGCATTGTTCCTGTTTACGGCAGTGGCAGGTCGACTGTTCTGCGGATATGCTTGCCCACAAACGGTCTACACCGAGATCTTCATGTGGATCGAGAATAAGATTGAAGGCGATCGTAATGCCCGCATCAAGCTTGATCAGGCACCCATGTCTGGTACCAAGTTAAAAATCAAAGCAACCAAATTCTTCCTTTGGGGCATTGTGTCATTATGGACCGGGGTGACCTTTGTTGGTTACTTCATGCCAATGCATGCGCTGATTGGTGATTTAATCAATCTGACCATTAGTGGTTGGTCTGCTTTCTGGGTATTCTTTTACAGCGCATTCTGCTTCCTGCAAGCCGGTTTTATGCGGGAACAAGTGTGCAAATACATGTGCCCATACGCACGCTTCCAGAGCGTGATGTTCGATCCGGATACCCTGATTGTTACTTACGAAGAAGCTCGTGGTGAACCACGTGGGCCGCGTCGTAAGACTGATGACCTTAATGCCAAGGGTTTGGGTGATTGCGTCGATTGTAAAGTCTGTGTACAGGTGTGCCCAACCGGTATTGATATTAGAAACGGACTCCAGTACGAATGCATTGGATGCGGTCTATGTATTGATGCCTGTAACGAGATCATGGCCAAAATGGATTACCAACCTGGCTTAATTCGTTACGATACAGAAAACTCCATCAATAAACATTACACATCTAAGCAGATGCTGAGACATGTTATGCGCCCACGCATCATGCTCTATACGGGCATTTTGATGGTTATTACTGCGATCTTTGCCTATTCGTTAAGTACACGTATTCCTTTGCGCGTCGATGTGCTGCGCGACCGCGGAGTCATGACGCGCGAAGTAGGAGATGGTCTCACCGAGAATGTGTACATCCTTCATATTATGAATATGCAGGATAGTGTGCGTACCTTCAGTGTTAAGCCTGAGGGCATGGATAAAATCCGCTTGGATGGTGCAGATACGTTCAAAGTTGAACCTTTGGGTAACCTCACGCAGCCAATCAACGTCCGCGTGCCTACAGATGTTGGAAATCCGGGTGCAAATCAAATCAGGTTTATCATTGAGGACGTAGAGAACTCAGCGGTTAAGTTGGACGAGAAATCGACCTTTATCCAGCCTAAATAAATTAAAAGCATGACCAACACTATTTCACCTTGGTATAAACATCGTTGGCCCTGGATTCTCATGGCAGGGCCAGCGATTGTTATCGTTGCTGGTTTCATCACGGCCTGGTTAGCCATTGTTAGTAATGATGGTCTGGTTGATGACAATTATTACAAGGTGGGTCTTTCGGTCAATCAGGAATTGAAGCAGCGTCAATTAGCGGCTGAATTAAATATCAACGCTGCGTTAACCCTGGCTGCTAATGGAAAGTCTGTTGATTTGGTTTTAAATGGATTGCCTAAAGAAGCCTTGCCGGATGTCCTTCAATTGAGGTTGGTTCATCCTACGCGCAAGGGTGAAGATCAGCGTATCAGCTTAGTCCGCTCTGGTGTTGTTTTTCGTGGAGAGGTCCCGGAAAACCTAGGTACTGGACGTTGGCATGTGGTGATTGAAGATCCCTTGGCTGGTTGGCGTATGGATGGAAAGTGGGATATCCAAAAGAGTAATGCGGTAGTGATTTTTGCAAAACCCCAATAATTTTTGAACTTTATCTAAAGGAGTGCATGATGGCTTGGAAAGAACTATTCACTACAGATGTTGGTTTAGGTAGCTTGGCTGTGATTGTTTTTGTGATTGGTATGTCGATCTTTTTTGGCCGTTTGTTTAACAAGAAAATGAACGAAAAGCCAACAGACGAATAAGCGATACCTTAAACAAAAAGCCCGGGAGACCAATGAGTCTCCCGGGCTTTTTGTTGCGGCTTGGTTTAAAGGCCTTTTTTCTCAAACAAGCGGAACATGAGTGCCGTAATGATCGAAAAGACAATGGCAACAACCCATGGCGAAACACCGAAAACCTGGGGTAGGCTGAGTTTTCCAAAGTCAGCCCATGAAAGTACCGTGCTCTTGAGGAATGGATAAAACTGGGCATAAACAGCTGCACCAATCACCATGCCGACAATGCCAAAAGCGGCGTGCCAACGTCCTTCACCGACAGCCCCAACAGCCGTTCCCGGACAGAAGCCCATGACCGCCCAGCCAATGCCAAAGAGGCTACCGCCAACAACCAGTGCGCCCACATTCATTGGCTTATGACTCTGAGCGATTACGCCTTGATCAGAGAGAATCAGAATGCCGAACATCCCGACAACAATCGCTGACAGCATGAACTTAAAGATGGTCATGTCTTTGAAGAGCATGGCGCCGACTTGTTTGCCAAAACGTAGCACGCGGCCTTTTTGCAGCAGGAAGCCGAAAACAATGCCCGTAGCTAAGCCTAAAGTAAGATCGATGCCCATGATTATTTTTTCCGATAGATGATATTGGCAACCAATGCACCAACGCCGAAGAAGAAGGCGAGGGCAACATAGGAACTCACCGACATTTGCATCATGCCGCTTAGGCCGTGGCCACTTGGGCAACCATCCGCCATGCGAGCACCGATCATCATCACGATGCCGCCCAGGATGGCAGCAACGGCACGCTTGGTGACGGAGCCGCCAAAGCGAGCCTCCCATTCAGGTGGCACAGATTCAAGTTTGAAGCTGCCATCCATTTTGGATGCAATGAATGCACCAATAAAAATGCCAATGAGCATCATGAACTGCCAGTCGATGATTACCTTCTCTTTAACGTAGTACGCGTTTTCTGCTACATACGCTGTATCTACGGAGCCTATGAGCATTCCGGCGGCTCTGACAAAGGTTGTTGATGCACCAAGGTACATGGATTTACCGAGGAGAACCGTGGTCAGATAGACCGAAATGATGGCAAGCACACCCACCAGCGCCCCTGCGAGGTATGGGCTCCATCCCTTTGATTCTTTTTGTTCCATTAAAGCGTCTCCTTACTCCTTACTGTATGTGACGCAATAATATATAAATCTATAAAACGATGCAACTGGCCAGTTCAAGTTGTCTTGTTCCGGTAATACCCCCTTTTAATAGTGTTGGTTCAAGGGGGATTGCCAGAGGGTTTCAGAAACGCCAGAAAAACCAAGCCCATGCGGGCTTGGGTATATCGATTTAGCTGAGAATTTCCTCAAGTGTGATGTAGTCGCCCACACGACCGGTCATTTTCTCTGCATCCGTATTAACAGGAAGGGTTCTCTTGCCAGGGCGCCATCCTGCGGGACATACTTCACCAGTTTTTGTTGCGTGCTGCCAAGCTTCAACTTGACGAATAAACTCATTGACATTTCGGCCAACAGAATCAGCTTGCACCTCTTGTGCTACACAGATGCCATCAGGGTTGAAAAGGAATCGGCCGCGAAGCGCCACACCTTCCTCTTCAATTAATACTCCAAACATGGCGCTAACTTCCTTGGTAGTGTCTGCGCCAATGGTGAGCTGGAGCCCTTCAAGAATTGGTTCGGTTTCAACAAATCGTTTGTGAGAGAACTTGGAGTCAACGGAAACCGCGAGAATTTCTACGCCAAGCTTCTGAAATTCATCGTATTTTGCATTCATTGCAGCGATTTCTGTTGGGCAAACAAAAGTGAAATCTGCAGGATAGAAGCAAATGACTGCCCATTTTCCTTTGTAATCGTTAGTGGTCACATGGCTAAAGTGACCCGTCTTTGCATCGTATGCATCCATTGAAAATTCGGGCATTTCACGGCGAACCATTGAAGACGGCATGATGATTTTTTCCTCGGTTGTTTGATTTTGTAACGTTGATTCCTGTTTTGTAGCGGGCTTTCGTGGTTTAACTTTTGTGTCGCAGCTCATAACTTGTCCTCAAATATGCATACAATATAATATTTACAAATATAATATTAGCCGCACCATTGATAATTGCAAGGCATTTTTTCCTATGAGCTCTATAGGTTTTAACTATGAGTTCTGGGCTGCGTACCCAAGCGGTTGCCTGGGTACATACAGCTGATGCCGATGTATTAGAAGCTCATGACTTTACGATTACTTTCTGTCAGTTGCTTTGCGACGACATCAGGTTTGGCAGCGTTAACCCCATCTTTAAGCTGATCTGGTTTGTTACCGCTGTTGGGGAGATACAGGGCACACACAGATACTTTCGCCCCTTTTTTAATAGCGCCATCCATTAACTGACCGGGCGTTAGATTGGCCGGCTTCAATGCAGGACCTGTGTTGGATTTCAAAGCCAAATCTCCTGCTTTGTCGCATAGCAGAATGCTGACGTTGTCACCTTGTTCAATCATTTTGTTGGCCAAGACCATCGCCATGCCCTGAGTCATCGTGCTTTCTGAATTGACGATAATTGACACATTAGTGTTTTCAGCATGGGCGGCAAGAGCGCTGAATGCGATGGTGATTGCTAAGATACTCTTTTTCATGTGTAGTGCCTTTCGTTATAACGACGTTAAAAAAAACGGGGATACAAAACTGCGAGAACCACAGCCGTCAAGGCCGCTGGCCCAGAAAAAAGCATGGCCAATACTTTATGCTTGGGTATAAATCCAACGCCGCGAATGAATCCTGCTGACATTGACCAGAACAATAAGTAGGCGGCCAACTTGTCAACGGTGCCATCAACTCTGACAAGAAAACCAGGATAGATGCTAAGAGCGATCATGATGCTGAATGCACAGATCAGTGGTGCCCATGAAACTCCCGTTCGAGTGGAGTCTCCAGATGGTTTATTCATTGCGTGAGTGATCATCGTTATCTGGCTTCGGCTTACGAAGTGCTGCGTTCCTAGCGTCTGTGTTCTCAAGCCATAGCGCATTTAAGATCGCAAGAAAAAGTGCAAAACCAACGCCTAGAACCCAAGTGAAATACCACATACAATCCCTTTCCTGATTAGTGCTGAATCTTTTTGCTTGCCAGAAATGTCAGTAACGCGAAATCTGGTGAAGCTTCATTAGTTAGGCGTGTTAAAACACCCGCTTGAGCTAGCTTGGCCTTGAGTGGTTCTCTAAGGTTTGCAGTAATCAACACGTTAAGCCCCTCCAGTTTTAGCGGAAGCTGATCCTTCATGGTGTGTAGCGTTTCATCCATATCCAGTTCCACAAAATGTTTTTTGATTTCTGAACCGACATTTTTAACGTCATATATCCAGAACTTGCGACAACGACCTGCGTGTGCCGTAACGCTATGTAAGTTCTGGCTTGTAATTGCTATTTTCATGGGAGTCTCAGTAAGCGGAGTGATCGTTTTCTTTGATGTAGGCGAGGGTTACCTTGCCGGCCATCACTTTGTACGCCCAGCTGGTGTACAGAATGATGATCGGCATAAAGATGATGGTGGCAACCAGCATGATGCTCAACGTGAGGTGGCTAGAGACGCTGTCCCATACCGTCAGACTTGAACCATAGTCTGTTGAAGAGGGCATAACGAAGGGGAACATCGATGCGCCAGCCGTGGCAATCACACCGATGATGACCAGCGATGACGCTATGAATGCCGGCAGATTTTTACCTTGGCTCATGAGCCACATGGCAACCGGGACCATTGAATAAACGATTAACGGAAGTAGCATCGTTAGCGGATAGCGTTGGTAATTCAACAACCAGGCGCCCGTCTCGCGAATCACACTTTTACCCAGCGGATTCGGTAGTGCATTGGGCGCCACCGTCGATTCAATCACATACCCCGGCACCCCTTGCCACAACCAGATCCCCGCAAGCGTAAAGACTACAATCAGGAGTAGGCCGAACGCGTATCCTGCCTTGCGCGCACGCACGCCTACAGCAGCCTCGGTGCGCAGTGATAGATAAACTGCACCATGAAAAGTAATCATGGCAGTCGACACAATGCCGCACAGCAGCGCAAATGGATTAAGCAGACCCCAGAACGACCCGGTGTAATACGACATGAGATTATTGTCGAAATGGAAAGGAACGCCCTGCAGGAGATTACCGAAAGCCACCCCAAAGATCAGTGGCGGAACAGCACCACCGATGAACAAGCCCCAGTCCCAGGTTTTGCGCCAGACAGGGTTATCGATCTTGCTGCGGTAATCAAACCCGACCGGCCGGAAAAATAATGCCCAAAGCACCGCCAGCATGGCCCAATAGAAACCTGAGAATGCCGTGGCATAAACTAGCGGCCATGCCGCAAAGATGGCACCGCCACCGGTAATAAACCAGACTTGGTTACCGTCCCAGTGCGGACCAACTGTATTAATCACTACGCGGCGCTCATCATCCGTTTTACCCACGAAGGGCAATAACGTACCAACACCCATGTCATGGCCATCCATGATGGCAAATCCAATCAGTAGGACACCTATGAGTAGCCACCAGATCACTTTTAGTACTGAATAATCAAACATGACGTCTCTCCTCAGGCGTGTGTCGTGTGAGCTACTTCATTGTCATAGCGACCCGTGCCTAGACTCCCCGGGCCCTGTCGTGCAAATCGGATCATCAGGTACATTTCAATAATCAGGAGCACGGTGTAAAAACCGATAAAACCGGCCAATGATCCGTAAAGACTTTCAACACTGAGCGTTGAGACTGACATATGCGTTGGCAGTACGCCATAAATCGTCCAGGGCTGTCGGCCATACTCCGCGACAAACCAGCCTAGTTCTGCGGCGATCCAGGGTGCCGGAAGCATGAGCAGTGCCCAACGTAACAACCACGGTTTATCAGTAAATGTGCCTTTAACCGAATACCAGGCAGCCAGGGTAAACAGAGCCAGCATGGCAAACCCCAGGGCAACCATGATCCGGAAAGACCAGAACATGGGTGCAACTTTAGGGATGGTGTCTCTTGCTGCCTGATCAATCATGGCCGGCGTGACATCGGCCATTTTTGTCGTGTACTTGCGTAAAAGCAACCCAAAGCCTAGGTCATCCTTATGCGCTTCAAAAACTACTTTCGCATTTTGATCAGATTCGTTTTTCCGTAATTTTTCAAGTGCAATGACTGCCTGGATGCCAGAAACAACACGGTCACGATTTTTCTGGATGATTTCTTTAATGCCAGGAATTTCCTTGTCCAGGGAGCGCGTACCAATCAAACCCATGACATAAGGGATTTCAAGCGCGTAGTCGTTGCGCATTTCTTTTTCATTGGGCAGGGCAATGATGTTGAATCCGGCAGGAGCCGGTTCTGTCTCCCACATGGCTTCCATGGCTGCAAGTTTTGTTTGTTGGGCTTCGCCGACCGTGTAGCCAGATTCGTCACCTAGTACGATCGTAGACAGAATTGAAGCAAGACCAAATGCTGCGGCAATGCTAAAACTGCGTTTTGCAAACTCGATGTTACGTTTCTTGAGCAAGTACCAGGACGAAATTGCCATAACAAAAATCGAGCCTGTGACATACCCCGCCGACACAGTGTGTACAAACTTGGCTTGTGCATCCGGGTTAAATAAAACTGCGGCAAAGTCGACCATTTCCATACGCATGGTGACGTAACTGAATTCTGCGCCGACTGGATTTTGCATCCATCCATTGGCTATCAGAATCCACAGCGCGGAAAGATTGGTGCCGATCGCCATAAGGGTTGTGACCAGAAGATGTTGCTGACGCGAAAGCCGTTCCCAGCCAAAGAAGAATAGGCCAATGAAGGTTGACTCGAGGAAGAAGGCCATGAGCCCTTCAATGGCTAATGGTGCGCCGAAAATATCTCCCACATAGTGTGAGTAGTAAGCCCAATTGGTACCAAACTGAAACTCCATCGTTATGCCGGTTGTTACACCAAGGGCAAAGTTAATGCCAAAAAGTTTTCCCCAGAATCGGGTCATATCTTTGTAGATCACTTTGCCGGTCATGACATAGACGCTCTCCATGATGAAGAGAATCCAAACCATGCCAATCGTCAATGGTACAAAAAGGAAGTGGTACAGGGCTGTTGCTGCAAACTGCAATCTTGAGAGATCGACAAGTTGTTCGGTAATCACTATTTATCTCCGGTAGCTATCGATTTGGTATTAGAAAACACCTGTGTACCCATCGATCTTGGGTCAACGGTTACGCGTTGATCGCTGAAGAAAAACCACCAGATCAAAAGCAAAAGCAGAACTTTCGCGATGACGAGAAAAATTAACTCGTTTCGCAAATTTTTGTCTTGGTTATCCGGATGTCTTTTCACGCCTTTATCAATGCAAATAGCGTGCCAACTTTGAATCAGTTGTAACCTTATGAATTAAAACAATAAAAACGCAGATGGCGTCTTCAAAAATAAAGCAGTGTAAAATTCGAGTCAGCAAATGGCAGAAATTGGCAGAAATGATGGGTTTTATTTATGAGAAATAAGGATCACCAAGAAGTGATAGGTCAGCTCATTGCAAGCCTGCAGGATCCATTTGTCGTTATAGATCAGAATTACGTGATCTGTTTTGCCAATGAAGCCTATACGCAGCTTCATAACAATGTCAGCTCTGAAAGCGTCCTGGGCAAAAAGTGTTATGAAATTTCTCACGGGTACTCATTGCCTTGCGACCAGTCGGGTGAGAGCTGTCCACTTTCGGCAAGCCGAGAATCAGGTACTCCGGAGCGAGTTGTTCATATCCATCGACATGCAGATAAGGATCTGTATGAGTCGATCGATCTCACACCCCTCAAAAATGCGCAAGGAGAAATAATCTATTTCTTGGAGAAATTGCAGCCATTGCATCATTTCAGCCCGAGTAGTCAGCGAACGGGCCTTACAGGAAAATCATCAAGCTTTATGATGATGCTGGATTATATGAACCGTGTTGCTCCCACTGACACCACCGTGCTCATTCAAGGGGAGTCAGGTACGGGTAAAGAGTTAGTTGCCCGTGCAATTCATGACTCTAGTAAGCGATCATTAAAGCCCTTCATCACTGTGGATTGCACTGGCTTGCCCGAGTCGTTGATTGAATCGGAGTTGTTTGGGCACGAAAAAGGCGCGTTCACGGGTGCGTATGCGTTAAAGCGCGGTTTGGTCGAAGAGGCCGATGGTGGAACGCTTTTCCTAGATGAGATTGGTGATATTCCCCTGGGTCTTCAGGCAAAGTTACTCAGATTTCTTGAGTCGGGAACTTACCGCCGAGTAGGTTCTAACATGTTGCGACATGCTGATGTCCGCTTACTGTCAGCGACTCATCGTCCGCTCAAAGATCTTGTTCTGGCTGAAGCGTTTCGGAACGATTTATATTATCGAATCAGTACATTTCCAATTTTCGTACCGAGTCTACGAGAGCGTCGTGATGACATCCCGATATTGATCTCTTCGCTTCTAAAAAGAATAGAAAAGGGAAGTGCCTTTAAAGTAAGCGATCAAGCTTTAGACTTGCTTTTGGCTTATGAGTTTCCTGGGAATATTCGTGAACTAAAAAACGTACTTGAACGTGCTGTTTTATTATGCGATGGTAAGAAAATCAAGCCAGAACACTTACCGGACGAAATGACTATTGTTCATGAGAAAAATGTGAGCGATCTGTCCCAGAAGGTGGCCGATCATCGTTTCTCTGGCGAGGATGTTGTGTCGTTATTATCTGCCGGTTATTCAAGACGTGAGGTTGCGTTACAGCTTGGAATTAGCGAAAGAACGCTTTATCGAATTTTGCGGGCCCTGAAATGAAAACAGGGCCAAGATGGCCCTGTCCTTGAAAGCTTGGTCAATCAATGATGCGGTGTTTCGGCCTCTTCCCAGCCCGTGATCATTGCTTTGATGTGTGCGGTCAGCGTGTGCCCGGTTGTGGTGAGATAGACGTGGATGAAGAAGAATGCGGTCATCATGAAAGCGCCTAGTGTATGAGCCACAGCCACCCACTCCAGTGACAGGTAGTTGCTTAGACCCCATTGAGTCCAATCGCCATAGAATAAATAAAGCAGTCCTGAAATCCAGATTAACGGTGAAATCATGGCAAGTAATGCCAGGTATGCCAGGCGTTGCAGGGGATTATGTTTCTGGAGTGCTGTTTTGTGGAATGGGTGTGGCGCACCTGTGAAAATGCCAATCGTGTAGTAACGCATCATGGCTGTCACGTTTTTTAACGATGGCATGTATTGTCGCCACTCTCCTGTTGTAAATTGCCAGAAGATCGTAAAGGCCCAAAGTGTGATCAGCGTCCATGCAGCTATGGTGTGCAATTGAACGGAACGGCCAAAGCCAATCAGACTGTAGACACCGTGGATCTCGAAACCCGTGATCATCATTATGATCACCAGCAGTGCCTGTGACCAATGCCAGAATCGTTCATAACGTTTGTAAATATAGATGCGCGGCTGTTGATTAGTCATGTTGCTTTTCCTTGCGGCGACGGCTGAGGTAACGCACAGTGCCATGAAGCGCGCCTGCACCGATGGAGCCAGCCACAGCTAGCCAGCCAATCGTGTCAATGATTGGGTTGTAATCCCGGCCGGGTATGTAGACATCCTTGATTTCCGCCAGGCGGTTATCTGGGTTTCTGCTGTGACATTCCGAACACTTAACAACGTCTTCTTTCGGTGCCACCATGTGAGTGATGAACCAATTCATTCGTGTTTCGATAAAGCCGAATTTGCCGCTATAGGGTAGCTCGGCGTAATCCATGCCTGCTTTGATTGATTTTTCGTAATCAAAGTTTTCCCAGAAGGAGGTGTCGTCCTTGCCATAGACATGATTAACAACCAGTGTCTTGTTGACGATATCGTATGGCTGTTTACCGACCATAACTTTGAAAGGCCAGATACGAGCCTTCGGATCATTGGCAGAGCCTTCGACGGCATTCAGTTCAAGAATTTTGCTGTCGTCGATTTTGTCGGTAATGCTCACTTGTTTGACCGTGCCGTTGTACCATTTGTAGGTCGGGATGACGTTTTCGCCATATTTAAAATCACCTTTTTCAGCAGAATAGATCATATGGCCATGATCATCTTTAACAAATAGAGGTTTGCCATCGGCATCTTTCTTACCGGCTGTTGACCAGTCCCATAAGGTTTTTGTGGCAATCCCACCCCGTGCAAAAGCCGGGATATGGCATGTCTGGCAGGCTATCCGGTTCGTATGACTATTGACGACTGTTTTTTTGTGGGGTGTGTTGCCATGGCAAGATTCGCAGGTCGCACGGTTTTTGTCATCCCCGATTGGCGTATCCATGCCATGAGGATCCTTGGCCTTGGCTGTGTAACGACTGCCCGAAACCTGATGTTTGTTAAAGGTATGGCAGTTGGCACAGGTCATATTGGCACCTTCCGGTGACATATGAACATCGAGCTTACGAGCAGGCTTGATGAGAGATGTATCAAGATCACCATGTTTTACTGCATCACCACCGCCACCGTTAAAGTGACAGGCACCACAGTTATTGCGACCCGGTTGACCAACATGTTGAGCAATCTTGGTCAAATCTGGTGGTTGAACGATTTTGCCACTGCCCTTCGGCAACTCTCGCGGTTCATAGAGTGGGTGTCCCGCATCGGTAGCGATTTTCTTGTAGGTCCCCGTGGTGTCATGACAAGCAAGGCAATCGACATTGTCTTGGTTCGTAAAGTCGTAGTGTTTGTCTTTCCAGTTGTATCCAGCATGACAGCTTGTACAACGAGGTTCATTGGATAAAACAGATCCACAAAAATTATTTGCGGCATACTGCTTCCCAAGTTTTTTGCCATCGAGCGGATTCACCGCTTCCCACTTCCAGTGAATGCTTTCCATGACTTGATGGCCGGCCATGTTATGGCACTGTAGACATGCTTTAGTCACATCAGGACCCGTTTTGAAAGGCCCCTTTAGCGCTGGCAAAGTGCTGTGATCCGTGGTTGATGCGGATAATTTCGGATTTGCGGCAAAGCTTGCATCGACACTGGATTTCTCTGTCGCCTGAGGTGCCCCGTAAGAGATGAGTGTTGCAGAAAGCAGCGTCATGCTCAACAAGAGTTTTAGCAAAAATTTAGGTCGGAAAAGTGACATGATCATAAGACGATCTATAGGAATATATTTCAAAGTATAGAACGATTAACCTAGATGTATATTGATATAGATCAAAAAAAGTCTAAATTTCGGGGTTTTTAGGCGATTCTCGAAACAACGAGTAACAAAAACATATAATATTGCTTCCAATTTTAAGGAGCACATGATGCGTTTTTATCGTTTTTTGGTGGCGGGCTTGTTCGTTTTGCAAAGTGCTTTTGTTTTTGCCGCTCCTGCACCTGAGAACCCTGAGCGTCAAACATCTTGGGGGCTGTACGTCGATTCTCGTGAAGCATTTCAGATGAAAAAAAGTCAGACAGGGCAAAAGATTCTTTTCGTTGATGTCCGTGATCCTATCGAAATTATGTTTACAGGCTTTACGGATACGGTAGATATCAACATCCCGTTCCTTATGAGTAATCCCAAGAAGTGGAACGATAAGAAGAACGTTTATGCGATGGAAGTAAACAAAGGTTTTGAGGCTTCAATAGATAAGGCATTAAAAGAGCGAGGTTTAAGCAAGGACGATATTGTCATTCTGATGTGTCGTTCGGGCGGCGAGCGTGGTGCCCCTAGTGCCAAAGCATTGGAAGGCAAGGGCTATAAGCAGGTCTATGTCGTCACCGATGGATTCGAAGGTGACACCGTTAAAGAAGGCCCGAAAAAGAACTGGCGCTTAGTCAACGGGTGGAAAAATTCTGATCTACCGTGGAGTTACAAGTTGAATCAGCAAAAGATGTACATGGAGTAAGTGGATTTGCTGCAGGGCGAAAAAAATGGGACAGCGTTAGCTGCCCCATTTTGAATCTGGCATTAGAAGTTGTGCTGTTAGTCAAACGTCAATGACTTCGGTGTTTCCGTTGGTAGGCCTGCAGCACACCACGCGTCAAAACCACCCGCGATGCTCTGAACATTCGAAAAGCCTAACTGCTTAAGTGAGTTTGCAGCCAATGCTGCACGTCCGCTGGTTTTGCAATACAGCAGAATGTTACGTTGCCGCTCCATCAGTAAGGGATCTTGGCTCATCCGGAATTCCAGCATTCCTCTAGGGATGTTGGTTGCTGAAGGTAGGTGACCTTGCTGGAATTCTTCAGGTTCGCGTACGTCTAGTACTAAAGGCTGCTTTTTTAAAGATGCTAGAGCATCATCCGCGGATATCTCTTGAATATGCTGTTTGGCTTCAAGAACAAGATCGTGGGCAGTTTTCATGATAGTTACTGTTTCCCTTGTGTTTATCGATAGACCAAGACGGGTGTCTTTGAGTGTGTGAGTACTTTCTGGGTTTCACTACCCAGTAGTAAGCCGGTAATGCCGCGTCGACCATGAGAAGCCATGAAGATCAGGTCGCACTGTTTTTGTTCAGCGGTGCTGATAATGACTTCGTAAGGAACGTCGCTGGTTTCGCTGGTTTGGGTGAAAGATACGCCTGCAGCACTACAGATCTCACTCGCTGCTTTGAAGTTACGATCGGCGATCGTTTGAGTAAGCTTGCCAAATTCTTCCGGTGTCGTCGGGTCGATCATAGCACCGTCCCCATAATAACTGACAGGGTACTCCGGTTTCACAAAGAGTAGGGTGATGGTTGCTTTGATTTCGCTGGCGAATTCAGCGCCTTTACGAACGGCTATCAGAGAAAGCTCTGAGCCATCGATGGGAATTAGAAGATGCTTGAACATGATTTCAATCTTTCAATGAGCGTGGTTTCCGGAGGCTAGTTCGGTCAGAGCCTCCAGATTGGTAATGTGCAGATGGCGCGTCTGAACGTTGACCAGACCTTCTTCCTGGAAGCGCGAAAACAGGCGAGACACCGTCTCTAGCGAAAGGCCCAGATAGCTGCCAATCTCTTCCCGTGTCATGCGGAGAACAAAGGAATTCGGTGAGTAACCCAGGGCCGAGAAGCGCTTGCCGAGATCTATCAAAAAGGCTGCCAGGCGGGACTCGGAACGTAAATTCGCCAAAAGCTGGAAAGCTGACTGATCCTGAACGAGTCGTTGGCTCATCAGCTTGTTCAGATGGGCGTGTAGTGTTGGTAGGGTGGTAGCCAGTTCATCGACACTCCCGTAAGGCATCATACAGACTTCGCTGCCTTCAAGTGCCACAGCACGGCAGGCATGAGAACCGTTACCAATGCCATCCAATCCGAGAATCTCACCGGTCATCTGGAACCCGATGACCTGATCTCGCTGCGGTTGGCTGGGGAGAAGTGTTTTGAAGAAGCCGCTGCGCACGGCATAGAGCGCATTGAAGGGTTCACCGATTTCGTAGAGTGATTCACCGCGCTTGAGACGGCGGCGGGTGGGGAACCATTGGTCAAGAGAGTCCAGCTGTGCGGCAGCTAGAGCCGGCGGGTGGCAGACCGGGTTCATGTCACAGTGTTGGCATTGGGCTTTCACTTCGGCAAGATCTATCCCACCGCTATGACATGTTGTAGCGGAATCTATCTTATAACCCTGCTGTTCTTGCTTTGAAGTCATATAATTCTGATATGAACAATTCAACACTTGCATTGGTAGACCGGGATTTGTGCCGCCGATTTGATATCAGCGGACCCCGCTATACATCGTATCCTACGGCAGACCGGTTTCAGTCGAATCCGGGTTGCCAGCTACTGGTTGATGCCCTGCAACAGCGGCCGGCATCCGACCAACCGCTTTCATTATATGTCCATCTGCCTTTCTGTAGCACAGTCTGTTATTACTGTGGCTGCAACAAGGTCATCACCAAGGATCATAAAAAGTCTTCTCTTTATCTGGATTATCTAGAGCGGGAAGTGGATATGCAGTTGCACTCTTTGAGTGGATCGCGTTCGGTGACTCAATTGCATTGGGGTGGTGGTACACCGACTTTTCTTTCCGATGACGAAATGCGTCGGCTCATTGGAATTCTGCGGTCGCGTTTCAATTTTCTGCCTGGTGGTGAGTATTCCATTGAGATCGATCCGCGATCAGTGGATCCCAAACGGGCGCACTTGTTAGCTGAATTGGGTTTCAACCGGATGAGCCTGGGGATTCAGGATTTTGATCCCCTGGTACAGAAGGCCGTTAACCGCATTCAGACCTTCGAGCAGACGCGAGATGTCTTACAGGCAGCCCGCGATGCGGGTTTTAAATCGGTGTCAGTCGATCTGATCTATGGCTTGCCTAAGCAGACGCTAGAGGGTTTTCGCGCCACACTTGATAAAACACTCAGTCTGGCTCCGGATCGTATTGCGTTGTATAGCTATGCGCATCTACCGCAGATTTTTATGCCTCAGCGTCGAATCGAAGAGGCTGAATTACCACAAGGTGAAGACAAGCTTTCTTTGATGGCCATGGCGATAGAGACCTTGGTCGAAGCAGGCTATGTCTTTATTGGCATGGACCACTTTGCCCGTCCTGATGATGAGCTGGCACTAGCACAACAAGATGCCAAACTCCATCGTAACTTCCAGGGTTACTCCACGCATGCCGAACTGGATCTTCTTGCCTTTGGCGTCTCTGCTATTGCGAAAGTCGGCCCGGTTTATGCGCAGAATGCCAAATCACTTGAAGAGTATTACGCTGATATTGATGCGGGCCACCTGCCAGTACGTCGTGGCTACCGGATGAACAACGATGATGAATTACGTCGCGCGGTCATTCAGGAATTGATGTGTCACTTTGAGCTTGATTTTGCTGAAGTCAATGCAGCTTGGTCTATCGATTTTGTGAGTTATTTTGCAAGTGCCATTGAACAGTTGCAACCCCTTGTCGAAGCTGGGTTGTTAACCTTAGACACAACGGGCATCCGAGTTGAGCCCAAGGGTCGTTTACTGGTGCGAATCATTGCCATGGCTTTTGACCATTATCTGCAACAGGATCGACAGAATGCCGAAGCCGGACGGCCAAGGTACTCGCGTGTGATCTAGTTTAGTGACATGTTGAGTACAAGCACCACAGACTTACCATTTTTTGCCGCGGTGCTGATCGGTTGGCTTGGCGGTGTCCATTGTCTGGGGATGTGTGGGGGTATTGTCAGTGCGCTGTCGATGTCTGTTCCAGAAGGGCGTCGTACGTCTCTGTTATTGGCTTATAACCTAGGCCGCTGTTTCACCTACATTCTTTTAGGTGCGTTGGCGGGTTTTATGGGCTACACAGGCATTTCTGTTTTGGGCCTGGCGCCATTAGGCTTTTACATACTGGCTAATGTCTTGCTAATCGGTATGGGCCTCTATCTGATGGGCTGGCCGTTGATCGTCCGCCCCTTAGAGCAGGGTGGGCAATATCTGTGGCGGCATGTCGAGCCCATTGCCCGTCGTTTTTTTCCGGTAACAACGCCCGCTAGGGCATTAATTGTTGGCTTTGCCTGGGGGTTTCTCCCCTGTGGACTTGTCTACAGTGCTTTGGCAACCGCAATTGCGAGTGGAGACCCGGTTTCTGGTGCCCTCTGGATGGCCGGTTTTGCTTTGGGTACGTTGCCTAATCTCTTGCTCGCCGGTTGGATGGGGGTTGGTTTATTAAATCGTATACGCCAGTCGGCAGTGCGTTGGATTGCTGGAATATTGGTGATTGCGTGGGGTGCTTATGGCCTTCAGCAGGGATTACATTTACTGTGACGGAGCATGTTCTAAAAATTACGGGTCTTAGATGCGCGAACTGCGCCCGTACCGTTCAGAAGGCGATTGAGCAGCTGTCCGAGGTTCAAGCAGAGGTTAACTTTGCTACCGAAGAAGCGATTGTTCAGGTGCCGAGTTCGTTGACTATCGAAGCGGTGATTAGCATCGTCGAAACGGCAGGGTATGGCGCTTCAGAAGTCCGTGATGTCACCGAAGTGTCAACAGCTGAAACGGATCGTTTGCAGCAGCTACGCTTCTGGACGGCAATTATCTGTGCAATGCCACTGCTTCTGGCTATGCCCTGGATGTGGCTTTCCGGTGAGCCGATCCATGTGCCTATAACCTGGCAGTGGTTGCTGGCAACCCCCGTACAGGTGTGGGTTGCCTGGCCGTTTTATCGGGGTGCTTGGTACGCCCTTAAACTTCGTACATCTAATATGGATGTGCTGGTGAGCCTTGGTACCTTATCGGCTTATGTTTATTCGGTGGCAGTAATGCTCTCGGGACATCATGGCGATGTCTATTTTGAAGCATCCGTGGTTGTCATCGCTTTGATTATGACGGGTAAGCAGTTGGAGCTCCGTGCCCGCAAATCCAGTGCATCGGCGATTGAACGTTTACTGCATCTGACACCTAAAAACGCCTGGCGAGAAACCGCAACCGGAACATTCGAATCGGTGCCGCTCTCCGAGATACATCCTGGGGACCGGGTGCGGGTGCTGAGCGGAGAAGCAATCCCGGTTGACGGCTTGGTCATTGATGGAAATTCATCAGTGACGGAATCCATGCTGACGGGTGAGTCGGTTCCCGTTGAAAAACACCTCAACGATAAGGTTTATGCAGGCACATTAAATGGTGATGGCCTGCTCGTTTGCCGTGTGACCGGTGTGGGGCGTAGCACTGTTTTAGCGGGTATTGCTCGGTTGGTCGCGCAAGCTCAGGGTTCTCGTGCACCGGTTCAAGCACTGGTTGATCAGGTTTCTGCCTGGTTTGTTCCTATGGTTATATTCATTGCACTGATGACGCTTGCGGTGACGGGTCTCTTGTTGGGTGATTGGGAATCGGCCGTGATTCGGGCTGTGGCGGTGCTGGTGATTTCTTGCCCCTGTGCACTTGGGTTAGCGACACCAACGGCGATTATGGTTGGCATTGGTGAAGGGGCTCGTCAAGGAATTCTGGTACGTGATGCGGATGCGCTGCAACGGGCTGCTACCGTGGGTACAGTGATCTTTGATAAAACAGGCACCCTAACGGAAGGGAAGCTGCAGCTTGTCGATGTGGTTTTGCCCCCAGAATCATTCATCAATCGGGATGATGTCTTAACAATTTCGGCAACCCTTGAACAGGGTTCGGCACATCCGGTTGCCCATGCAATACGCGCAGCCGCATTTGAGCCCCGTGTTTTGGGAGCTGTAACCGATTTCCGTAATGAATCGGGGAAGGGTGTGTTTGGCACGGTTGGTGGACAGGCATATGGGGTAGTGCGCTGGGATGTCGCGCAGACAAATGCGTCGTCCGATTTCTGGGCTCAGCAAGCTGTTCGACTCGCCAAAGACGCAAAGACCTTATCGGTGGTGACGCATCAAGAGGAGCCCATCGCCATGCTGGCTTTTTCTGACACGCCCCGGCCTGATGCGGCCAATGCATTGAATCAGCTGCGGTCGCTGGGGTTGAATACTGTGATGCTCACCGGTGATCAGGTTGAATCTGCCCAGGTGATTGGGGCGTTGCTGGGCGTCGATACCATTCGTGCAGGCGTGTTGCCGGCGGGTAAGGCGGCTGAGGTCAAGCGGCTGCTTGATATAAACCCTGGTGGTGTCATGATGGTGGGCGATGGGATTAACGATGCACCAGCGCTCGCATCTGCATCCGTAGGCGTAGCCATGGGTGCTGGAATGGATATTGCGATGGAAAGCGCGGGTATTGTGCTGATGCACAATCGCCTCACTGGCGTGGTCGATGCGATTCGGCTTTCCCGTCGGACTCTGGCCAAAATCCGTCAGAATTTGTTTTTTGCCTTTATCTACAATGTGTTGGCGATTCCTCTGGCGGCAATCGGCTTGCTGAATCCTGTGGTTGCGGGTGCCGCTATGGCCTGTTCTTCAATATCAGTTGTAGGAAATTCATTGTTATTACGCCGTAAGCGTTAAAAACCCGCTTCAGACGCTATAATTTTCAAGTTATACGCAATTTGATGCGCGTACATACAACCACACCATAAAGGGAGAAGACATGAACATCGATAACATTTCCATCGGCAAGGATGTACCGAACGATTTCAACGTCGTTATCGAGATCTCGGCAAACGCACCGGGCATCAAGTACGAGTTGGATAAAGATTCGGGCGCAGTGTTCGTAGATCGATTCATTGCCACACCGATGCACTATCCTTGTAACTATGGCTTCATTCCTTCGACCCTGTCGGAAGATGGTGATCCTGTAGACGTGCTGGTTGTGTCGCCATATCCGCTGCCACCAGGTGTCGTCATCCGTTGCCGTACCATCGGTATGCTGGCTATGGAAGATGAAGCCGGTGAAGATGCCAAGCTGGTGGCCGTTCCTGTTTCCAAGCTGACCAGTCTGTACGACAAGGTTCAGAGCACCGACGACCTG
>JACCDN011068092.1_pt1 | contig 20670 bp, 18 predicted proteins | sample 7441691 | NCBI WGS metagenome assembly JACCDN01 (sample SAMN15323439, study PRJNA562643) | freshwater metagenome | isolation source: river surface water | place: USA:Blue River Watershed | collected 2017-08-16 | reverse complement strand
GCTGAATCCTTCAATACGCGATTGGCATGCGCGAGTAGCTCTGAACGGTGCTCAGTGTAAAAAGCCCCCAGTTCAGCAACTGTCCATACGCTAAGTGCCACTTTATTAATCCTTCATAAACCGGTTTTGTCCTGCAGAGCCAGCCGTCGCTGCCTCTATCCCCTACTACGAAACCCAGTCTAGATTGTCGCGGGAAGGGGGCAAAACGGACATTTCTCGACGATAATGCCAGTGGGCCTACCATGGGCTCATTCGAAATTAACCGCGCCAGATTCGGCTGGCCCAAGGGGGGACATCAAATGAGGATTTTGATCACGGGCGGCGGTGGATTCATCGGTTCCCACCTGTCCAAAAGGTTGCTCACTCAGGGTCACGAAATCATTGTTGCCGACAACTTTTTTACTGGTGACAAGAAAAACATCGAAATGCTCCAAGAAAACCGAGGCTTCGAGTTAATTAGACATGATGTCACCGTACCACTGTCGGTTGAAGTAGATGCAATTTATCATCTTGCTTGCCCAGCGTCACCTGTTCACTATCAGCGCTTCCCCGTTCAGACCATTAAGACAAGCGTTCTTGGATCAATAAACATGTTGGAGCTTGCAAGGAGATTAGAAATTCCTATTTTACTTTCCTCGACAAGCGAGGTGTACGGAGATCCACATATCTCACCCCAAAATGAATCTTATTGGGGAAATGTGAACCCAATCGGTATTAGGGCATGTTATGACGAAGGAAAACGTGCTTCTGAAACTTTGTTTTTTGATTACCATCGACAATACGGAGTAAAAATTAAAGTAGCTCGAATATTCAACACATATGGACCAAATATGAGCCCCGTTGATGGTCGCGTAGTAAGTAATTTTATTGTTCAAGCATTGCAAGGACGGGATTTAACAATTTATGGAGACGGATCTCAGACGCGCTCTTTTTGCTATGTAGATGATTTAGTCACTGGTCTCGAAAAATTAATGAATTCTGATGTAGCTATTCGTGGGCCGATTAATCTAGGTAATCCTACGGAACGAACTGTACGAGATTTGGCTGAGCTAATCATTAAGTTAACGCCCTCGTCTTCTAAAATTGTCCATCTTGATTTACCAAGCGATGATCCAAAGCAACGTAAACCTGATATTCAGCTAGCTCAAAAGGAACTTGACTGGAGTCCTGCAACTGAGATCGAAATTGGATTGCGCGAAACCATCGCCTACTTCCGAGGTATTTTGAAATAATGACGGAATTGGATAACCAACTCACTATTGTCACATGCGGAAAAGGAAATTTTCTTGAATTGAAAATTACCTTAAGCTCAATTCGGAACTTTAAGAATGGGTACCCTCGTCAAATTCTAGTTCTTTCAGATTTTTCAGCGAGAGAAATCGCACAAATCCAAGATGAATTCTCAGAACTAGATCTGGAGATTTTTCAGACTCCCGCAACTGGTGTCTATGGAGCTATGAATTTCGGGTTAGGCAAAGTCAAAGGAGGGCATGTCCTTTTTCTTAATTCGGGAGATGTAGTTGTCTCGGAAGACGCTCTCGCCAAATTGTTGCAGGCATGTTTACCGAATCGCTGGGGCTATGGAGAAGCAACTATCGTGAAAAAGCCAGGGACGCCAGGCAAGAAATATGGCTTTTCACCGTATATACAGAAATTGCATTTCTTGGGCCTTAGGTTCATCCCCCATCCTGCATCGATTCTTCCAGTTGAGTTGATTCACCAATTTGGATTATTTGATTTAAATTTTAAAGTGGCGGCAGATCAAAAATTACTGCTGCAAAGTTCTCAGGTAGCAAAACCAATTATACTCAATGAACCAATCTCTGAATTTCAGCTGGGTGGACTAAGTACGAGAAGCCAGAGGAATATCGTGCGAGACTTTAGAATGATTTCGCAGGAGCTACTTCCGAAATCACATTTCTACAATTGGCCAATCGTCAATCCTTGGCCTCTAGTATGTCTGCTTCGAATTATCCGAGCTGCACTGCTTCCGAAAGAAAGTCGTTGAGGTTTCTAGACCATCTTTCAATTGAAAATTCTGTACCTGCAGCATTTATTGCATTCTGCGAGTATTTTTCAAAATTTGAGCGGATGTCAGTCAATGCAACCGACAAATTCGATGTTGCAAGCTCTTCTGTTATCACGACTCCCGCTTTGCTAATCTCAACTTGCTCTTTAGATGCCGATTTCCCCATGGCGATCACCGGGGTTCCTGTACTAAATGCGTCAGCAATAACAAGCGGTGAACCTTCGAGCCAAGTACTTGGGAAAATCAAACCTTCATAATGGTAATAAATTTCTGCAGTTCCTGGTGGAAACGTGCCAATCATTTTAATGTGTGGTCGGTTCAAAATCATTGACTCAATTTTGCCTTTGAGTGGCCCAGATCCTGCAATATCTAGAGTCTCACCTTCCGGCCATGCATTAATCAATTCAATAATTCCCTTTTCTTCGACAAACCTGCCAGCAAATAACCAGCCTTTCCTTGGACCTGCCTTTTTTGAGACACTCGTGCTTGCAAAGCCTGGGTTCCTCAAGATTCTCATTTTCTTCAAAGGAATCAGAGGTGCTAATGCCTGATTCATCATTTCAGATGCGGTTAAGAACAATTTTGGCCGAATGATCTGAGGTTGGCTTGGCTGCAATACAAGAAGTCTTGATGCATTCAAGGATCCGCGTAGTCCATCACAACAATGCGTTATTGCAGACAATGGAGAGTAGTCTCTACATTCAAAGCAAGTTTTTCCATTTCTCCACGCAATTGATGACGCACAAAAAAGTCGATAGTTATGAATACTTGAAACAATTGGGACGGATGTATGCAGCATCCATCGGTATCCACTTCTTTGGGACAAATTATGAGTGTGGATTACATCGGGCCGAACCTTTTGAATCAGTGAGAGTACTTCTGGGTGAGAGCCGTACGTTTGAGCACGGACTTGATTAAACTTTCTACCGCCTCCTATGTCAAAAAAACGACCGTCAACGACTTCATGTCCCAGTAGCGCCAGTTGATTAAATTCAAGTTGGGCAAGGTTATCTTCACCACCGACTGAACCATTTTCAATCGGCTTATAAGGGTCGTGAAGTATTAGTATTCTCACAGTGCATACTGTGCGCTAATACTCTCAAAAAGTCTATCTAGGAAGTGGGTGTCGGAATGCTTCCCGTGCTCATCACGTTCTTTAATCGGCCAGCAACCCTAAACAAAGTCTTGGCGGCAGTGTCAAAGACTGAAAAACTAGAAATATATTTGGCGTCGGACGGTCCTCGGAACATTCAGGATCAAGTAAATCTCGAAATGTGCTGGGGATTGGTTGAAAAATACTTTCCCGGCTTGCCTTCTTCGCACAAATTAGTCAGGCAGGAAAATAGAGGATGTCGCAAGGCCATGATTGAAAACATTACTTGGTTTTTTGATTTAGTGCCTCACGGAGTGATTTTAGAAGATGATTGTCTACCGAATGAATATTTCTTTGAAATGCAGACTAAATTTTTATCAGATTATTCATATTCAAAGGAATTTATTTCTATCTCTGGAACCAGTGTAAATCTGGCCTTCAAATCTCCTCCTGGCTGTGTTGCAATTCCATCTGTGTTTCCGATGGTTTGGGGATGGGGTACTTGGAGTAAATCCTGGGATAAATACGAGCCAGACATAAATGATTCGAGTGAAATAGTTGACTCTACTTCTCATAAGCTTTACCCTTCAGGAGGAGATTGGCTTAAGAGAAAATTCTTTCAAAATACTTTCAAATCTCGGTTTCGCGAAGTCAATGTTGGGTATATCGACACTTGGGATTATGCGCTTACCGCAACTGCTTGGAGAGAAAATTTACAATCTTTACATCTAGCGGCGAATTCAATCGTTAATATTGGGTTCGAAGCCAACGGAACTCATACTGTTTTAGAGGCGCCAAATTGGGTTCCTACCGAATTCGAAATCACATACATAAAAGGGAAGATGCTTGGAGAGTGGGATAGGAATCTAGATATTCAAATAGCATCAAAAGTTTTTAACTGCAATGTAATTGATTATTCTAAGAATCAAGTAAAGAAAGTTTTGATACATTGAGACGAATTGATTTTATTGCGAGAGTGAAGCACGGTCTACATCGACCTAAGGATGCTATTCTTAGGTTACGCATTAAACTCCTGTTGTACATATTTGGAATAGATTTTTTCAAATACACAGAACTGAACTATCTTGGATTTAACGACTCAGCCACTAGAGTCGTTCTATTAAAGAAAAGCCTCCTCCAAGATGAGATTGATTTTTCTGATTCAATGATGCTGGCTAATTTCAATCATGCTTTTTCTGATCGATTCGCATTGACAATTGAAAATGTCATTGTGAACACAGAAAAGTCACTGGTTTACAACGATAGAAGGAAACTAATATCGGAATCCTCTGAATGGCCTCCAGAGCAAATACTTGCCTTTAGTCAGAAACCCCCTAAAAGGATCGCAAGTCAAATTGATGCAGGAAGAATGGGTCTAGCCAATTCGGGTTTTTACCACTGGTTAACGGAAGACTTACCAGTGTTCCTGAGTATTGACTCTGATATTCCCGTTTTGGAATTTGAAAAATCGAACACTCGTAACGCTGAGGTCTATAAACATTTAGGATTGAGCACAATCCGAGTTCCAGATTGGATCCGTGTTAAGTCACTTAGTTTTTCTACTCGTGGCCGAGACTTGGGTTATCTCCATCCGGCTAATTTGAAAATCCTGAAAACTTTTTCCAGTTCAATTGTCCAGCCGAGCAACAAAACAGAGAGAAAGATTTATGTTTCGAGATCAAGAAGTCGAAGATCTATTCCTAATGAAATTCGTGTAGAGAATTACCTCAAGTCAATAGGTTATGAAATACTATTTTCTGAGGACCTTCCATTTTTAGAGCAAATCAAGATTTTTTCACAAGCTAAATCCATAATTGCTCCACATGGCGCTGGATTGACTAACGCGATTTGGTCAAATAATGCGAGAGTTTTGGAAATCTGCGGAACCGAAGAGTTAAATCGTTGTTTTGAATGGCAGTCAAAGGTTTGCGGTCATGACTATACTCGTTTTGAATATGGGCGTCTAACCATAGATAAACTAATAAATTTTATTGATTCTTGGCAGCCGTAGTGATGAATTTTTGAACATCATCGAGGTTTAATCCTTTATTCAAAATCGGCTGGGAAATGATTTCTTCCATAACTGCTTGATTTTTCAGCAAGTAATCAAGATACGCTATGAATTCATTCATTGAATCGAAATTTTTCAAGTTAACAATTGCCTTCGGATTAAGAATCTCATTACGGTCATCTCCCCAGTAGACTGGAATTGAGTAACTTAGCCAGGCTTCAAGAGCCTTTTCAGTTACATACCCAGGGTAAAGATCATTTTCAAAGCAAAAATTAAGCCAGTAGTTTTGTCCGGTATCAATTTTGCTTTGAACATAATTGCCAGTGTACCGACCATATACATCAATGTTTCTTAATTCCCGAAACTTATCTACAGCTCGCAATCGCATCTGATGAGGATTACTTATGAAAGCACAGGCTTCCTTTTTCTTTTTGACTCTGATTAATTCAGGAATCTCCCTTGCATTCATGGCAATATTTTGGCTGACTTTATGTCGTGGAGAAAATGGAATGGTGGTTTCCAGGTCGAGATAAAGATATATCAGAGGCAGATAGAAATTCGAAGAATCGTAAGAATCTATATCGAAAGAGAATGAAAACAATCCTTTTGTAGAAGGGGGGCGCCGGTTTTCAAATGTGACCCAGAAATTCAATTTTTTCTCATCAAAAGTTCCTGGCAAACCATTCTGAAAATTTAACCAGGAAGTCATTCCAGAATCCGAGATTCTCGATTTTGCATACAGTAATGACTTTCCCATGAATGTTTTTTTGGGATAGCATCCGAAGAAATTGATTTCCTTGGTTAGTTCCCTTGAGATATTCGACTCGAGAACTTGGGATCGGAAAAAATTGTCGAGAGGGTCGAAGTCCCTTGGAAAATCTTGGAAATTCAAATTCATATTACGAAAGATTGCCAATTAAATCTTTGAAGAAATCTGAGTCCTTAATTCCTTTATCATCTACATATACGTCTGCAAAAGGCTTACCCAGTTGTAGCTTATGATACTTAACTTCCCAGATTGCAAGCTGCATTTTGGTCAACTCGGTCCAGTCTATTCCTGTTGTAGAACCTCTTGCAGTATGAATTACTATTTCATGGCCAAGTTTAAATAATTCGTTCACAACTTGAATTCGTTCGAAGATTGGGTTCGCATCTGCGTACTCACCCGGCGTGATGGTGCAAAGGGTGCCGTCTAAATCAAAACAATAAGTTTTCACAAGAGTTCCGCTTCTACTACGAGGGAATCCAAATAATTTCCATAACTATTGTTTCCAAGATGCTTTCTTTGTGCTTTTAGCTCTTCTAGGCTTATCCAATTGTTTCGCCAAGCTATTTCTTCAAGACAACATAATTTCTGCCCCTGTCGTTCCTCAATGACTCGGACGTAACTAGCAGCATCATGCAAGCTTTCGGGTGTACCTCCATCAAGCCAAACTGTACCTCTAGGTAAGACTTCCAGCTGCAAAGCACCATCATCAATGTAGGAATTATTCACTGCTGTAATTTCTAATTCATTTCTTAGGCTCATAGAAATCTTTTTCGTTCGATCTATTACCGTGTTATCGTAAAAATACAATCCGGGAATGGCAATATCGCTTTTAGGCTGAATGGGTTTTTCCTCAATTTTTAAGACCTTATTGTTTTTATCGATTGAAGCTACGCCGAAATCATGAGGGTTCTTGACTCGGTATCCGAAGATTTGCGCACCATTTATTTTTTTATAGTTTTCAAGGTTTCTTCCTAGCAGAGCACCGTTGAAAATATTGTCGCCAAGTATGAGTGCAACTCCATTATCTTCAATGAAATCCTCAGCAATCAGAAACGCTTGTGCGATTCCGTCAGGTTTGTGTTGCACTAAATAGTTTATTTTAATTCCAACTTGACTCCCATCACCAAGAAGTCGCTTAAACTGTTGTTGGTCATCTACTGTAGTGATTATTGCAATTTCACGGATACCCGCCAACATCAATGTTCCGAGGGGATAATAAATCATAGGTTTGTCATAAACCGGCAATAGTTGTTTAGAGACAGCTTTGGTGACTGGCCACAACCGGGTACCTGTTCCACCTGCCAAGACGATGCCTCTCACACCTTCAGGATAGCGGTTATGTTATTTCATCGGTAACATTTGAAGATGAGAGTTCTTGTAACCGGTGGTGCTGGCTTCATCGGAAGTCAATTCTGTCGGGCTCTTGCAAATGGCGAGTACTCCGAGTTCGGAATCGACCCTTCGCTGATCACGGTCCTTGACTCACTGACTTATGCCGGGGATTTAGGAAATCTTCTTAATTTGCCAGACGACCCAAATTTTGAATTTATTCACGCTTCTTTAAGTGACAAGGACATTGTGGCAGAACTCGTCTCTAATTCAGACTTAATTGTTAATTTTGCTGCTGAGAGCCACGTAGATAATTCCATCCTTGATGGGACAAATTTTATTTCTTCAAACGTCACAGGGGTGGTTGTGTTGCTTGAAGCATTAAAAAAGCGAAGACATGCCAGAATGATTCAAGTGTCCACGGATGAAGTATACGGTTCAATAGATCATGGCTCTTGGGATGAAAAACAGCCTCTTAAACCAAATTCACCTTATGCTGCATCTAAAGCATCGGGAGATCTACTTGTTAGATCATATGTGAAGACACATGGGCTTGATGTGGTTCTTACAAGATGTTCAAATAATTATGGACCGCACCAGCATTCGGAGAAATTAATACCAACTCTTATTTATCGAATTCTTCAAAACCGTCCGCTACCGATTTACGGAACAGGGAAAAACGTAAGAGAGTGGATTCATGTTCGTGACCATTCCAGGGCACTCGCGCTTATCGCCTCGAAGGGTACATCTGGAGAGATTTACAACATTGGCACTAAGGACGAATACACGAACTTAGAAATAGCACAGATCCTAATACAATTAACCAACTCAAGCTCCAAAATCGAATTTGTGCCTGATAGATTGGGGCACGACCAGCGCTACTCTCTAGATTTTTCAAAAATTTCAAAACTTGGATGGGAAGCTGATACTGATTTTTACTCTGGTCTAATGGAAACGCTCACTTGGTACCAGACAAGATATCTTCAGTAGCACCGCGCTCCATCATTTTTACCCTGAGGAAACGCATGAAACTTTTTCTCAGCTCGGCAAATAAATCAAAAGCTAAAGCGACAAGGCTTATAGGTTTCCTTCTAATGTAAAGATAAATCCATATTGCTCTAAGGTCATAAATGCATAAAGACAATTTTAAAAATAACACAAGACTTTTTGAAAGTATAATTGCTCAGAGAATTTTCGTCTCTTAGATTTCTTTTGTTCGATTGTGAAAGGTATATCTAATTGCGGCTCGTACCTCACAGAACTCAAGCCGCTTAATCAAGTCATAGCGAAAGAAATATTCTTCCGCAGGAATTCTTTCAGTTTCTGAGAAGTGCTTAACCCTAGAAGCTTCAACTCTTTCGGGAAAATTCTCCTAGTTCTCTCACTCCTTCTTTGCTAAAGGTCCTAAAAAAGAAAACCATCGGTTGGTTTAACCGTGGAGTGAGAAAATATAGATATTTTGCTAACTTGCGGTTGTAAGTAAGCAACTGTTTTCATTTAAAAAGGACTTGATGGGTTGATTGAGAGAAGATTTTAACTGCTGGGACAATGCTGATTGGACGAGAATGATCTTCGCTGTCAATTTTGAGTTCACATAGACGTAAAAATCGTCTCCACCCAGCTGTCGTCAGCACTCGGAATAATCCATTTTTCATTTTCAGAATATTTAGATAAAAAATAATCGCATTTAAGTAATGTTCGTATACAGATTTCAATGGCGTGGGTTCTATTCGAATCTCGTGATGGAAATCTAGCAAGTGCTTTTGTAATTACTGTAGGGTACGGTTAGGCAATTTGTTCTCACTAAGTAGCCAACTAGAATTCATAAATGTCTGAGCTCAGATGCGCGTAAAGGCGGAATCTAGATTAGATGCCACGTTATTAAGTGGTAGGAGTACGTTGATTATGCGATTAAATCCACACTAAATAGAATCTCTTGGGGTTAGAAACACGTCACCACTATATCGAATACAATTCTCCATCAAGGCTGGGAGGCAAGCATCTTGAACATAGGTTTTGTCCAATTTGCATCAAGTGAAATGCACTTTGCCGGAATGTTAGAGATAGTGCACGCGGAATATCTAAGGGGAAATCCAATCAACCTCGCAATTTGGGGTTCCAAAACGCATTTCCCAACAAGAATGAGTGAGAACTTTCAGACTTTTTCCAAAGATATACCAAGAAAATTACAAGCCGTAATCTCGATTGCCGCACCTTGCCATCAATTAGAAAATGAACTTCGATATGACTCCAGCTGGGTAAGGAATAAAAATTTTGAGTTTCGCCCAATTCTGAAATCTCTATCAAGTATTGGAGACTTCTCAAAACTTAACCTAGACGATATCAATCCTGGACCCGCATTAGCGAATGAATTTGTGACCCTATCTAAATCAAGACACACACGAGTTGATGAGAATTTTGATTTGCTGGAAGAAATGTTGATTTCGTATCTAAAAGTTTATAGTGCAACACAAAAATGGCTTCAAGAAAATTCAATCACAAAAATGTATCTTTTTAATGGGCGTTTCTTACATGAACGTGCGGCATGGGATGCTGGTAAGTCTATGAACATTCAGACAATGGTCTTTGAAACCACTCGCGACAACTTGCATATTCGCGAGCTCGGATTCCATAACCGTGTGAATAATCAAAGATTGATTCGAGAACATTGGGAATCGTCGCCTCTTGCTCTGGACTTGAAAAGAGAGATTAGCGACCAGTGGTTTATAAACATGCGGACTGGGGCCAATCCATTCACAACAAATTCATCAAATTCAATCTCGATTTCTGGTTCATATTTTGTGTATTTTTCCAATTCTGATGATGAGGCTGTCGGATTCTGGGATCAATGGAACCAAAATCTAGGATCGCAAATTGATTGTGTGAAGAGACTTATTTCTCATTTTGAAAAAATTGGAAATTCCATTCTTGTAATTCGATTACATCCTAACTTGGCTTCAAAGCCACATACAGATCAAGCTGAATGGATGGATTTAAAGGATTCAAAGTTTGTCAAAATAATTTTACCGTTAGAGAAGGTTTCATCATATTCTTTAATCGAATCTTCAAGCGGCGTGATTACCTTTGGCAGTACTATCGGTATAGAAGCGGCATATATGTCGAAACCTGTTATGGTGTTAGCGGATTGTAAATTTGATGAATTGGGATTTGCTTTTAAGCCAAGAAATTGGAATGAAGTGTTCGGATGGTTTGCAAAGAAATTTACCCCATTGGAGCTAGATATAAATCGAGATTTAGCTCGAACCTTTGGTTTTTTTGTACTAACTGGTGGCCAGCAATTCATGTTTTCTAAACTTCGGGAAGTCGGTTGGGGACGTTGGAAAGTGGAGAGTTTTCTAAATTTTGATTTTGCTGAGAATTTTCTGATGAAAACTTTTAGGAAAATTCTTTTGAAACTGAAGTTGTTCATCAAGGCAAAGGTTCGAGGAGTTTGAAGAATCCACTTTTTGTTACCTTTAACTACGAGGAATGGCCCCTCGCAGCACACATCGAGATCTATTCTGAGTATCTCCAATCTGGGTTAAGTCCCATTTGGATCGATTTGACTGGAGTAATTCGAAATCATTTTGAGTTTCCTCTTTCCAGTTTGTTGAATAGATACGTTACCCGTCATAAGTTGGCAAGGCTTTTTCCTGAACGCTTAAGGCCTAGCGAGTTTGACTTTGATTATGTTTCTTCCGTCGCCAGTCCTGAATATGACAAGCGTGCAAGAGATGTTGCATTGCAGGAGTTAATCTCTCGCCACCGAAACAGTAGGCCTTGTTTGATTCACAATAGACGTGAATATCAAAACAATATGGATTTGTACTCCAAAGTATTTCAGTTCGCGTGTAACTATCTGGAGGAAAATGGTGCTGATCATATCGTGCTATTTAATGGGCGTTTTATTGAGGAAAGAGCCTTTTGGGATGCAGCGAGATTAATGGGGATTCCAGTCAAATTCTATGAGACATTCATAGATTCATGGGAAGATAGATACCATCTGTTCCTACAACCAACGCATTCTCCTTCTTACAGAGGAGAAATCATGTTAAAGTTTGGTGAAGAACTACTCGAGAAAAATCCCAAATTATTCTACCTTGAGTCCACTAATTTCTTTGAGTCTCGGGTGAGTGGAGAGTCAAACAAATACACATTGGCGCAAGATGATTCGACCATGTATAGCGCAGACAAACCCATAATTAGTTTTTTCCATTCATCTCAGGATGAACTTGTAATGGTGGATTTACTTGATGACTTCTGGAAAAGTCAAGAAATGGCACTTCTGGAAATCGTAAATTTATTGAACGAAATGGGCGGTTTCAACCTAATTTTAAGAATACACCCTCATTTACTTCATAAAGCTAATCAAGAAATCAAAAGGTGGAATGAATTAGGAAATTTTCTAGCCGGCCAATATGACTGGTTCACTTATATTCCTGCGCACAGTGCTTCAAACTCCTACGATCTCATTAAAGCTTCAAAGTTTGTAATAACCTGCGCTTCGACTGTAGGCGTAGAAGCCAGCTATTTCGGAAAGCCAAGCATCCTTTTGGGCAGGGCGTTTCATGAAAGTATGGGGATAACTAAAAACCCAAGAAGTTCTTCAGAACTTAAAAGTTTGATTTTGAGCGATTTTACAGAACTTGAGCTTGCGGATTCCAAATTGCAGGCCCTCAAGTATGGAGTTTTTCTCTCAGTTGGGGGTAAGCGATTCTCACACGTCGTTGCAAGCGGTTTATCACGCCAAAATTACGAATATAGAGGAACAAGTATTTCAAAGTCAGTTATGGTGAGATTCATTCAAAAGTTTGAAATTCAAGTCATAAAACTCTGGAAACGAGTCAAATCGTCTGTATTGTGCAGGCATGATTACTGGATTGATTCCCGCTAGGGGTGGAAGCAAGGGTATCCCGCGCAAGAACCTAGCAATATTGGGCGACGAGACGATTCTAACTCGAGGTGTCAAACTTCTTAATCAAGCTGGATGTGACCAGGTATGGGTGTCATCTGATGACGATGAGATATTGCGCGTCGCTTCAAATGCTGGGGCTGGTTCCATAGTTCGACCACATCAATTTTCTGACGATATGGCATCGACCGAATCTGTAATTCTTGATTCAATCGATCAGCTAAAACTCAAAGCCCAGGACCTAATTGTTGTACACCAGATCACGTCACCTTTTCTTTCAGCATCAAGTGTTCGTAAGTGCATCGAGAAGTTAATCGCTACTCCTAGTTTGAATTCTGTTTTAGTTGGTTCAGTTGAGCACTCATTCCAATGGGAAGAGACCGAAGTGGGCGAGTGGAATCCCAAGAATCATTCACGAGAATATCGCCCAAGGCGTCAAGAGTTAAAAACAATCATCAGGGAATCTGGAGGTGTTTATGTCACACGAGTTTCTGCTGTCTTACAATCCCAATCAAGATTCCCTGCGCCGACTTTCTGCATTCCGATTTCATTCTTAGAATCACTAGATATTGACACACCAGAAGATCTTGAAGTAGCAAGAATTATTCAAAGGGGGATTAACTATGGGAAATTTTGATTTGGAGCAATACATATCTGCCAGTATCTCAAATCTTGAACTATTAAAGAGCAAGGAATTCAATCTGCAATTTATGCGAGCCGCAACAATTATTCTGGAATGTTTTGCAAAGGGCGGGAAATTGCTAGTTTGTGGGAATGGCGGTTCAAACGCTGATGCTCAACATATCGCTGGAGAATTGGTTAATTTCTTCACGCGACCACACCTACCGCTGCCCGTAATAACTCTTGGAACCAATCAAACGGTCACCTCGGCCTGGGGAAACGATCATGGATTTGAGGGGCAGTTTGCAAGAGAGGTTCAAGCATTTGGTGATGAGAAAAGCGTACTTCTTGGCATTACGACGAGTGGGAAATCGGTAAATCTGAATAATGCATTCTCGCAAGCCCGTAGCCTGGGGATGGTTGCAATTGGATTAGCTAGTGAGCGAGCCAAAGAATACCTCGCGGATAAAACAGATTGCTTGCTTGCCGTACCAGGGGAAGAGACACATAAAATCCAAGAATCACACATCATTGTGTATCACGCACTTTGCATCTATATTGAGCAAAATTTACCAGCGCGGTTCACATCTCAATCATAGGAGAATTAAATGGGATTCATCACTGTAGAGTCAGTTAAAATTGGGGACGGGTTTCCTACTTATTTGATTGCGGAAATAGGAATTAACCATAATGGCAGCATAGAAAATGCGTTTCGGTTAATCGACAACGCAAAGGCGGCAGGGTTCAATGCCGTGAAGTTTCAGAAAAGAACTTTAGATGTGGTGTATTCCCAGGAAGAGCTCGCAACTCCTCGAGAAAGTGTTTTCGGAAAAACCAATGGTGATTTAAAAAAAGGTCTAGAGTTTTCGGAAAGCCAGTACAGAGAGATTGATTCCCACTGCAGACAAACTGGAATGCAATGGTTTGCAAGCCCTTGGGACGAGGCAAGTGTCGATTTTCTGGAAAATTTTCAAGTAGTTGCGCACAAAGTTGCCTCAGCATCTTTGACAGACAGAGGCCTTCTAGAGAAATTAGCAACTACGGGTAAACCAATTTTTCTTTCGACTGGTATGAGCTCCATGGATCAGATTGAAAAAGCTGTTTCCCTACTCGATGATAAAAATTTAGTACTTTTGCACACAGTTTCAACTTACCCTGCAGTAGATTCGGATTTGAATCTTTCCGCAATCGAAACGTTGCGAGAAGCGTTCCCGAAAATTCCGATTGGTTACTCAGGTCATGAAGTAGGGGTGCTTCCAAGTCTCATCGCGGTAGCAAAATATGGAGCTGTTTGCGTAGAAAGGCACATCACTTTAGATCGTGCATCCTGGGGAAGTGATCAGGCGGCTTCCCTTGAGTTACCAGGGATGGTCAAGCTTGCGCGTGACATACGTGAGATTCCGAAACTTATTGGTAATGGTAAAAAAGATATTTTAGAGAAAGAGGTACCTATTATGAAAAAGTTGCGAAGGGTGAATTCTCTATAGTGTTAAGAGGCTTTCACGGTGCGCCTTTACGAGTTACTTTGAAGTCTGATGTCGTCCCCTGAAAACTTACTTTACCTTGGTTAATTTCTAAGACGTAGTCACTGAACTCAATCAAGTCCTTGTCATGTGTCACTACGATTACGGTTTTTTCCCCATGCATTTCCTCAAGAAATTTATAGATCAAAGCCCGGTTTAAAGGATCCAACGAACTTGTTGGTTCATCCAGCACAACTATCTCCGGATCTCGATAAACAACCCGTGCAATCGAAATTCTCTGTCGCTCTCCTCCTGAAATGTCTGTTCCATCGCTACGAATCACTCGAGCGTTCCTGTCTTCGGAGAGTTCAGAGAGATTCAGTGATGCTAGCAATTCATTCGCTTGAATCAAATCTAACTCCTCATTTGGCTTTGCAAAACTGATGTTTTGGATTAGATTGGTGCCAAACAAGCTCGAACGTTGGGATACAAACCCTATTGATGGAAGCTTATTAAGTATTTCACCACGCTTCGTGAAAAAATTAATCTCTCCAGAACTTGGAGCGTTCAATTTACAAATCAGGTCTAATAGAGTTGATTTTCCAGACCCAGAGACTCCAAGTACTATGGTTGTAGTATTCTTCTTAATCTTAAAAGACATGGGCCCAAGGGAAAAATTCTCCGCATTATCTGGGTATCCAAAAACTAGGTCCTCTGCAATTATGGAGTTAAATTCACTTGCCTTTTCACTACGCGATCGTTCTCTAGGAAGAATTTCTAGTTCGTCGCTAAAAGCGAACAGATCTTGAGTCGCACCTTCGGCAATCCTCAGCGAAACAATCGAGTTTTGAATTCTTTGCACATTCGGTAGTAATCTGAACCCCACAGCCAAGAAAGCCACAAGCACTGTAACGGCATGTCTTAAATCGGTAGTCAACGCCAGTACGGTCAAAACCATAACACCGATTATTAGAACCGAAATCTCAAGAAAATACCGAATAACGCTGTTAATCCATAACATTTTTTGATTGAGCAATGCCAATTCGCGGCGAAGTTTTGTGAAATTTGATACAACATAATCTTCTTGCCCATAGATTTTAACTTCACGAATTCCTGTAATGTCTTCTGTCATTTGGGAACTTAACTCTGCGTATAATTCTGAACTTCGCACTCCATAACTTTTAGCTTTTCGGTGGATTGGGCCATTTATAAGGCCATAAATCATAAAGAAAACTCCAAATGAAAGTAAGAATGAAATGGGTGAGGCGTAGAGGATAAATCCACTCATCAACACAATGGAGAAAACATCTGATACCAAAGCAATAAAAGCACCCAGCATCCCAACGATAAATCTATTCGGCCCGACTAAAAGCGAAAATTGATACTCGGAAATTGAGTTTGACTGTGAATTCGCTACTGAAGATCCAATGATTTTCTTATACAAATTCGATGCTATTTCAGTTTCGATTCTGGATGAAAAATTCATAGCTTTGAACGAAATAAAAGCCTGCACTCCGGTCTTGGTCGCTAGAAATAGAACAGCGATGATCCCAAGGTAAAGTGTTAGGGAAGTAGTAGTGAGGTTTAAGTCAAACCACTCTTGAACGACAATTTCTATTCTCGTAGGTTTTTGGTTGCTTGCCACCAATCTAAAGGCAAGGGTTCCGACCGCAGCTAGTAAAATTACTCCAATCAAATCCAATACAGCCAATAGTGAGTTTGCTGCTGTGAGAATTAGGACCTTTTTGCGATCTCTTTCATCAATTCTGCCGAATGCTTCTCGAAAAAGTCCTACTACATTCGTCACTTATTACCCCGTTTAAATTATCCAGATACCTGTTACTATTAAGCCGAGTTTACCGTCAAAGTATGGCATTTGGGTCTCCCAAAGTCTTGACCCGTCAAATTTGAGGATGCTGTGAATAACTTTAAGGAAGCAATCGAGGGTGGGGATACACTCGTTATTGCAGAAATAGGCATTAATCATGATGGCAATTTAGCCAAAGCTGAAAGATTGATTAGCGCTGCTCATACCTCGGGTTGCAAAGCAATAAAGTTTCAGTACCGAAATTTGGACAGAATCTACGGCTCAGTTCGTGAAATTGGGGACGAAATCATTGCAACAGAGATTCGAAAAAACTTCATTTCTCCGGTCAGCATCCTTGAGTTGTGCGGATTTGCAAGAAGCTTAGGCCTTTATGTTGGCATAAGTTTCTTTACAGAAGCTGATTTGAATGACTTTGGGGAAGACTTACGAAGCTTCGATTTCTTTAAAGTTCCTTCTGTAGAGCACCAGAATTGGCAACTGATTAATAAGTTGTGTTCTATCGATCCTGAGAAATTAGTGCTGATTGCTACAGGCATGTCGACAGAAGAGACGATTGAGAATTCATTCTCAAAGTTAAAATTCTCCAATTGGATGCCACTTCACTGTGTTAGTAACTATCCTGTCGAGTTTTTCAATTCACAGATTGGTTATATTCCTACACTTGCAGCGAAATGGAGGAGAGCTGTTGGCTACAGCAGCCATGACAACAATTGGGGGATGTGCTTACTCGCAGTATCGCAAGGCGCCCAAATTATCGAGAGGCATATAACTCTTTCGAAAGCTTCAGATGGGCTTGACCATACATCGAGTTCAGAACCTGAAGAGATGAAGAAGCTTTGTGAAATCATCAATAACTATGCGGACTGCGTAAAGCCTGTGCTTTTTAGAAAGGCTAATCAGGGAGAGAAATTAAACCAACAAAATTTGGGCCGAAGTTTGTACGCAGTTCGAAATATTGAAGTTGGGGAATTCTTCAACATATCTGATTTTGAGTATCTTTCGCCGCAGACAGGACTTAGTTTGACTGATGCGGATGAATTGAAAAATATTACATATACTCGCCCCTTAGCCATGAGTGATGTGTTGACACAAAGCCACTTCTCTCATGAACGTGAATTTCCAGCCAGTCACCGAGATTTTGCTGATGAGCACAGAATTTCCCTGCCTGTTCGTATTCACGATTTTGTTGAAATCAAGAAATTTTTTGGTATCTCAAATTACGAATTTCATCTTTCCTATAAAGAGCTTAGTGGCAAACAACCCGTGCTGAGTAACTTAGCTGGCAATAGGTTTACTCTTCATCTACCTGACTATTGTTCAAGCAATGAAATTATTGATCCACTTTCTTCTAACTCTGATGTTAGGGCTGAAAGTCAAAGGCTAATCAACAATGGCATTGAATTTGCGAATCGTCTACAGGATGAGACTGGGCATCAAGTTGAAATCGTTGGCAGTTTCTCTAAACACATTGGATTAGAATCAGACTTTTATGATCTCTTTAAAGATTTTTTAGAAACCTTTGTTTCAAGTCGCGCAAAGTTAAGTCTCCAATGGTTACCTCCCATTGCTTGGTATTTTGGTGGGTCGGTGCGAATAGATGTGATGAACAATCTTCACGCCGTTAGAAGAATTTTACAAACAGATCTGCCGATTGTTATGGATACCTCTCATCTATTTCTGAGCAGTGAGTACTTTGGATTTGATTCAGAGGCTGTTACAGAAGAATTGTCAAACCTTACTTCTTGGTATCATATTTCAGCAGCTTCAGGGATTGATGGTGAAGGAAACAGTTTTCTTGATATGTCTAAAGTGCAAGAGTCAGTAATTAAGAAGGTGATTCGAACAGAAAAACCAAAAGTAGTGGAAGTTTGGCAAGGCCACCTTAACCATTTTGAAGGTTTCCAAATGGCAATCCGAGATTTGTATGACCTTGTAAACAGCGGTGATCTGGATTGAAAGTCTTAATAACTGGGGTTACCGGACAGGACGGCGCAATTCTTGCGTCTAATCTTTTGGCTCAGAAATTTGAAGTATCTGGTGGATTTAGGCGTGGCGCTCAGAATTCATGGCGGATGAGAGAACTTGGGCTGACTCATCAAATAAATTTTGTAAATTATGATGCCACCGACACCTCAACCATTGACTTTCTTATCTCGCAGAATAAATATGACTGTATATACCATTTTGCTGGTAGTAGTTTTACCTTGGACTCCTTGAATTTTCCCCAAACTACGCTACTCACAAACATTAATGGGACTGTGTCTCTATTGGAAGCTGTGAGAAAATTTTCACCAGAGACACAGGTATTTATTGCAGGCTCTTCTGAAATATTCGACAAAGTTAGTTTACAGTCAGATGAAAAGGTTAGTGAGAATTCAAGGGTTGCTCCGTCAAATCCTTACGGTGTCTCCCACCTTGCAATCGCGTCACTAGTTAACATCTATAGGAATGAACATGGGTTGACTATAGTTTTGGGTGTTTTTTTCAACCACGAGAGTAAGTTTAGGTCCCTACAGTTTGTGACCAGGAAGATTACGCATGGTGTTGCAGAAGTTAAGTTAAAAAGTGCGAAGCCACTCGTGCTCGGCAATTTCTCAGCGCAGAGAGATTGGGGTTGTGCCTTTGAGTTTATGGATGGAGCGCAGCGGCTTATTGAATCGCGCGCTAACGGGAACTTTGTTTTTGCAACTGGTAAATCCTCGACAGTACGAGATATTCTCAATGTGGCCTGTCTAACAGCAGATGTTACCCCCGAGTTCAAGGTTGAAAATGGCCTGGAAGTTTGTATCGACCAAAAAAGTGGAAAGATCGTCGCCAGCTCCGACAATCGATTTTTTCGAAAAAGTGATGAGACACCCTTTACCGGTGATTCGTCTTTGCTTTTTGAGACGATTGGATGGCGTCCAACCAGAAGCTTAAGCAGTATTATCTCTGAAATGACATGTGAGGATTTGAAGCGTGTTAGTCGCGAGTCATAATTATTGACAAATTGCAGGGATGAAAGAACTGATGAAAATAATGTTTCTTGCGGGCAGTTATGGATCCAAGCTGTCTGAAGAAACTGTTTTGAAGCCCAAACCCATGGTTGAGATTGGTGATACGCCAATTATTTGGCATAACATGAAGATTTATTCCAGGACTCTAGCCCGAAACTAGCGCGCTGTTTGAGCGTTAATCAGATCACATAATCCTTCGTGTCGGGCTGAATTGAACGCGCCGCACGACAATTTCAATCAAAGATTTTTGAAACTAAATTTCTAATCGAGAAGCACGACTCCTGTTGGCGTGGAGAGGTGTACGGAAATAATGCCAGAAAAACCATCATTTACTGATGAGTTTACCCAATCGATTTTGATATTACCAAGCGCTCCAAGAATTTCATGCTTAAACCAAGAATTTGCAAGCTGGTCTTTGTCAGCAATAACAATCTTTCTAATTTCAGCAAGTGGTGTTCCGTCTTGTGATGGATGATCAGCTGATAACCATTGAATAAAGAATGGAAACTCGCGAGTATCTACAATTTCCTTGACGCCGATTTGCTTCCACTTGAGGTCAGAACCATTGGGGCGAGTGCGGTGCGCTTCGATTGCTTCGCGCCCGAACTTCTCTTCGATGGGTGCAATGTCTTTAGTACTAAAGACCCAGGTGAACCAGCCACCTCCTTCATTAGCCTTCTTTGAAACTGCTTTTCCCCATGGTGTTTGTTCCGTGGCCGGGTGGTCTAGGGGGCAAACAACTTCAATGTACTGACCGTTCTTGAGAGCACATGTGAAGTTGCGTGTACCGAAGCGCGGGTGAATTCCACCATCGACAAAAGTACTGCCCAGACGTGATCCAAGACGTTGAACGGTGTCAGCTAGTTGATCATGGGAAGTCACATAAGAAACATGGTCTAGGCGCATAGTGGAATTCTGCACCATCACAAGGGGTGGTTATGACCATCACTAAAGGCGGGACAAGCCACTCACTTCCGGGCCAACTCACACATTAATGCCTCACAAGTCACCAATGGGGCTGCATTCATAGCCAGGTGATCTCGGGCTTCCATAATGGCCCCAATCTTTTGGGCCGCAGTATGCGCCGGAGAGCTTGATGTATAGCTTTCTATCTCAGTTCGCATGTCCGAATTAATGATTGAATCTGTAACACCTGCTTGAGCCATCATGACATCACGGTAGAAAGTGGCTAGGTCAATTAGTGCTCCATCAATTGAGTCGCGAACCATCCGTGTGGCTCGGGATTTCTGTTCCTTCTCTAACTCTTTGACTGCCTTCGTGGCGCCCGTTGCCATACCTCTCCCTGTGGCGCCTTTACCGTAAGCCTCTTGAAGTTTTTCAATCTCCTTCTCATCTCTGCTTTCAGATGATGAGCTAGCTTCTTCGGTTGCAAGGTCAATAAGGGTTTGAGCAGCTCGGAAAGCAGCTGCGAGTGAACCAAGTTGCATTGGCAGCTGCATTATCACTTTTCTGTTACTACGAACCGATTCATTGGTTGCTAGGTATCTTGCTCGCCCAATATGTCCCTGACTAACGCGAGCCGCGAAGTCAGCCATTGTTTGTGAAATGTTGTCGCGTCTTATAAGCACTTGAGTGACAGCCTCTATCGACGGTGTGCG
>JACCDN010627467.1_pt1 | contig 20678 bp, 15 predicted proteins | sample 7441691 | NCBI WGS metagenome assembly JACCDN01 (sample SAMN15323439, study PRJNA562643) | freshwater metagenome | isolation source: river surface water | place: USA:Blue River Watershed | collected 2017-08-16 | reverse complement strand
TATCAGTTAATAACAAAACGTTTTCAGCATAAAGCTGAGTTCCTAACAACAGTGCAGCTACGCATAACACTTTTTTAAACATGCTTTTTCCCCTAAGAAATTTTCCAAAGCTTTTTAACATGTTTAAGATAAGGTTGCAATAATCATTATGAAACACTGTTTTCTTAAAAAGTGAGAGACAACTATCAAAAACACTACTTATCTTACTGCTAAAAAATTAGTTAATGTGCTTTGATTAAAATCGCCCACTCTATAAAAAGAAACCCACACTCTATTTGTAGGAGACATGCCTTCCGCCCTCCCAAGTAAATCTTGCAATGTATTGATTTTACCTTGCTTGGGATCTATCAAATAGACCCCTTCTGCAGTTGATGCGTTATCAATAATGACAGTTCCAAGATGGGCAACACGACCTTGTCGCAGCCAAATTCCATAAACCCCTGGCGTGTCACCTAATTTTGCCGAAACGGCCTCTAAAAAATCCTCTGACGTCGTTACACCCACTGGCACTGTTTTATTACTGAAAATCAGCCTATTCAGTTTAGCGTAGTTTGGCGTATCAGACTTTATCGGTTCATATCCACCTCCTCTACCAACACTATTGACTAGATGTTCTTGTAAACTCATGTTTGTAGAACCGCAATTAGCCTCTCCGCAACCATCCAATAGTGCTTGATAATAACTCGAATTATCACCTATAAAACTATGGCCCGTACTGCTTAGCCCGTCCGCCACATCAAAAAAACGGGCGGGTTGTTTATAGTTATAAAATGCCGCGCCCATATCCATTATATTCACTGCTGTGCTGACACCAAGAGAGTATAAAGACATGATCTCTCTGGTTTTTGAATCAGGAAATATATATGAAAACCCACCGCTAATAACGGAAGTTACATTGATTAATGCCGCACCGAATCCTACTTCATTACCCACAAATCCCGTTGCTAAAAAACCCAAAGCCAGAACAACTCCAAGAACGGATTCTGGCGTACCTACATCTGCAGTATCATTCTCAAGCTTACTGCTACTTGCTCCTATTGCGTTATGCCCAGAAGGGTCATCATCCATCACCGGGTTGTCATTGGCATAAGCATAGCGATTGAGTAAAGGGTAGGTATCCATCTGGGTAAAGCGCATTATCGCAGGGTCGTAATAACGCACTTGTAAATATTGCAAACCGCTTTCACTATCGGTGTATTCATCTGAATACCCAAAGGAATCTACTTTAATTTGTATACTGCCCTGGTTATTTTTTTGTGCTTGCTCAACTGTCCCATAATCACTGTAATGGTTTAAATGAACATCAAAAGCTGCAGAAGCTTGGCAAACAATTGTGCCTGTTAAAACAACAAAAAATTTTGCCAAGTTACGTGTCATTTAAAGCATTTTTACTAACTCAAGTATCGATCATAATACACTAAAATCAATTGATTGTATAAAAAACTATACAAAAAAACTTACTCTGAGCTTTACTACTAATTTACCATAGCATTTGATCATAAAATATTATTTAAATGGATCAATTTTATAGAACAATGCTTTGCATTAACGCAACTGTTTTTTACGCGCTCATAACCAAACATTCATAAATCAGAGAGGCAGGCTGTCACTGGAGCCCTAAGGCACGAGACAACTCCGGATCCATCTTGCCATCACTGCTTATATAAACCTTTGATGAATCTAGACCTGCATTATCCAGAAAGTCACTTCTAAAAGAAAGATATACCCGCCAGATTTCCTCATTTTTAAGCGTACTTTGTTGAGCTGCAATAATTTTATCCCCTGTATCTTTTAGTATTTGAATGTAGTCAGAGTCCATCCCCTCAGCCTCAGCCCCCTCAAGCGCACTCAATGTCTGAGCTGCTTGCTTCTGTAACCCAACATCTATAGCAGCTTGATTTACTACAACATTACCACCATTTGCTGGTATTAGATATTTTTCCCACTCTCTAAACGCTTTCCATGGAGTATATGACTGTGTTTTTCCATTTGCAGAAGTAAGTGTGATAGGCGAGTCAAAATTATCTTTGTCATATTCAGCTCTGTCAGGAGAAGGCAACAGGGTACTCACATCATCAGACGCAGCATCACCACCGGTAGAAACTACAGTAGAGGCCGCAGCAGGCTTGAATAAATCAGCAGAATATTTACCTATACCAAAACCTATTGCAGAGATCACAGCACCACCAGCCGCAGCAACGCCTAGCTGTAAGCCATTTACTGACTTATGATCAACACCATCTTGCACTAACTGTCCGCCTGTACTAGCCGTAGCTCCTACCGCACTTTCCACTGCAAGAGCAGCATACATTGATACACCCTCTGTAAAAACAGAAGCAAGAGCCCCACCTACCAAGCCAAATACCAGCCCAGCTCCACCACCAGCCAAACTACCTGCCCATCCTCCCACGCCTCCCGAGCTAAGGCTTGCCCCCACCGCATTATGCCCGGAAGGATCATCATCCATAATCGGGTTTTCATTGGCATAGGCATAGCGGTTGAGTAAAGGATAAGTATCCATTTGGGTAAAACGCATCACCAAGGGGTCGTAATAGCGCACCTGCAAATATTGTAAGCCACTTTCGCTATCGGTGTATTGATCTGAATAACCGAAAGGATCATTAGTGATATTGATCCCACCACTCGTTACGGATTGATTTTGCTCTACCACGCCATAATCGCTATAATGATTCAATGTTGGAGTTGATGCGGCGTTTACCACCAATGGGAGTGTCGCCATACACAAAGCCCCACAGAACAGTGCCATCCTTTGCACTTTTTCCACACCACCCTCCTGGATTCAGTAATTTACCATAGTATTTAACCATAAAATATTGTTTAATTGGACTATACTGATAAAACAGTCTTTTGCGCGAGTTAGGCTATTTTACCTCTAACGATCTGCAGCACAAGGATCATAGCAATATTCCCAGCTCCTGCGTTACGGCCAATATTAACACTCTGAAGAGTTGGAAATTGATTCTTATCTATAGTAATGTTTTTATTTAGGCGATTAAAAAAATTATATAAATAAAGTCACTAATGTCCGGTTAAATAGCAAATAAATTCAGTTGGTTATCAGGCACAGGTTGAGTGTTCCTGTAGGGGGTTGGCTGTAAGGCGCATAATTAGTAACTTAATTATGAAATAACGCCTCCAAGGTTACAAGGCCATTTAATATTTCCGTAGAATATTGATTTTCTTTTATTCCATTTGCAGAAATTAAAACTAAAAAAATTTCTTTTGTCGTTCTGGTCGCCAATCGAAATGTGTCAACTTTTTTCTGCAGAACATTTGCATATTGTTTAGTAATCACAAAAGGACTATCAGTATACTTGATCTCACATAAGGTAATGGCATCATCATTTCTGTCAATTAACAAATCTATTTGAGTACCGTCTACCTCTTGTACCGAATTGGCTTTTATTCTCCAAGCGGAAACTTTTTCTGCAGATTTAATCTTTAAAGCGACAATTATTTGCTCAATGTGTTTATGACATATAGCTTCAAAAGCATAACCTGCCCATACTTGATAATTAGGTTTTTGATTTTGCTTTGACCAAAAATCATTAAGTCGTTCTTTACTTTTTGATCCTTCTAACCAATATAACCAAAATAAACAAAATTCATCAATTACTTTGTAATATTCGCCCCTCTCCTTTTCCCAGGGTATAAAAGATTCAACAAAATTGGTTTGCTCTAATTGCTTCAGCTGTACCGTTAATCTCCCGCCTCCAGAAGATAATTTCGCTTTCTTTTCTAACTCACCTCTACTCATCCCTTCTTTCTTACTCGCAATAAGTTTAATCAATTCCTGATGGGTATCTGCATTTTTAAACAGCGAGTGAAATAATTTCGTAAACTCATCTTTCAAAGGAGCATTGTTATCACAAAGGATTTTTTGAATATTTTCCGTAGCAGATAATCCTTTATCAACATATGTCAGATAGTAAGGAACACCGCCTAATGACATATAAATATCTAAAATTTGATTCTCTCAGTGATTCGGCAAAATGGGCCAGCTGTTTTTTAAATGAACCATTTTGTGATCCAGTCACTTGAAAGAAAACACCCTTTTTATGAGCAAAAAAATTACGAATTAAAAACGTCTTCCCAATACGCCTTCTGCCATACAAAACAATAAATTCAGCTTCTTTGGAATGATATGCCTTCTCTAAACGTTGGATTTCAGTTTTTCTACCTATAATCATAAAAAATTTTATCGGACAATTATAACAACATTATAAGTGTCCGATAAGTAAAAGACAACTGTAATGTCTGACATCCATCTATTATCTTTATAGTTACAACAAATCTGATATTTTGCAACTATAGTATCAAAATTAACAACCCCTGTAGTTACAGTCGCGGCAGTCGTAGTAACTGGGGCAAGAAAACTAACAGCAACAACAAAGCCCCGCAGAACAGCGCCATCCTTTGCACTTTTTCCACACTTATTCCATGTTTTTAATAATATACTATATTATTTTACCAAAAAATATTATTTAATTAGACTTTATTGATAAAACAGTCTTTTGCGCGAGTTAGGCTATTTTGCCGACTCAAGCCTTTGCACAATCTCTAACATCTCCTGCCAAGGATAACCAGAGCTAGTTCAACGACGCTGATCTTGGTTTTCGGATTTTAGCTAAGCCGTGTTAAAATTGGTTTAACAAACCAAATTCAAAAAAAGGCAAAAATATGCAAAATTTCAAAAAAGCAGGTGTTAATGGAATGGCTCGAGTGAATAATGATTTAGTCGTTAAATCTACAGCCAACCCATAATCATCATAAAACATGGAAACAATTACCTTAGAACGTAAAAAAGTATATGACCCTTTTTTGCGTATCATCCATGCTTGGAATGGCTTGGCTATTTTACTCCTGATCATAACAGGTTTTTTTAAGAAATATCTACCTAAAATAATCGAACATAAAGTTGGCTTTCTCGTAAAACTACATGTTTACATTGGCATTGGTTTATGTGTCGGCCTAACGCTACGTATTATCTGGGCCATGATTGGCCCAAGTTCAGCTCGCTTTCTCGATTTATGGCATCCTCGTGCATGGTGGAAGGCTGTGAGTCAGCGAAAGCTTGATCATTATGAACGTTTTGGTCATGATGTTTATAGTAGTTTTGCTTATCTTGCTGTCTATGGATTGCTATTGGCACAATGTACCATTGGTTTAATCTTGGGTCCATTCCGTTTTGATGCTTTTACTCATGCTTTACCTATAGAGTTTTTAAAAGAAGTACACTTAGCAATTAATTATGTCCTATTACTCTTTGTAGTTGTGCATGTTTCTATGCTCATTGTGCACGAAAAACGTCAGCAGGCTCCTCTAGCTCAGAGCATGATTAGCGGCTTTCAGTATAAAAAGAAATAGGTACCTGAAGTAATACAAATCAATATAACATCATTGATAAAACAGTCTTTTGCAGAAGACAGGTCGATGACAATAAAATCAATTTCTTCTTAATGCGGCGCAAAAAAAGCTAATTTTTCTGGATTGGCAATACCAACCTCATAGAATGATAACAAAAGTTTTTTATGCTCAGACCAGCCGAATCTTCCTGCTAAATCACTTAATGATTGAATTCTATTTGTCCCAGTCGATTCTAAAAAGAACATCCCACCCTGATCATCTACTAATAAAGTTGTTAAATGGCCTACACTCATAATATATTTTGGCCGCATCATTACACCAATTACTTTCATTTGCCCTTGAGAAGCCCTGCCTACCTTAGATAAAACCTCTGACTCATAATCACTCACTTTCACCCACCCAGGATAGGTCGCATTCTCTCTAATAAAACCATCCATTGCATAAGAATTTTCATCTGCGTCTTTAGCAAGATATCCCCCTTCCTTTACTGTCACCAAAAAATCTTGAACGACCGTATTTCTATATAGACAATTTGGCTTGCCGAACTGCAAATGCGCAGTTGTTAGAAAAGTAGAATTATCTGCATACTCAAAACTTCCGTCACCTAAAATTTTTGTTAGATCAATCATTTTTATCGGTCGATTATAACGATATGTAGCCGTACCAATATCCATAACACCGGCCATCGTACTGGCAACAAGCGAATAAATTGATAAGCCTTCTTTTACGCGGCCATTTGAAGATAGCCATGAAAACATGCCTGCAAACCCACTTGTTGCATTCACAATTGACAATGGAATGCCAATATTTGTAGTCATCAAACCTACAAACATTAATCCTGCACCCGCAATTAACCCTATAAATGATTCTGTGGTACCACTTATCGCTTCATCGCTATCAGCACTATTACTTTGAGTTGCTCCCACCGCATTGTGCCCCGAAGGGTCATCATTCATAATCGGGTTTTCATCGGCATAGGCATAGCGGTTAAGTAAAGGGTAAGTATCCATTGCAGTAAAGCGCATTATTGCAGGGTCGTAATAACGTATCTGTAAATATTGCAATCCGCTTTCATTATCTGTGTATTCATCAGAATAACCGAAGGGATTATCTTCAATACTAACTGATCCATTATGGCGGATAGGACTTTGTTCTACTACACCACCATAATCACTATAATGATTCAATTCCCTACTTATTATATTTGCATTTGCCATATGAAACAGCAATTGTAATTCTAGCAGCAGAATTATCTGAATCAATCGCAAAAAAATATAAATATTTTATCCCCCTCAAAAATAGCATCCATTTGCTATCACTTATGGCATACTTGCTTTTATTATCGCAGCTACAGCCCCTGCAGAGTTACCATCTTGATAAGGCACGGCAGAAACAAAGGCTATGTTTTTCCCCGAATTAGCTAGACTTCGAACAGCACTTTCTACAGACCTACTCTTATTAATTCTTACTATCCTATCTTTCGATACTTCATCATCTCCTTCCTCTATAGGTTGATCAACCGAATCATCAAACATAACAAGTCTTCCAGTAGGATATTTTTTGAGAAATGCTGATAGTCTCGTACTTTTATTTGGCGACGGATCTCTAGATTTCGCCATACCACCATCATCTGTGACATTTGAATTAACCACAGCATCCTCATACGCATCAGAACCAAGAACTTCTCTCAATCTTAGAGCCCTATTGACCATTTTAGTCCGAATCATCTGTTGAAAGTCATTCTCTCCTTCTACTGATTTTGCTATATTCAAAGCTCCATCAGGTTTAAGAATTCGTACTCCATTCTCATCAACTAAACCATTTCCACCATTAGATATGATAACAAGCTTTGCATTTGGAATACTGGTACGAAGCCGATCCCCAAAACCAGCGTCTTGTAAAAGATTATAATCAGTTCCTGACTGCTCTAATAATGACCCATCTATATCAAGTGCAATGATAACAGGTTCAGTAGCAGCAGATATGGGAAAAGCCAAGCTGGAAACTACCCCAACCACTATTCCACCAATCAGACCCACCCCAATCCCACCGAATACACTGCCACCTAATATTCCAGCATCTTCACCCGTGCTACCAATTTTCTCACTACTCGCCCCCACCGCACTATGCCCCGATGGATCATCATTCATAATCGGGTTTTCATTGGCATAGGCATAACGATTGAGTAAAGGATAAGTATCCATTTGGGTAAAACGCATCACCAGCGGGTCGTAATAGCGCACCTGCAAATATTGTAAGCCACTTTCGCTATCGGTGTATTGATCTGAATAACCATAAGGGTCATTCGCGATATTTATCCCACCGCTCGTTACTGATTGATTTTGCTCCACCACGCCATAATCGCTATAGTGATTTAAGGTGGGTGTGGATGCAGCATTGAGCATGAGAGGCGCTGCAAATACACTTACTGCGCCCACTGCTAAGGCAACATTCCGTAACAAAGATAATAGTTTCACGTTATATTACTCCGTAATCACTCTACTGTGCTTTAGCTGCTAGACCCTGGCAAATTACCGCTGGCATCGGTATTAGCGATGACTGATCCGTGCAAGTCTTTGGTGTAGAAACTCACTTGACTGGCCTGACCATTCATTTCCAAAATGCGCGCTTCACGGCTCTCACCCATCAAATAGCTGGTCATATCGTTGCTATTGTCTTTTTCATCGACAAGATTACCATCGGCATCGTAATAGAAGGTGATCGTGGTGGTGCCATCGCTCTTGGTTTCCCGTAGGCCATTGGGATAATACGTGTAAGTAAAGTCACCATTTAAGGTCCGCGAACCGCCATAGTGCAAACCGGTCATCTCGTTGATAGCATCATAACTTGCAATGGCATCACCAAATACACCGCCAACATCGACAGGAATGTTTTGCATATTGCCATTGGCATCATAAGTAAATGAGAGCGAATCATCGATACCCGGTTTACTATTCCAAGTCATATTGGTTAATTGATCTAAGCTGTTATAGGTATAATTAACATTACCTTTAATCGAACTTTGCAATGCAACCACGTTGCCATTGGCATCATAACCGTAATTTTCTACATCAATCACCGCTCCTGCATTAGCTGCAGCTTCACTATAGGTTGTACTATTCAGCAGGCGATTATCAACATCATAGGTATAGACAATTTTGTAATTACCATAACTGCTAGTATCTTCTTGCGAACTTACCACTTCTTGCACTACGTTATTTAAGTCATCATAAGTATAGGTTTCGTTGCTGATCAAATTACCATTAGCATTTTTGGTCGTAAGACTTTGCTCACGATCAAATTTATCATAGGCAATTGAAGTCACCACACCGTTACTACGGCTGATGGCACTCAAACGCCCCAGGCCATCATAACTATAATTAACACTTGCAGTCACTCCATCTTTGGTTTTGATGCTAACGGATTGCAACAAACCGGCTTGATTGGTGGTTCCTGTTGGATAATAAGTATATGTGCTGAGACTACCTGCGGCATCAGTGAAAGTTGCAACACGACCACTGGCATCATAGGTATAGCTGAGAGTTGTACCATCAGGATAAACAATGTTTTGCAAATAATCATCTGGCGTGTATACATATTTGATTTCAGAACCCGCTTGATTGCTAGTAAAGTATTGATCTAACATCTCACCTGTGACAGGATCATAGTCATAATGGGTATCAAACTCTTTACCACCAGAACTCGGTTGATAATAGCTTTCGATCATTTCATTCATATTGTTATAGACGGAAACATCTTGGCCGCCTTGATAATCCGTATGAGTTAAGGTATTGCCATCATTATCATAAGTCGTTTGCAACACACGCCCGGTAACATCGGTGTCATACATAATCTCACCCATGCTGTCATAAGCATAGCTATGACCCGTTGCTGTACCACTCGGACTTTGGACTGGCCCTTGATTTACAATTTGTTGCGTTTGCGTTTCACTCAAAGGCTCGCCCATATAGTCATAATTACCAGTTTTGGTCACTGTGTTGTTATTGCTATCGGTCAATACTTTTTGGTTCACTTTACGTAAATCATCATAATAGGTGGTTTTAGCATAAGAAATAGTGGCGGCTACCGGATTATTATCGACAAAGTTATTTTTCATTTCTTCATCTAAACCCGTGTAGTTATAGGTGGAGACAATCCCACTGCCTGTTGCTTGATATTCAACCCCTGCAAGACCCTGGTTATTACTCGGGTATTGATCATCTTCAATCACGTTATTATCAGGATCACTGATTTGTGACTCGCTGCTGCTAATTAAACTACCATCAGCAGACTCACTATAGGCCGATTTTTCACTCTCGGTGGTATTATAAGCATCGTTATAAACCGTGAGATTTTGTACTCCGGTTGGGTCAATCGTATTGATCTCACGACCTAGCACATCATATTTATGCACTTCTGTAAGATTATCTGGCACATCAATTTCTTTCTGTAACTGATTCAAGCCATCATATACTTTTTCAGCCAATAAACGTGTGGGTGCTCCACTTGCTGTAGTATGAGCGGCATTACTGTTATCTAACTCAGCCGTCTCTTCACTCATGCCATTAAACTGCTGTTCGGTTTCATAACCATTGGCTTCCAGAGCATCTTCAGCATTACGCAAAGAAGGATTACTGATACTATCGTTATAGGTATAGTAGAAGTCCTTTTCGACTGTGTTATTGGGCGCTGTTTCCTGAATCACTCGGCCAATGCCATCATATTTATAAGTGGTGGTATTGCCATTGCCATCGGTTTTACTGAGCACCGTACCATCGGTGGTACTAACAATCTGGCTCACATTAATCGTTGTCGATTGCTGGGTTTTGGGGTCGATACGCGTGGTGGTAACAACATCCGTCTCCTGCCCTGTCGATGGTGTATTTTCATTATAAGTATAATTCACCTGTGACCCTGGAACAGCAAAACTACTCGTGCCAATTGTCTCTGTTGTGAATAAACCTTCACTTGCAGCATTCGGCCCTGCAGTGGTGATATCTTGCAACACCCGGCCATATTGATCATATTGGAAAGCCTCATCGGTAATATCAGCAAATGTAGGAGTCTTAGCCCCAGGATTATGTGACACTTCCATTTGGGTGTTGGTAATTTCCTTACCATCTGAACTTAAAGTATTGACCGTTTGAAAAGCCTCCGATGGATTACCATTATTATCAAAAATAGTCGTTGTATCCGTTAATGCCTGACCATAAGCGCCATAGGTATAGTTTTCTACCGTCCCATTGGGGTAAACCTCATGTGTTACCAAGCCTTGATTGTTATAATCTTCAGTAGTGGTAATAATACGTTTCACACCATTTTGGAAATACTTGAGCACGGTTTTTATCGGGCGCTGATAATTGGCCGGAACTGGCTTGCCATTTGTAGAACTCGATCCATAGGCAGGCCAAACAGGCAACACTCCTTGTGAGCTTTCACCCTCATAGGTAAATAAACTCTTACTCCATATTTTGGGCACTCCACTGCTGGTATCATAAACATCTGTTTCAGCCAAAAGATGCAGATAGTCATATTTACTCACAATTTCTTTTGGCCCTTGATTAACAACAGTGTAATAGTAATAAGCATTACTGGTACCATTACCAAAGGGATTGTTTTGATCACTATTCATCACTTGATCGACATATTCAGGCACAGTGTCATTCCAAATTTGCGGATAGCCCGTATAATTATTAGTACTACTCGCATCTTCTGGGGGAGCACCATAAGAATAGTAAGTAGGATCAATCTTCCATTGTGGATTACTATAGTCAATTTGATTGACTTGATTTACAGCTGGCACACCCCCTGGGCTCTTGGGGTCGCCCATGCCCAAAGTGATATATTGAAAAGAACTCTTCAGCCCGGTTGCATCTTCAATCCAAGCTGGAACGAGATAATCCTCTTTACCCGTTGTGGTTTGATAGGTTTGATACTGAACTTGAGTTACGTCACCCGCTTGATCAATTGCGGTAAATAGCTGTTCCTGACCGTTATACATATACTTAATCTGATAACCATCAGGCAAACTAATAACAACGCTCGAATTAGAACCGCTATCGTTATATTTAAAGCTATAAACATTATTATAGGTATCGATCACTTTTGACAGATAATTACCACCTGCTTGACCGGCAATATAGCTATAACTGATCGAATTACCAAAACGGTCTACTTTATAAATCAAATTACCATTGCTATCGAGGTATTCTTTGGTGCCATTATAGTAGTCTAATTCATATTGATAGCTTCTTGATTTATCAAGGTGAGTATCTTGAATTTTACCACCTGCTGTACTGATATTAAGATCCTTCAAGGTATAGTACAACAATTGGTTCCCTTGCAAATAATATTGCGAACCATCGCCAAAAGTCATGATATGCGTGGTTGGATCATAGGTCGTAATATTAAAGCTCCAACCTGGGCCGATGCCAAACGAACCCAAGGGTTGATTCGCATTATAATCTAACTCGTCATAAACAATCCCCAAGTTAAAGTCCATACCACCTATTCCGGGCACACTAATTCCAGGGTAACTCATTTCCACTTCACCCGTTCTGGGGTCAACTTGCTCACTAAAGCTCATCCCCCGATAATTTGATGCATTTGAAGCGCTGGCTGAAGAAGATGATGATCCACCCGAACTAGAACTACCAGCTGTCACCACTGCCGCCGGTGTTTTTGCCCCCGCCTTTTGGTTCATAGTGTTGATCGCATTCACCGCTGCAATATTGGCGGCGGTATTGCTACTGGTTAAACTATTTAAGCTCGAGAGCACACTTGCTGAACTAGAACTCGCAGGCGCTGCCGTTGCAGCCCCTGTTGCCGAACTCACCGCTTGGCTCACTTTGGTTTGCGCCACAATCTGGCTAGTGCTTCCAGTGGTCACTGGTGCTGCTGTAACAGCAAAGGCCTGATTGGCCATCAAACTCATTGCGCCAACGAATAAAATTGCTTCTTTTGCATGTCTGATTTTCATAATACCGTCCTTAGTTTTTTACTTATGCGTCATTATTACAGAATTAATTATTTTTTTGAGGTATGAATTTGCAACATAGCGTTCTTCGAATACAACAGCCTTTAACTTACCGGCTTTGTTGACGGCTAGGATGAAAAAGCATTAATTATGGTCGCACTAAACCCAGTCGAAACTCTTTTAACACTAGCAGAAAAAGATTGAGATGACTTGGACATGAGATTGCTGCTCCTTTCAACAGAACCAACCCAATTCCCCTCTTCTCCTGGCATTCTCTCTATAGAATCCCAATCATCATTAACATGAACATTACCACTAATTTTAGGTTTACGAATCTCAATAGCATCATCCTTGGAATCATCAGAAAACTCAGAAATTTCAGGAGACTCAAGAGACGTAAAACTACGCTCACTAGCACTACTAATACTGCTAGCAAACCTATAAGAGTCACTAGAAGACTCAACAGAATTAGTAGAATAGCCTAAAGGACGAACAGTACGAAAATTATCAATCTTACTAATATCGCTAGAACTAACAGTACGAAAATTATCAATCTTACTAATATCGCTAGAACTACTAGAAGGGCCTGAACTTACATTTTTATTAGATTCAAGGAGTTCCATTTTCTTAACAGCTTCCGCAAGACACTCATCATCTTCACCATCACTACTATCCTCATAGTAACTATCCCCATCGACGAAACTAAAAAGACCCCTACGCTTTCCACTAATACCTCCTATAGGATTCTGATTTCCAACTTTATTAGCAGTAGTATCTGATAGCACATCAGAAAGAACCTCAGCCTCGCCAGCCTCAGCTAAAGCACTAACACCAATTGTTAATATTCCAACTACAGAAGCGATCCCAAAACCAACTATCAAAAATATTTGTGTATTGTAGTTAGCAGCATCACCTCTTGATAGACTATTTTGACTCGCCCCCACCGCATTATGCCCAGAAGGATCATCATCCATAATCGGGTTCTCATTGGCATAAGCATAGCGGTTGAGTAAAGGATAAGTATCCATTTGGGTAAAGCGCATCATCGTAGGGTCATAATAACGCACTTGTAAATATTGCAAACCGCTTTCGCTATCAGTGTAGGCATCTGAATAACCAAAAGGGTCATTGTTAATGTTCACCCCGCTGCTCGCTACTGATTGATTTTGCTCAACCACGCCATAATCACTATAATGATTCAATGTTGGGCTTGAGGCTGCCGCTGTCATTGTTGGCACTAAGCTCATACAAATCGACCCACACACCAATAATGCAATCCCTGGCAATTTTTTACTATTCATTTTATTTATTTCCCAATCCTTTGATCGTAACAAGTATCTTATAAAAAAAATAATTTTTACAGACACAAATTTGCAATTCTTTGTTGCAAAACAGGCTTTGATAGGAAAGCTGCGAAGGGTACTGCTATGCTAAGCATAATCTGCTCGACAAGATTGACTAGTTTGAAAGAAATTCCTTTAAACCGATACAGGTCACTTCTTTCGTCAAATGGATGGGAACCTCTCCTGGATAAATTACGGTTAAATTTTTAAGCTTTAAATCTTTTAAAGCAATCGTCATACTCCGCGTTAATTGTGGTGTTTTTGAAAACTTAAATTCAAACCCCATACGCTCGGAACCGTTTACAAGCAAAAGATCAAGCTCTGCTTCCCGATACGTTGACCAAAAATAGCAGTCATGTATATCCGCTTTTAAATGACGAATCACTGATTCCATAGCAAACCCTTCCCAAGATGCACCTAATTTTGGATTGACCAATAAATCCTGTTTACTTGGAATATTGAGTAGTGTGTGGAAAATACCCGAATCTCGAAAATATATCTTCTTCGCTTTGACCTGGCGTTTGGCAATATTTTCATGCCACGGGGCTAGTTGCCTCATCATAAAGGTACCACTTAAGATATCTAAATATTTCTGAACAGTCGTGTGCGAAATATCCAAGGCATTACCGAGTTCAGAAGCATTTAATATCTGGGCATGATAATGCGCCAGCATCATCCAAAAACGGCGCAAATTTTCTGCCGGAATTCTAATACCTAAATTAGGGATATCCTGCTCCAAGAAAGTGCGAATGTAGTTTTGCCGCCAAACGGTGCTTGCTCCATCCGCATCAGCAAGATAAGATAGTGGAAACCCTCCGCGTAACCACAATTTGTCAAAATCACACACCTCACCATAAGAAAAAGGGGTTAATTCCAGATAATGGATCCGACCTGCTAAGGTTTCAGAACTTTGTCGCAATAAGTCACGAGATGCACTGCCCAATACCAAATAACGCTGTCTTTTATTATCCTCATCCACCAAGACTCTTAAGACTGAAAAAAGCTCCGGCACTCGTTGAATTTCATCGATTACAATCAACCCTTCAAAATCTTGTAAAGCCAACATAGGGTCTTGTAAGCGCAACAAATCAATGGGATTCTCCAAATCAAAATATTGTGCTTTTAAGCCATTTTGACCGGCAAAATATTGCCGCGCCAGCGTCGTTTTACCACATTGTCGCGGCCCTAAAATGGCTAGGACCTTACTGGTTTTAAAGGCTTTCTCAATCGCAGTTAAAAAATCTTTTCTTTGCATAGATTGTGAAAATTGAAATGATATGTTGCAATTTTCACACATATTGTCAACCCTGTCAAGATTTGGCCATCGTATCATCCAGGGCTGTCCCATTAAAAAATAATTGACTCAAATATAATCATATTATATGATGATATAATAGGTATATCAATAAAGTTGTCATTCCCGCGAAGGCGGGAATCCAGGAAAAATGTCTAACAGAGACTATTACGTTTATATTTTGGCAAGCGCTAAAAATGGAACGCTCTATATTGGCGTGACTAGTGATCTCATCAGAAGAGTTTACCAACATAAAGAAAAATTAGCTCAAGGTTTTTCTAAAAAATACGGAGTGAACAAATTGGTTTACTATGAGAAAACCAGTTGTATTTACACTGCATTAACACGTGAAAAGCAACTAAAAAAATGGAATAGGCTGTGGAAGTTGCGACTCATTGAAGAAATGAACCCTCATTGGCATGACTTGTATTTTAATTTATTGAAATGACTGGATTCCCGCCTTCGCGGGAATGACAAAAACCGTCAAAATTTAATGGGACAGCCCTGATCGTATCATCAGAATTGAATAGCCCTGCCATTGACACCCACAGCGAATTTCGCTAGTCTGACGCTAAGATCAAGAAAGCGTTGATCTTGAGGTGTAACAACTTCTACTTAGAGCAGCAGTAGCAATACTGTTGAAGTGCGCCCCTCAGCAATACTTCGCAAAGCGCCTTGTATTGATTTTGCATTTTCCGCATTGGCGATATCTTGAAATTCATCAATAAAAAGGATCACCCGTTTATTTTCCTCTTCGGCAAGTTTCACTAAGCTTTTCAGTGCTTCATAGATTTGTGATACTGCATCTAATTCTCTCTCATTATAAGATAGTGAGAAAGCAAACCCTTTTACTGATAAAGAAACACGCAATCGAGCAAAATATTTTTCTAGGATAGCTAATGTTTTTTGTGACACTGGCATAATCTGTGAAATTACATCTGCAATGCCATTTAAAAGCCTTAGTATTACGGCTCTATCATCGTGGGCCATAAAGAAATCAATATAAGCTGCTGGCAACCCTATATCCCCTACCACTTTATGCACCAATGAGGACTTACCATAGCGTCTAGGTGAAACCAGCACTGTATGACGACTTATCTCTATGTTTCGCTTTAGTTCGGCCTGTTCTTTTACTCTATTACAAAACCGATTGCCTGTTGCTAAACGAGCAGGAAAATAATCTATTGCCATAATTTCATACTTCATAAAACATACTTCATGTAACGTGAAGTATAACACATGAAATAATAAAAACAATATCGATTAACACCCACAGCGAATTTAGTTAGTCTCACACTAGACCAAGAATTTGGTTAAGCCCCTTATGCAACTCGCAAGGTCAAGCACTTACACGAACCGCCAGACTTGATGTATTCAGACATATTATTGGCAAAAACTTTCATCCCTAAATCTGTTAACTGCTTAGCCAATTTTGGAGCCCCTCGTGCTATGGCGATACACTCATCAACCACCACTGCATTACAGGCAAAATGAACGGCTTCTTCTTCGGCAACATCAATCAATTCTAACATTTGCTTCATTTTTTGCTGCGACTCTTGCGAAAAAGCTTGGGGATACCAAATGGCCTGATGATCATTGATGGGACAGAAACAAGTATCAATGTGATAATAATAAGGATTGACCAATTCGCAATATATTAATTTTTGCTGATTCAGATAAGATGCTGTTTCGTAATAGGCTCGATCAGAACGCAAGCCATAACCTACAAATAAGTAATCTCGTACTGATAATGCGTCTCCAGCTCCTTCAAAATAAGGGATATCAATCTTTTCGGCAAGATAGTCATTTTTGATGCTAAAGCCATTTTTTACAAACCAGTCACGAAAATATTGCACCTCGCCCTGACGCTCTTCATATTTAAACCGTGGCAAAATCATTTCGCCTTGATAAAGCAAACCGCCATTTGCGGTAAATACCATATCCGGCCAACCCTTTTGTTGCGGAATTAATTCAATCTCAGCGCCCATGATCTTTAAGGCTTTATATAAGTTCTGCCATTGTTCAACAGCCATGGGAAGGTCGGCTTTATCCTCTACACTCATCCAAGGATTAATTTCATATTCAATACCATAATATTCTGGCGCGCACATTAATAATTTCATGTCATTACCCTTTTGAATTAATAGCTTATTATTTTTATAATAAATCGGTTATCTGTGTAAAATTAAGTACGCTTTTTGCAAATCTGTATTGCATTTTAACTATTGTTTAAAAATCTCTGTAGTCGCCGTAGCATAGCCTGCTTTAAATAGTGTTTTAGGCAAAAACATGCCAAGATTATACGATATAGCAAATTGATTTTTCTCCCATATATTATTAATTCTTGCTTTTGTACGAGCTACTAAATCGCTCACTTCAGTTGCAGATGGCGTTTCATCACTTGCAGCAGCGCTTATCTTATTTAATACTTCGCTTTGATAGGCCTCTTCAAAACTATCCGTATTAACCACGATAGCATTTACAATACCTAAAGAAATAATCATCCCCGTAAGATAAGTTGTTTTTTCTGGCACATTGTTAGGAATACCAAACATAGTGTTACCTAACAACCCTCCCGTAACTAAACCAACCTCTCTTGAGACTCCTGTGATTGCTTTGGTGGCAAGATGCCCGAAGCCTAATCCACCGGCAGCAGTATCATTCAAAATGGGCGTTTCTACCATAGACATGCTTCCAGCAAATACACCGCCCAATACTCCACCTACTGCTGCTGCGCCTACTTGTTTAGCACTAACTTTTTGATGCATCGTTCCCGATTGAGCTAGGCCTGCAAGCGTAGATGCCGTTGCAGCGACGGGGACCCCTATCAAAAAAAGCGAAACTGCACCTAATCCAGGAAAAAGGACACTACTCACCATATCGTAAATTCCCATAACTCCATAATAAACCGATGCCGCTGCTAAATTACCCGACAGAGTTTCTCCAAAACTTGGCGTCTTTGCGTTCGTTGTTCCAACTGCATTATGGCCATTGGGGTCATCATCCATAATCGGATTTTCAGTAGCATAAGCATAACGATTTAACAAAGGATAAGTATCCATTTGAGTAAAGCGCATAATCACTGGGTTATAATAACGTACCCGCAAGTATTGCAATCCGCTTTCATGATCCGTATATTGATCAGAATAACCAAACGGGTCATCTCGAATACTCAAACTGCCAGCCTTCTGCCCAGCATTTTCAAGCTGTATCGGTAAGCCGTAATCACTATAATGATTCAAGTGAGCTGCATATGCTATATTTGTAATAAATAAAAAAAGCAAAAAACAAAAAAAGCCTAAACTTCTAGGCTGCATTATTACGTCCTTATAAATAGTTAACATCCTGTTAACGGATGTGATGATAGCCCGATATCAGAGCTAAAACGAGTAATTTTTTGCAAATCTGTATTGCATCTTCATGTTCCAAAAGCAGTTTCATCCCAAGGATGCCCCATTAAAGATTATTGACTCAAATATAATCATATTAATTGTCAGGTGTTGAGTTTTCTCTCTTCAAATCTTGCATTACCTGAAATTATGTAGTTTAAATTAACCCCTGCTTAAGTAAGCTATCTGCAAATCTGTATTGCATTTTAACAGCCTAAAAAAACAATTTTATTGGTATATAATTCAGCGTTCTTATGGTTAAAGAGGCTAGGGATTGTACCATGCGCAATTGCTATTTTCGGCGATTCTTTATTATTATCGGTCTTAGCTTAAGTGGTATTGCTTTATCAGGTTGTAGCAGCAGCAATCCCTCTAGCGGAACAACGACTGCCAACAATACCACTACTTTGAGTTTAGACCAAAATAATTATGCTCTTATTGCCTCAGGAGAGACGATTTTAACACTCACCAACTCAGGCAAAAACACGGCACAATCTGTTCAAATTAAAGGGTTACCAGATGCTGTTACCGCCAGTGGTTGCTCTAGCATTACCGCTGGCAGTCATTGCCAACTCATTTTGACAAATGCATCAACCCTCGCCAATGGAACCTACCCTATTAGCATTCAGGGTAGCAACACCAACACTGTTACTGCAAGCTTGCAGGTGTCTTTACCCAACATCACTGACCTGCAGGGTCCCGAGGGTGCAAGTGTAACTGCGATAATCGGTACCAATACCCGTTTATATCTAGGAACACCAGGCGCTGGTGTTTTTACCGCCTCTACATTAAGCAGCCCTTTAAATTGGCAGCCGTTAAATTCTGATCTTAGTAATCTGATTATTAATGATTTGGCCCTCGTTAATAATAATCTTTATGCCGCGACCAAAAATGGAGTGTTTGAGCTTGTAAATAGCGAAGGCAATTGGCAAAAATTGCCAGTCAGTGGTTTAACGAAAACAAATATTCAAGCTGTTGCCGCAGATAACACAGGCGATGTATTTATTATTGCCAATCATACGCTTTATAAATTAGCTACGGGGTCATCGCAATGGTCAACAATTACCGCGCGATATTTAGTGACCCCTACAATGTTAAGCAGTAGCAGCAATGGCCATGTGGTTTTGAGCGATGGCAATCATATTTATGATTGGCTGAATGGAGCTTTCTCTTACATGACCCCAACAAACCCTAGCCAAAAAGTGACTGGCATCGGCATCGATAACAGTAGTAGTATTTATTATGGTATTGTGAATGCATTTTGGGAAATAATATACACGCCCAGTTTAACCCCTCCCTGGGCATACACTAATTTGTCCTTTATCCTTCATATCAATGGCCCGATAACAAACTTTGCCGTTGACGCCAATGGCGATATTTTTTTCAGTTCCTCTTACAATACGATCTATAGCTGGAACAAGAGTTCGCAAAAATGGTCGCAATATAATAGTAGTTTTGCCAGCCCAACTATTACTGACTTAACCACATCTGTAAATACTTTATATCTTGCCACCACCAATGGCGTGTTAGCAGCAAATAGTAATAATTGGATACCTGAAAATCAAGGTTTAACTGCACAAGATACAAACGCACTTGTTTTTAACAATAATACGTTATTTGCCGGTTATAGCGCTGCTATTCCCTCTGATCAGAATACTGCTGTTTTAAGCGCTAATTATAAAAATCAGACCTGGACTTCAGGAGGCAGCTTTTTTGGTAGTAATTTATTAAATGGGGTGTATCATCTCGCCCTGCAAGGGAATAGCAATAATGCCACACTCTATGCCTCAACCAGTCAAGGACTTTACACCTCCCCTGATAATACGCTCTGGTCGCTGGTGATTAATCCTAATGCTCCCTCTACGACAATCAGCACGCCCCCACTCTTAGCAGAGGACACGGCTAATCCAAATTTAGTTCTGGCGTATGCTGGCGCTCCCAATCCAACGCTTTATGGCAATAACAATGGCACCTGGCAGGCGCCTCTTTCCCTGCAGGGCTTGAGCGGCACAATAGCATTGTTATATAGCCTTGCGGGTACAACTTATTTGGGCGGCACTAACGGCTTATTTCAATGCACCGGCAATAGCTGCGTGCACGTTAGCGGCAGTCCCGATCATGAAACTGCCATCACCAATCAGGCAAATAACTTGTATATCGCCTCTGCTGATAATAACAATGTTTGTGAAATGTCTGAAAATGCTTGCCAGCCACTCACCTCGAGTAACTTAGGTTATGAAATTAATGCCTTACTCTTTATTGGCAACAGCCTCTATGCCGGCACAGCC
>JACCDN010507022.1_pt1 | contig 20683 bp, 17 predicted proteins | sample 7441691 | NCBI WGS metagenome assembly JACCDN01 (sample SAMN15323439, study PRJNA562643) | freshwater metagenome | isolation source: river surface water | place: USA:Blue River Watershed | collected 2017-08-16 | reverse complement strand
GCGTGCAAAGCGGCTGAAGTATTCGGGAATCTGGCTGCTGAGATTAATCAGCACATCGTGGTGTTCGCCTGCATTCGCCGTGTAAGTAATCTCAACCTTGGCTTCTTCATCACCTCCAATAATTTGGTGCGCGATAAAACTTTCAGGCTTGAAACTCCAGAGTAAATCATCCAGTTCCTGCGCTTCCTCCAAGGTATCGACGACTACCAAAATACTGTGCCCAAGCCGCTCTACTTTTTCAATAAAACGGCACACGTACAACCAGCGTGCCTCCACACTGGCGTCTTGTAAGATATGAAAATCAACTTGTGTCATAGCAAACTAATTGTTGTTGTCTTATTGATTGTCGAGAAGATATTGAACTAACAAAGGCACTGGGCGCCCTGTTGCACCTTTGGCGGCACCAGAGAGCCACGCGGTACCGGCGATATCCAAATGCGCCCACGCAAAGTTTTTGGTGAAGCGCGAAAGGAAGCAAGCGGCGGTGATGCTGCCACCCGCTGGGCCGCCGATATTCGCAATATCCGCAAAATTGCTGTCTAACTGTTTTTGGTAATCATCCCATAGGGGCATTTGCCATGCTCTATCATTCGCGGTTTGGCCAGCTTTTAAAATCGCTTGCGCCAAGTCTTCGTTGTTGCTGAATAACCCGCTGGCATGGTTGCCGAGTGCGACAACGCAAGCGCCAGTAAGAGTTGCTATATCTATCACCGTTTTGGGTTTGAAGCGTTCAGTGTAGGTGAGGGCATCGCATAAAACCAAGCGTCCTTCGGCGTCAGTATTGAGTATTTCAATTGTTTGGCCAGACATGGAGGTTACGATATCGCCGGGTTTGGTTGCGCTGCCGCTGGGCATATTTTCACTGGCAGCGATAATGCCTACCACGTTCAAAGCAGGCTGCAATTCCACCAAGGTTTTAAAGGTACCAAGAACGCTGGCTGCACCGCACATGTCATATTTCATTTCGTCCATAGCGGCGCCCGGTTTGAGGCTGATGCCCCCAGTATCAAAGGTGATGCCTTTGCCTACCAAGGCGAAGGGAGCATCTTTTTTATTGCCGCCCTTATATTCCATGACTATGAGCTTGGCAGGTTGATCGCTACCGGCAGATACCGAAAGTAGGGAGCCCATCCCCAAGGCTTTCATGTCTTTTTCTTCCAGTACTTTTACACTCAAACGAGTTTGACCGCGTGCGAGTCGCTTGGCTTCGCTAGCAAGATAGGTTGGTGTACATACATTCCCGGGCAAGTTGCCCAGTTCGCGGGCTAAATCCACCCCTTTAGCGATCGCTTGGCCAATAGCGATGCCCTTAACAGCACTGGCACTGGTGGTTTTCGTGACACCGAGTGTGACCTTCTTTAATACAAAGCTGGGTTCAGCAGGCTTGCTTTTCAGTGAATCGGCGCGATGTTGGCTGGCGATTACGATTTCTGCTGTTTCGCGCGCTTGCCATTCGTTATCTTTGCCGGTGACGCTAAGGTCGCCAAGGATAATGCTCAAGTCTGAGCAGTGAGTAGCTTTGAGGGTATCGGGTACTTTTTGCACGGCTTTGCGGAAGTTTTCGCTGCTCACGCTGCCTTGTTTATCGATTGCGCCGAAACCAATGACGAGTAAACGCTCAGCGGCTATGCCCTGGGGATTCAAGAGCAGCAGTGATTGGCCAGCTTTGCCATCGAACTTTTCACGTTTTAAGAGTGTCTCTAGCTGCTTGGCGTCAGCGGCGTTTATCGCACTGGCTGCAGCCGATAGTTTGCTGCCCTCAAAACAGGCAACCACTAAGCATTGGGTGGATTGTTTTACGGCATCTAGAATTTTGGCAGTAATTTGCATGAGCAATCCTCAGAAGGGAAAAGATATTTGTTGGCGAGACTTTGCGTTAAGTGCAGGCGTGGCTTCAAGTTCTGACTTGGCATAAATAAGAAAAGTCTCAAGACAAACCCGAGCAGGTACGTGATAATGCCACACTTTCAATGGCTATGCAGTGTCTGTGTTTAGTGGCTTCTGAGACTCGGTTTGAATCTTTCGTTTATTCAATTTTCTGTGTCCTTGGGCGTCTAAAAAATAAACAAATCAATGGCTTTTGCACCCCAAAATTCTGAGGAATTTGAGTGATTATTTTTCGTTATCTCACCAGAGAGATTTTAATAAATGTCTGCGCGGTTTTTATCGCGCTCCTGCTTATTGTGCTGAGCTACCGGTTTGTAAACTTACTCGCTGGGGCAGCTGCAGGCAAATACGCCGTGAATGTGCTTCTCGAAATGATTGTTTATCGCATGCCGGGGTTTGTCCAAATTATTCTGCCGTTCAGTTTTTACATTGCTGTGCTTTTGGCCTATGGCCGCCTCTATATGGAAAGTGAAATGGTGGTGTTGTTTGCGTGTGGCGTTAGTCAGCGCCAATTGGTGGCCATCACTTTTGTGTCTGCAGCTGTAATAGCCGTGTTGGTTGCGTTATTTACATTTTGGTTGGGGCCAAAAGGTTCAGAGCGTTACGCAAAAATTTTAGACGAACAACGTAACCGTAGTGAATTTGATGTACTCAACGCGGGCCGTTTTCAAACCATTGGTCAGGGGCAAGCCGTGACCTACGTGCAAGAAATTGTGGACAATCACAAACGTTTAAACGATGTGTTTATTGCGCGCGATGGCAGTGCTAAATCGTCGCCAACCATTTTGTTGGCGCGTCACGGTGACCAGGTTGAACATGAAGAATACGGTCAGCGCTATTTGGTGCTGCGTGATGGCTATCAATATGAAGGCCAACCAGGCACTGCCGATTTCCGCATTACCCATTTTTCAAGTTATGGTCAGTATATGCCGCCTGTGGTTTTATCCGGCGATCACACGCGTGATACTGATACAAAATCAACGATGGAGTTGCTGTCCTCCGATGATCGCGAGTTGCGCACCGCATTGCAATGGCGTATCGCATTACCTGTCATGGTATTTGTTATGACGTTTTTGGCTGTGCCCTTTAGTAAAACCAACCCACGCCAAGGGCGCTATTTAAAAATGTTGCCTGCAATTTTAGTGTTTGTATTTTATTTTGTGTTTTTGAGTACCGCGCGCGGTCTTATGGAGCAGGGCAAATTGCCGGTATCGCTGGGATTTTGGATGGTGCATGGCGCATTTCTAGCGCTGGGTTGGCTCTTGTTTAACTGGGATCGTTTGTTGCGGCCTAAGCGTCGCGCTCGCGTGGAGGCTACAGCCAATGCGTAAAATAACCCGCTATGTATCTACCAGCGTTTTTAATGCGATAGCCCTTACGCTTTTGGTTTTTATGTCGCTGTTTTTTATCCTCACGTTAATCGATCAATTGCAATCACTGCGCGGTAATTACACGGCTTTTGAAGCGTTGATTAATGTTGTGTTGAGAATGCCAGAGGGCTTAAACACTCTAATTCCTTTTTCATGTTTAATTGGCTGTCTTGCCGGTTTAGGTGCTTTGGCAACCTCTAGCGAGTTAGTGATTATTCGTGCTGCGGGTGTATCGACGAAACGGATTGTGTGGATGTCACTGCGCCCCGCCTTAGTATTTATGTTATTGCAGTTGGTAGTGAGCGAGTATGTGTCGCCCTACGCAGAGCAAATGGCAATAAACCGTAAGGCCATAGCCCTAGGAACGAGCGTAAAACAGTCGCAGCAAAAATTGTGGAATCATGAAACCAATGAATTTATGCATTTTGATGCGGTCTTGCCGAGCGGTATTATTTACGGGTTGAGTCGGTATCAATTAAATGATGAACACCAATTAGTCTCAGCAAGTTTTGCTAAGCAGGCAATTTACCAAGGCGATCATTGGCAAGAAGAGGATGTGGCAATTACCCATGTTGAGAAAGATGCTACGCGTGTAGAAAACATGGCCTCACGCCGCTGGGATTCGCGTCTAACTCCAGATTTGCTCAATGTGTTGGTGCTTGAGCCGGATAGCTTATCGCTGCGCAATTTATTTTATTACAACAATTATTTGAATCAACAAAAAATTGAAAATCAGGATTACAGTTTGGCGTTTTGGAAGAAAGCACTTGAGCCGCTGGCAACCGCAAGCCTTGTGTTAATTGCAATTTCGTTTATTTTTGGGCCGCTGCGCAGTGTGACCATGGGGCAGCGTGTATTTACCGGAGTGATGTTTGGTGTTGTGTTTTTGCTTGCTCAAAAATTATTTGGGCCAGCGAGTTTGGTGTTTGGTTTTTCGCCCTTGTTAGCGGTGCTTAGCCCAATTTTGATTTGTGTGGGAATAGGCGTGATTCTACTGCGTAAAGCGCATTAGCTCGATCATGGTTACTATCGCTTGAAGGGTTTGTTTAATTAGAAAATTTAATTGATCAGATACTGCACTTTTTGTAAGAGTGCTTCTTTATCAATGGGTTTTTCAAGGCAGCCGCGAATTCCAATTGTTGAATCAGAAACGGGGCGAAGGTTGCAACTGTCAATTGAGATTAACACTATAGGTATAGTGTTGGTTTTGGGGTTGCGCGCCAATTGGCGGCAGAGGCGCTCATCATTTTCATCTGCAATAGTTGCATCCATGATGATGGCATCTGGGTGAATTTCCAAACAAATATCCAACGCTTCTTCTGCGGTTTCCGTGTACAAAATATTGTATTGGGGTGTGAGCATTTGAATCAGCGTTTTAGTTTCTTTGGTGTCTTGCTCAACTACTAGAATTGTTTTGTGAACAGCAATATCGTCAACCAATGAACGGTTGCGTCCGCTGTGTTTAGCTTTGTAAAGTGCGCGGTCAGCACGTTTCACTAAATCTTCCAGTGAATAGGTGGTGGCTTGGGCACAGCTTGCGCCGCCGATACTGACTGTGACTTGATGGTGGGTGGGTGAGACCTCATGACGCAAGCCGGCTTTTTCTAGCTCTGCATTAATCGCATCCGCAACTTTCATGGCGCCCAAGCTATCGGTTTCGGGTAGTAGCACAACAAATTCTTCGCCACCGTAACGCCCCAACAAATCAAATGGGCGATTTAAACAATTGCGAATTGCTTGAGTGATTTTCTTTAAGCAAGTGTCGCCAGCGGGGTGGCCGTAATGATCGTTGTAGAGTTTAAAGTGGTCTACATCGATCATTAAAACGCTAACGGGTTTTTGCTGACGTGAGGCCAACAACCATTGCTGTTGCGCCATTTCATTAAAGGTGCGGCGATTATAAGTTTGCGTGAGGCTATCCAATTGGCTCAGCGCTTCTAATTCGGCATTCAATTGATTGAGCTGGTCGCGCATTTCGGTAATGCGTTCCATCGCGCGGATTTTGGCTTTGATAATCATGGCGCTAACGGGCTTAATCAAATAGTCATCGCCACCGGCTTCAATACCTTCGCGATAGCTTTCATCCTCGTTGCGACCCGTCACAAAAATAATGGGAATCCAGTGGCCGCCAAGCCATTCGCGAATTAAACGAGTTGTCTCAAAACCATTTAAGCCCGGCATCTCAACATCCATGATGATCATATCAACCGGTGTAGTTTCAAGCATTTGTAGAGATTCTTCGCCACTTTGCGCAATCAGCGGTGTATGCCCAGCCTCAATAATATAATTGCGCATGGCATAACGGAGGGTGGCGCTGTCTTCTACAAGGAGGATCTTCATCTATGGGCAAACTTAGTGTGATTAGTACTTCAGGTGAGTCTAGTCGAGTTTTTATGGCTAGCACGCAGTTTATTCTGTCTGTGCGATTTTAAGGCGCTAAAAACGATGAGTCGATTATAAACAGCGATAGATGGCATTTATTTGTTGGCTTCGCCAGCTGGGTCACATTTGGCGTGTTTTATTGCTCATGGCCAATATATAACCAAGTTTGAGCTGATCGTTTAAATACGGAGATCTCATGATGTTGTTCTAGCTGGCCTGCTTGCCGGAAAATCGCAATAAAGTTCACTAGGCCGTGACTGTCTTGTTCTGTGCCGGCTTTAGTCTCCAAAATCTTCAGCCCTAGCCATTCACAGCTGCTTGCCCATGCTGCGATGTCTTCTCTGCTGGAACGAATGCGTTCTTCAGGGCTCCAAGTGTCCCAAAGATAATCGACTGCCATTAATACATGCGCACTGTAGCGCGAGCGCATCAATGCTTCCGCGGTTGGCGCCAGTAATTTGCGCTCAATATAGGGCAGGCAGCAGTTGCTCAGATGTTTTTGGCTGCCGCAGGGACATGTTGATTCAGGGTTCAGGGTGTTTGTAGGTGGCATTTTCGACCTCTTTTCGGTATGTTGTGCGGCTATTTTCGCTGCGGCCAAGCCTTCCGTTACGGAGCTTGGCCAAGGCTCCCTTTCCGTTTGTAAAGTGAACCTCATGACTCAGTTTGACGATATTCGCCCCTACCACGACGCTGAAGTGCGCCCCACTATTGACCGCATCCTCGCTGACCCAGAATTAGTTGATGCTGTCGCGCGTTTAAAGTTTCCTAAGCTTACCCAATGGTTGGGTTGGTTGATCAAACCCTTGGTGAAGAAAAAACTCTCGGATCAACTTGCGGGCGTCAATAACGTGCGCGGTTTTCAGGAGGTAGTAGAGCGCTACATGACCGGCATGATAGCGGAAACGACTAGCTCGGTAACCATTTCTGGTTTGGATGCGTTTGAGCATCACCAATCCTATTTATTTATTAGCAATCATCGCGATATTGCGATGGACCCAGCGTTTGTAAATTGGAGTTTGTTTCACAACGACTGCAATACGTTGCGCATTGCCATCGGCGATAACTTACTGACCAAGCCTTATGTGTCAGATTTAATGCGTTTGAATAAATGCTTTATTGTGAATCGGTCGGCTAAAGCGCCGCGCGAAAAATTAAAAGCGGCTAAACATTTATCAGCATACATTCATCACTCCATTGCGAATGAAGCGTCTAGTATTTGGATTGCGCAACGCGAAGGTCGCGCGAAAGATGGTTTCGATAAAACCAATTCTGCCGTATTGGGAATGATCACACTCAATAAACCCAAAACCCAAGACTTTAGCGACTATGTAAAAGAGTTACGTATTGTTCCTGTGTCCATTTCTTATGAATTAGACCCTTGTGATGCCGCCAAAGCACGTGAGCTTTATCAGCAGCGCACCTTAGGTTCTTATCAAAAAGAAGAACACGAAGATGTGAAAAGTATTGCTATGGGGATTGCCGGTAAAAAAGGCCATGTGCATGTCGCTTTCGGTCCTATCCTAGGTGACCATTACGATGACACCGATCAATTGGTTGCCGAAATAGATCATCAAATTGTGATGAATTATGTGCTGCATGCTACCAATTGCTTTGCCTACGAAATGTTGCACGGTAAGGTCCCAGTGATTAACTACACCGAAAAAAATATTCCTTATGACCCGCGACCACTCGCCACTCAAAAAGCAGAGTTCGTGGCGCGTATGAATGAAATTCCTGCCGAGCAGCGCGATATTGCGTTGGCGATTTACGCCAATCCTGTGGAGAGTAAGTTGGCCAAGCTGAATGCTGAGCCCGCTGCATGCTAACCGATTTGGTTAAAAAGCAAATTCAAGGTGCTTATAGTAAATTTTTGGAGAACAAAAGTTTAAAACCACGCTTCGGCCAAAAAATGATGATTGCCGAAATCGCGAAAACCTTTGGCAATATCGAGTTAGATGAAGAAAATGTGCGCGAGCCTTCCGACAACTGCGGGAATCATATTTGCGTAGTGGAAGCGGGCACGGGCACAGGTAAAACTATCGCCTATTTGTTGCCAGCCTTAGCAATTGCAAAAGCCATGGGAAAAAAGTTGGTAGTGTCTACCGCAACGGTTGCGCTGCAAGAACAAATCGTCAGCAAAGATTTACCAGAGCTTTTGCGCCACAGCGATTTATCTTTTTCATTCGCGCTCGCCAAAGGCCGTGGCCGCTATTTGTGTTTGAGTAAGTTAGATAATTTATTGGCAGAATACGAAAGCGGTCTAAATCCAACTCGCGCGCTTTATGAAGATGAAATGCCGAGTGTCACTGCGCAAGGCATTAAGCTTTATCAATCTATGATGGAGGCATTGGCATCCAACAAATGGAGTGGTGAACGCGATACTTGGCCGCAGGCACTAGAGCAAGATGAGTGGCAAATTATTACGACAGATCATCGCCAATGCACAGGCCGTCGTTGTTCTAATGTTTCGTCCTGCAGCTTTTTTAAAGCGCGCGATTCCATTCATAGTGTGGATTGTATTGTTACCAATCACGATTTAGTGCTGGCCGATTTAGCCCTAGGCGGTGGTGCGATTCTGCCCGACCCGAAAGACACGCTCTATATTTTTGATGAAGGTCACCACTTGCCGCAAAAAGCGCTCAGCCATTTTGCGCATCACAGCCGCATGCTTTCTAGCAGCAAATGGTTGGATCAATGCAATAAAGGTTTGGGCGCAATTCTCGGCCAAATTAGCGGCGCGGGTAATGTGGATAGATACGCAGAGCAATTGCCTGCGGCATTTATTGACTGTAAGCAGCGCCTAGATCAAGTCTATCCATTACTTGAAGAGTTGGTGCAAACTATCGCGCTGGATGATCGCCAATCCAATTACCGTTTTAAAGAAGGGATAATTCCGCAAAATTTATTATTGCCCTCCGTTGAGTTGCAGCGCAGTTTTGATCGCCTAACCGATTTGCTCAGCAAAATATGCGATGAGTTAACCGAGGCCATGGAAGATCCTCATTGTCCAGTGCCTAAAATTGATTTGGAAAATAATTACCCCGTCATTGGTACTTGGCAATCGCGCGCTGAAGCTAACCGCGAATTGTGGGCGAGTTATGCAGTGCCAGATGCAAATACCGCTGTGCCTAAAGCGCGCTGGTTAACGCCAGTGGATAGCGGCGGCAACATGGATATTGAGGTTTGCTCAAGCCCCATTCTTGCCTCTAAAACCTTGGAATACAGTTTGTGGGATAAATGTTGCGGTGCAGTTGTGACTTCCGCAACCTTAACTGCACTTGGTAATTTTCAACGTTTTCAAATGCGCGCTGGCACGCCGAATCAAGCGAATTATCAAGTGGTTCCTAGCCCCTTTAATTTTGCGCAAGCGACTTTAGAAATTCCAGCATTTGCGGTGGATGCTAGCAATGCCGATGTACACACCATTTCGCTGATAGATCATTTGCCGAAATTGCTCGATAAAAAAGAAGGCAGCTTAGTGCTCTTCTCATCGCGCCGACAAATGCAAGAAGTCTATGACGAAATGCCAGATAGCGTGCGCGATTTAATTTTAATTCAAGGCGATAACTCTAAGCAGGAAATGCTCGCGCAGCACAAGCGTAAAATTGACGACGGCGAGGGCAGTATTTTATTTGGCCTCGCGAGTTTTTCTGAAGGTGTGGATTTACCCGGCGATTATTGTCGTCATGTAATTATTGCGAAGCTGCCATTTGCGGTGCCGGATGATCCCATCGAGTCTGCATTGTCCGAATGGGTGGAGTCGCGCGGCGGTAATCCGTTTATGGATATCACTGTGCCTGATGCTTCATTAAAATTAGTGCAAGCGTGTGGGCGCCTGTTGCGCACGGAAACCGACTCCGGAAAAATCAGTTTGTTGGATCGCCGAATTTTGACCAAACGCTATGGAAAAGCGATTTTGAATTCGCTGCCGCCCTTTACGCAGGTGGTGCATAAATAATACAGGTCGTTGAGTAATAATGTTGTGGTGAATTTATGTCTTTAAAACACATAGCAGTCGCAGAAATTTTAATGGACATCGAAAAAGAGCTACGCGATTTACAGTTGTGGGAATCTGAATCGCCTTCAGTAGAAGCTCTTGCCAGTACCCAGCCTTTTGCGATAGATACCTTGACCTTTCCGCAGTGGTTACAATTTATTTTTATTCCTCGCTTGTACATGATGGTTGAACAGCGCATGCCCCTGCCGAGGGTGAGTGGTGTGAAGCCCATGGCAGAAGAATATTTTAAGGTGCTCAATTTAAACAGTGCCGCGTTGATTTTACATTTAGAGCGAATGGATAATTTGTTGTCTGAATAACCCGTTTCTCGCTCCCAAGCTCCTGCTTGGGAGTGTATATCTGCATTCCCAAGCAGGAGCTTGGGAACGAGAGTGAATAATAATTTTGGAAAAACCATGACCAGCTATAAATACTCCACCGATGATCTTCTATATCTAATGGCTCGCCTGCGCGACCCGCAAACCGGTTGCCCGTGGGATATTAAGCAGGATTACGCCAGCATAGCGCCCTCTACTTTAGAAGAGGCTTATGAAGTGGTGGATGCCATTGAGAAGCAGGATTTTGTACATCTCAAAGAAGAATTAGGCGATTTATTATTTCAAGTAATTTTTTACAGTCAGCTCGGTAAAGAAGAAAACCGTTTTGATTTTGCGGGAGTGGTTTCAGATCTTGTCGAAAAGTTAGTGCGTCGCCATCCGCATGTATTTCCCGATGGAACCTTGGCGAGCAAAATCGATAATCGCCATACCTTGCCAACCGATGTAAAAGCGCGCTGGGAAGCCATTAAACAACAAGAGCGCGATAATAAGGGTTCGCAGAGCTTATTGGCCGATGTTCCCCTTAATTTGCCCGCCTTAAGCCGCGCAGCAAAATTGCAAAAGCGTGCCGCCAGTGTGGGTTTTGATTGGGTGGATGTTCAAGGCCCTATCGCGAAGGTGCGCGAAGAATTAATCGAAGTAGAGGAGGCGTTAATTGCAGATGATAACGAAGCGATTGAAGAAGAGTTGGGTGATTTGTTTTTTGCCGTCGTGAATGTCAGCCGCTATTTAAAAATCGACCCTGAGCTTGCCTTACGCAAAGCCAACCAAAAATTTGAGAACCGCTTTCAGTATATTGAAACGCATCTCAAGAAGCCTATCTCCGAAGCTAGTATTGATGAAATGACTGTTTTGTGGGATGAATCTAAGGCTCGCTAGCCCAGCGAGGGTTGTTTGTTATGGTTGTTTTGGAATAGACATATTTCTGCTTAGACCTTTTTGTTTTCTTCGGGGTTATAGAAAACAGCTAAACTCAAGTATATCTAATAATTTACAGGTGCCTCGACGCTCCCTTTCGTCAGGCAAATTCTGTCTTGCAGTGAGGTTAGCTTGGATTTTAATGAAGTACGCCCTGGATATGTGAAGTCGTCTGAAAAGACGATTAAAATCCACATATCTGAGCTAAAAATAGGCATGTTTGTCTCTAAGCTTGACCGCCCTTGGTTGGAAACTCCCTTTTTAATGCAGGGTTTTATCATTGAAAGCCTGGATGATATAGACGCTGTTGCAGAGTATGCCCAGCACGTTTGGATTGATGCCGTGCGTGAGGAATGGGTAGCGCCAGAAGAGCGTGCTACGGCCAAGGGATCATCCAAAAAAGTCAGCTATATCAATAAGGTTGATACCAAGGCTGAACACTCGGCCGCGCTGCAAACCTATCGTGAAGCCCGCCGTATAACCCGTACCTTGCTAGACGATTTGCGTTTGGGTGGTGTGGTTAATTCTGAACAAGCTAAAGAAACAGTGAAGGATTGTGTGCACAGTATTTTGCGCAATGCCGATGCCTTGTTATGGATGTCAAAAATTCGCAGCCAAGATGAGTACACAGCTGAACATTGTTTGAATGTGTGTATTTTGGCAATTGCGTTTGGTCGTCACTTAGGTATGAGTGAAGCTGACCTGGAAAAGCTGGGTATGTGTGGTTTATTACATGACGTTGGAAAAATGAAAGTTGATCCGGCGGTATTAAATAAGCCATCGTCATTAACGGAAAAAGAATTTAGCATCATGAAAGCCCATTCTATTCATGGTCGCAATTTACTCATGGCATCGCCTGGAATTCCGAATAGCACTATTGATGTTGCCTACAGTCATCATGAAAAAATGGATGGCACCGGCTATCCGCGCGGCTTAAAGTCGTCCGGAATTTCTGAACTGGCAAAAATGATTGCGATTGTTGATGCCTATGATGCCATGACCGCAGATCGATGCTACTCGCCGAGTATTCCTTCTACAGAAGCTTTAAAAATTATTTTTAAAGATCGTGGTACACATTTTGATGATCGTTTGGCATTGGAATTTATCAAGAGTGTAGGCTTATACCCACCGGGAACTCTAGTGGAATTGGTGAATGGTTTGGTAGCGATTGTATTTGAGACCAATACCAAATTTCGCCATTTACCCAAAATTATCGTGGTAAAAAATCAGGATAATCCTCTGGCAAAAAAAATTCTTGTCGATTTGGCTGATGTTGAAACCGGCAAGCTTGAAAAAACCTTCCTGATTAAACGTGCACTTAAAGATGGTGCTTTTGGTGTGTTTATCAAAGATTATCGCGAACAGGGTTTGGCGTTGGGGTGAGTGTGCTAAGCTCTTCGAGAGCTTAGCGTGAGCACGAACGTTGGTGTTTCTTTATATTTTGATTAAAGTTACTTTTCTGCATCATCCGCTTCTTTCATTCTCTCTGTGTTCGCCTTATCTAATAATTCTTCCGTCTTCTTGGATTTATCCAAGGTTTGCTTTTGTGCATCACTCAATACGCCATGTGGTTTTTCATCGGCATTTTTGGGGGAGCAGGCGAACAATGTTAGACTCAAAGCGATTAAAGCGACGTGATGGATGTTCATAGTGAGTATGCCTCGGTAATACTTGCTGGTTAATAGCTATACCAGTGTAGATCAAGTTCCGAGGCACAAATGCTTATTATTGAGTGTTCAGTAAAAATGCTTAATCGAGTAGGTCTTCATAGGCAATAGTTTGGTAGCTCCCAAGCGTGCTCCAAGGCAGCGGGGATGGCGCAGGTGTAATAACTAAAGTTATTTTATTGTTGCTGTTGCCATCTAGCGTACCACTTTCAATGCTTAACGGTATTTCATTCTTCTCGTCCCAAAGAATGCGGGTGAACTCATGGGTATTCTTTTTTTCATACCATAGTGCGCCATTGGGTGCAGTCTTTTTTAAGAGAGTCATTTTTTTGAGGGTGTTGCGATTCGCCATATAATAGGCCGTTTCCCAAACGCCATCAAAGCCTAAGGTGCCGTACTCCGATTCCCGTGGTGCAATGATTTTTTTGTCTTCTTTACGCACAAAGCGAAAACTTATTTTATTGTTTGCATCACGCACCAACCATTTTCCAGCTGTGGCAAAATTTAAATTGTGTTTGTGATCATGCTTTTCTGGTGAGTTTGTTTCTTCTTCGTGATTATGGTGTTGTACGGACTTTGGAATAATTCGCTCACTCCATACAAGGTTGGCATCACGAATGAATAATTCTTGAAAGTGTGTTTGCTTTTTCACGCCATCAGCAGTCATGGTCATACTTTCAAATGTCATGATCGCGGCGAGTGGCGCTGCGACAGTAGCTTGGGTAATTAGGAAAATTCCTACCGCAATAAAATATTTTTTCATGTCTATTCCATAAAAGAAAACACCTGATCCTTGGATCAGGTGTTAGTGTTTATTTAAAGCTCAAGTTAATAGTTAAAAGCCAAAAGCTGTAGTAATTAAGCTAAATACTTTGGTGTTGTCGATGGTACCTTTGAATGTTTTAGAAGCTGCACCTGCGCCAGTTGCAAACAACATCACATCGCCGCCGCCGTGAGTTTCTGAGCTAAGTTTTACCGCAGTTTCTTGTTGGTAGTCGTCATGCAATACTTGAGTTTTGTCAGCATTACCTTCAACCAAATTGGTTCTTACAGCAGGGCGATTAGGGCCGTTACCAAACACCAACGTGGTGTAGTTTTTGCCGTCAGCATCTACCATTTCTTTTCCGTCTCTGAAATTTTTAACCGTGCCTAAGATATTGCTGCCACGCTTTCCGTAGCCGTTAAAGGTCATGGTGTGATCGTGGTCAGCAGTAACTACTATCAAGGTGTTTTTCAGTTCTGGGTCGCGCTTTTTCATTTCATCTAATGCAGTTTTAATCGCGTCATCAAATGCAATGGCGTCGTCCATAACACGTTTTGCATTAGAACCGTGCAACGCGTGGTCAATACGACCGCCTTCAACCATTAAGAAAAAACCTGAAGAGTTTTGCCCAAGCACGTCAATGGCTTTTAAGGTCATGGCTGCCAAACTTGGCTCATCAATATTTTTCTTTACGCGATCTAATTCATATTCCATATGGCTCGGGTTGAAAAGACCTAACAATTTAGTCGTAGTTTTGCCATCAATTGCCGCCAACGCAGTACCGGTATTCGCATAGGTGTAGCCTTTAGCTTGCATTTCGGCGGTTAAATCTCTGCCATCGGTACGGCTACCTTTAGCTGCACCAACACCAGTGGTTGGTAGGAAATAAGTTCTTCCTCCACCAAGCAACACATCCAAACCATTGCCGAGTTTAGTGTTGTAACCAACTCCGCCAACAACAGCTTGTGCAGCAATAGTATTTTCAGCATCGCGGTGGCAAATGTGCGCATAAGTGGCCGCAGGAGTTGCGTGAGTAACAGTGGTTGTTGTTACTGCGCCAACGGATTTACCTTTTGCTTTAGCAATTTCCAAAATCGTATCAACCGCAGTGCCATTGCCAGTAGCTGGGCACGCTGAGTCTTTACCATTGGGACGAATTGCTTTGGTATCTGCCGACATAGACAAGACTTCGTTGTTCATCTTAACGCCGGTCATGTAGGCCGCCATTGAAGGTGCTGAGTCAGTTGTTTGAGCATCTTTAGAGTAGGTTTTCACGCGAGCGGTACGAGTTTTACCGTCGAGTTTTTCCATATGTAATTCGCCTTCTTCCTTATATTTGTAAATGCGTGCTGCAGTTACAGTGGTTGGGCCCATGCCGTCACCAAGAAAGAAAATAACGTTTTTAGCTTCGGCTGCCGCAAAGGCAGCGGGCGAACATGCTGATGCTAAAACAGCAGCGAGTAATAATTTTTTCATAATTTTTTTCCTATTTGACTTTTTACAATTAAAGGTCAATTGCGCTGCGAATCAGCGTGAAAACTTTAGTGTTGTCGATAACGCCAGTGAAGGAGTCTGCATTTTTGCCCATTGCGCCGAGGAACACGTCAGTACCACCATGGGTTTCGCTGCCAGCTCCTACAGGAATTGCAGCTTCTTGATGATAGGTATCGGCAAACACTTGGTTATCGCTTAATGCGGCGAAGTTTTTGCGGTCGCCAGCAACGCGGTTTTCACCATTGCCGAAACCGATAATCGTGTAGGGCATACCATCAGCATCTTTAGCAACAGAACCATCGGTGTAATTTTTTAACAAACCTAAAACACCAGAATTGTTTACGGTAGTTTTGCCGGTTCTGGCGGCATAACCTTGCAATACCAAGGTGTGGTCATGGTCGGCAGTAACCACTATTAAAGTATTTTTCAGTGTTGGGTCAGTCTTTTTAATTTCAGCGATAGCGGCTTTGATAGCATCATCAAAAGCAATCGTATCTTGCAGTGCTTTAATTGCGGTAGTTTCGTGCAGGGCGTGATCTATACGGCCACCTTCAACCATTAAGAAAATGCCGTTAGGATTTTTCTGCAAGGTTTGAATCGCTTTTACTGTCATTTCTGACAAGCTTGGCTCATTGGTACTGCCGCGCACTAGATCGTAATTCAAGTGGCTTGAATTAAATAAACCGAGCAATTTCGTCGCAGATTTTGGATCAATTGCATTGAGTTCAGTTTTATTGCTCGCATAGCTATAGCCTTTGGCTTTCATTTCAGCAACCAAGTCACGGCCATCGGTACGTTTACCGCCAACAGCTGCCGGTAAAAAGAATTGACGACCGCCGCCTAATACAACGTCTACACCATCCAATAATTTATCGTTGTAGCCTTTGTCGGTTGTGGCGGGAGCAAGCTGCGCTGCAATAGTATTTTCTGCATCGCGATGGCATACATGTGAGTAGGTTGCTGCAGGTGTTGCGTGAGTAACGCGAGTGGTTGTAACTACGCCCGTCGCGATGCCTTTTGATTTTGCGATTTCAAGCAAGGTTGTAACAGGCTTGCCGTTGTTGACTGGGCAAATGCTGTCCGTTCCCTTCAAATAGTTTGCACCTTTGTCATCAAAGGCTTTGGTGTCAGGTGTCATCGAAATGACTTCGTTGTTCATTTTTACACCAGTCATGTAAGCAGCCATTGAAGGTGCTGAGTCAGTAACTTGTGCATCATTTGAAAAGGTTTTAACAAAAGCGGTTTCTGGGAAGGTATCAATAGTGAGTTCGCCATCTTCACCAGCGCCGTAAATTCTAGCCGCAGTAAGTGTGGTCATACCCATACCGTCACCCAAGAAAAAAATAACATTCTTCGGTGTGGTGGTTGGTGTGGGTGTTGGCGTAGGAACGGTAGTGCTAGAGTTATTTGAACCCCCGCACGCGGTAATGAGAAGAGAAATAGTGGTACAAAGTAAGAGTTTTTTCATAGTAGCCTCCTTTAGCTGACGCTAAACTAGAGGCTAAGTGTGAAGTTTTTAAGTCGGAAAAATGACGGTTTTATAACAATTTAAATATTGGGCTTCTAACGCACCAAAAGGATGAGAATTATTTATTCGAGTTGATTTAATTTTGTGCGCTTTTGAAATCCAGTTTTAAAACCACACTCTTAAACCCAAAACAAATGTTGTTTCACTGACTTTTTCTCCCTTGCTCAATGTCATTTCTGCCGTTTCACCAAAGCGTTTGATTCGTGCCAGGCCGATATAAGGTGCGAACTGGCGATCAATTTCATAGCGTAAGCGAACGCTTGCTGTAATATCGGACAAACCTGAACCTGTGCCATTTCCCCAATCGTTTTGGCCGTAGAGATTGGCTTCCAGCTCGGGCGAGAGGATCAGGTTTTGAGTGAACAATAATTCGTATTCCGCTGCAAGGCGCAATGCCGTTTTCCCCGAATCACCGACAAAAAGTGCTGTATCAACATCAAAAAAATAGGGTGCAAGTCCACGCAAACCTAATACACCCCACGTGCGACTTGGAGTCGGTTTTAGATCCTGACGAAGGCCCATCTGCAGATCCCAGTAGGTTGCTATTGCTCGGCTGTAAAGGGCTTGCACTTCTGCCTCTTCAATGTCTCCATCGCGTTTTTCAACGTCGGCTTTCAGCCAAAATTTGTTTAAGTCCTTGCCGATCCATGCTTGCGCCTCAAGGATCAATGGGTTTGCGCCATCAGTATTGTGTAATTCAAGTTGATCAAACATGACCTTGGTGACGATGGGATTATCACCGTGGTCGTGCACATGTTCTTCGGCGATGGCGAGTGATGCTGGAAATAAAAGATGTGCGGCGATTGTGGATGCAATAATGTTTTTCATGATAAGTCTCCTATACCACTTTAACCATGCGCATCATACCGAGCATGTGATAAAGCAAATGGCAGTGATAGGCCCAGTGGCCTTTTGCATCAGCGGTAAGCAAATAGCTAATTTTTGAACCGGGTTGTACGAGTACGGTGTGTTTGCGTGGAATAAAATCCGGGTCGCCCGTTTCTAATTCGCTCCACATACCGTGTAAGTGAATGGGGTGGGTCATCATGGTGTCGTTGACGAGAATAATGCGCACGCGCTCGCCGAATGTTAATTCTAGCGGCGCAGCTTCCATAAAACTCTGGCCATTCATGGACCACATATAGCGGTGCATATTGCCCGTTAAATGCAATTCAATTTCGCGCGATGGTTCGCGTTTGTCGCGCGTGGGTTCAAGGCCGCGTAAGTCAGCATAGGTAAGTACTTTTCGGCCATAAAGATGTTCGTTATGGCGCAAGCCAATCCCTGGGTCTGCCAATCCACTTTCCGGTGATTCTGCATGCATATCAACGTGTGGACCAAATTCAGTTTTTGGGTGAATGACTTTTCCGGCAGTGTCAAAGTTGCTGCCGAAACCTGCTTTAGCAAGATTGCTCATCACGTGCGGATTGTGTTGCATCGCGGTCATATCGTGGCCGCTGTGATCCATGCCTATCATTGAATCCATCTTGTGCTCACTGTGATCCATACCCGCCATTGAATCCATAGTGTGACCGCTATGATCGGTCGCAGAGCCTGAACTCATATCGTGATTGCTGTGATCTTCAGTCGCACTGCGAACAGCGTGCGCGCTGTGATCAATGCTATCGGTCGGTGCTGCAGTGTGTTGGCTGTGATCCATTCCCCCCATGCCCATGTCTTGATGACTTAACACAGGGGCAGGGTCCATTGCGGGAATTTCAGTTTTTAAGTTTGGATTTATTGTAAGCGTACCGCGCGCAAAACCGGTGCGATCAATATTTTGCGCGAATATTGTGTAAGCAGTTTCTGCTTCGGGTGTAACAACCACATCATAAGTTTCAGCAGTTCCTATTCTGAATTCATCTACAGTGACAGGCTGAATATTTTGGCCATCGGCTGCGACCACGGTCATTTTTAATCCGGGAATGCGCACATCAAAAATCGTCATGGCCGCGCCGTTAATAAAACGCAAACGAATTTTTTCATTGGGTTTGCATAAGCCCAACCAGTTTTGTGCGGGGGTAATGCCGTTCATTAAATAGGTGTAGCCGGTGACATCGGCAATATCCGTATCGCTCATGCGCATTTGATTCCACATGGCGCGCTCGCTCCAGGTTTTTGCAAAACCTTTGGCTTTTACATCGCTCCAAAAATCGCCCACGGTGCGTTCGCGATAATTGTAGTAGTGGCTCATTTTTTTAAGTGTGGTATAAATTTTATCGGGTGCTGTATCTGTCCAATCCGATAAGAGCACAACCATATCGCGGTCATAAACAACGGTGTCTGGTTCTTTCGGGTCGATAATAATTGCACCGAGTAAACCTGTTTGCTCTTGGAAGCCTGAGTGGCTGTGATACCAGTAGGTGCCGTTTTGTTTTACATCGAATTCATAGTCAAAAGTTTCACCGGGTTTTATACCCGCAAAATCAAAACCTGGGGAGCCATCCATAGTGGATGGCAAAATAATTCCATGCCAGTGAATGGAACTATCTACCGTTAAATTATTGGTAACGCGTAACTTAACTCGCTCGCCTTCTTTCCAGTGCAAAATCGGTGCAGGCAAGCTGCCATTTACGGTTGTTGCAATGCGCTCTTTGCCGGTGTAATTCACTTTTTGATAACCAATGTGTAAATTAAATTGATTACCACTTAATACTCTCGCATTCGCAGTTGGTGCGAGCGAGTTCGCAAAAGTTGTTTGTGACAATGGAAGGGTTGTAAATGCGAGCGCGGATGACGCGCCCAGCACAAAGTGTCTGCGCGATAACAGTTGTGAATCAATAGTTTTCATAGAGCCTCCTTACATAAGCCCATGATCAATAGAATAGAGTTTGATAAATTTTTATTGCCATTTTTTGGAAGCTTCGCCAAATTTCAGGCGTAGCTATCCCGTATTAGCAAATAATGGGCGGGCGATAGAGGGATGATGCGAGAGGTGTAGGCGTAACGTCTGAATAAAAATCTTCAGCTACAAAATTGCGTTGGGTTAACAAAAAATCGATGTTAGTACTTGCTGCTGCAAGTGAACATCCGCCAAATACACAGTGCCCCATCGTTTTACAGCAATCAGATTTTTGGTGGTTGTCGGTGAGAGAGTTGGCGTCTTGAGAATGATCCATACTCGCGTGGTCAGTGTGATCCATAGCCATGTCGTCATCACTGCTCACATCCATCGCAACTGCTACCGTCTGCATAGCGTTGTCTAACTGGCAGGTCATAGCCGCCGTTGCCAGTGTTTGGCTAGTAAAAGCCAACATTAGCAATGCGATTATGATTTTTTTGTAGCCAATTTTTAACATAGTGACGTCAGGTTATCTCGATGATGGGAGCATAGTGCAATCATAGGATGGCAGTCTAGATCTGTATCAACCTCACACATTAAGATCTTACCTGCCAATATATGAGCGCGTTCTCGGTTGGAATATTCGCGCTTGCGTGGGCGCTAATAACTCGCACGGTAAAATCCTCCGGTGCGCGATCATTCGGCAGCAGGCATGAGTAGCGATAGGCGTTTAGGGCGTTATCGACTGGGCGTAGTAATGCCATAGCAATAGTTACCGCTGGCTGCTGGCTGGTTGCATCTGCAATGGCTTCTACGGCAATAGTGTTGGGTTGGATATCGCCAAGGTACACCGTGACTTCTGCGCGTGAGTTGGCTTTGATTTCCGTCGCGCCTAAGTGAATTTCATGCCAGTGTTTTTGCAGCTGTTGTTGCCATTGCTGTAAGTCTTTGGCTAAAGCGCCACCATTGTGTTCGCGCGCGCTAAAACCTGCGGCAGCGGGTGGGTAAAAATAATCGATATAGTCTTTCATCATGCGGTTGCTGCTGAAGCGGGTGGTGAGTTGCGCCATGCTTGCGCGCATGTGCGTTAACCAGCCTTCGGGCAAGCCTTTGCTGTTGTGTTTGTAAAAGAGCGGGATAACCTCGTTCTCTAACAATTGGTAGAGCTGTTCGGCATCTTGCGCATCGCTTTCGCAGCCGTGTTGCTCTCCAATTCCTTCTTCGTTGCCATCGCCCTCTTTATTGATAGGCAGAGCCCAGCCAACATCCGGCGTGTAGGCTTCTGCCCACCAGCCATCTAGGGAGGATAGGTTGAGGCCGCCATTAACCAAGACTTTCATACCGCTAGTGCCGCAGGCTTCCCACGGGCGGCGCGGGGTGTTAATCCACAAATCCACGCCTTGCACCAACTGCTGTGCTAGCGCTATATCGTAATCTTCAATCAACACCACATGTTGGCGAACGTCTGGGCGATGCACAAACTGATGCCAGTGTTGCAGCGCCTGTTTGCCTAGGTTGTCGGCAGGATGCGCTTTGCCTGCGACCAGCAACTGC
>JACCDN010803563.1_pt1 | contig 20687 bp, 15 predicted proteins | sample 7441691 | NCBI WGS metagenome assembly JACCDN01 (sample SAMN15323439, study PRJNA562643) | freshwater metagenome | isolation source: river surface water | place: USA:Blue River Watershed | collected 2017-08-16 | reverse complement strand
TATGAAATTTAGATCCTCTTAAACCTTTTTTTTGTGATCTAAAATGACTGAATCCTAAAAAAGTAAATCCTAAATATTCTGTTAATCCACCAGTACCCTTTTTCCAATAACTTTGTGGAACTCCTATGGTTTCTAATATACTTTTTAGTATATCTATACCAAGCTTTTCAAGCTTTATGCCTAACATATTTAGTTCTATAGGCAAGAATCTTTTCCAATTATGAGAAATAAGAAAAAATTGTTCCCATTGATCATATTCATTATCAAAATATCCTTGACACAAATCATCTTTTTTGAAATTCTTAAACCCTTTATAAGGATCTTCCTTAGAATTATTTTTATTTTTATAAAAATTTCTACAGAATTTATAGCCACTTTCTAAGTTTATATTTTCAGGAATTTTTAAATAAAAAAATCCATCAGTCATTGCTTGATAAACACTACAGCCTTCATCAAAAATTAATTTACCCTCAACTATTTTTGCAGTTTGAAGGTCAATAACTGGTAATGATTTTAAATTTTCTAAGTTTATGTTATCTAAAACCACAGGAATATTAACTTGACTTAATTTATCTATACTTACGTTTTTTACATCAATATCTCTATACATTTGTTTACCTACTTAAATAATATAATAATTTTTATATTTTATTTAATAATTAACAAGGAATATTTAGTGAGGTATAAAGATCAAAATAATAAATATGTATTTTAATCTTTTATATTTTTGTTTTAATTGGTTATTCCTTGCATCTTCTTGTCATTGACACGAGTTTAGTTTATCTTTCCTTTGCTAAAAGACGACGATTTTTTATCTTCAAGAGAAATATTAAAATATTATTTTTGTAAATTTGTAACAGTTATTATGAGATAGCTACCAAATAAATTTTTTAATAAAGAATTTTGATAAGAGCTGTATATTTCTAAATATTCAAATACAATAATCAAGAATATTTATGCCTTAGTAAAAAACTTTATTTATGGTATTAAAAAAAGGCTTAAAGTACGTAAAATCCTAAGCCTTATGCTAACCCAGTTTCTTTAGCAGAACGTAAAGATAAAGATAAAAGTAAATAAACTATTTTTTATCATATTTACTACGCATACTATATAGATTCAAGGATTTATAATTCTTTTAATAAATCACCTAATCCTGACATATTAATTACTCCTATAGCCTTAATTATTTTATTATTTCCATTTATATAAATAATCTCCATCATCGGACATAACTCAGTTTGTCCTTTTATAGTAGTACATTCCCAGTTTGTGAGAGCTAAATAAGCCCTTTTATCTGAATCTATACACATTATTTTATCATAAACACTTACCTTAAGTGAGGTCATATTTTTACAAAATACCTCTATTAACTTCAAAGTTTCATTTCTGTTATATTTAACATTATCGAATACTATTTCAGCATCAACATCAATATACTTGGACATGTCAGGGAATGGCATTGCTTTGTTAATATAATTATACTCATCATAACAAGATTCAATAAATTTTATATCCTTATCTATAATATTCATAATTTTATCCTAATTGATTTTTATTTTAAGTAACTTGATAAGGAAAATTATACATAAAACATAAAAATGTGTCAATTATTAGTTTCATAAATCAAAAAAAGTTACTATACTAAGTTACTATACTAAAATTAAATCAAATAAGTATTTTAGGTATTGATATGGTAAATCTAGGAAAACTCAACTATGAAGATAAACTAGTTATTTATAAAAAAATTAATGATAATGTGTTGCTAGAAGAAGAATTGGAAGATATTGATATAAAAAATATCATTACAGACGGTTTTAGTGGGTAGATAATCTAATTTATATTTATTAATTCAGCTATGTTTTGAAGTAAGTAAAATACTTGTTTTAAGCAACGACATTAAAATTTAAATATAATAAAAGACCAGGAGAATGAAAGGTAGTATAAAGCTTTTTTTGCCTATATGTTGCTAGAAGCTTAGGTCAGTCCTTTTATTATATTTGCAACTCTGACTCCTGATAAAACAGCACCTGCTGCGTGTTCTCCATAAGGTAAAACAGAGTTACCAATATAATAGACATCATTATTAGAGTCATAATTAACTGGTTTATTATATTCTGCTTCCATAATAAAATTTACTGGTCTACTGGATAATCCATGAATCTCTATAAAATCCTTAGGAGAAACAAATTTTTTATATAAAATAGAATCTTTAAAACCAGGAAGTATATTCTCTGCTTTTGTAAAAATGAACTTTTCAATATTAGTTTTTTGTTTTTTGCTGAATGTATCTACATTTCTGGGACAATAAAAATATATATTCACCGTATAATGTTCAGGTTTTTCTTCTAAATCACTTTTGAACATATGCCAACCAAATGCCTCTGGCATTATACCATTTCCTAGCTCTGTCATCCAAAGAGTTATATCAGAAGGCAAATATATTAAGGTATGAGTCTTAGAAGGATAAGGTAAATTTTTTTTAACTGCTAAATAAATTACTCCAATAGATAAACCTTTAGGAAGATTAGATTGATATTGATCCCATCTACCTTGAGTTGATACTAATGTTTTTGTAATAAATTCTTCATCTTGAGTTTTAATTATTTTATTATTATTATTTCGAATTATTTGCAGACATTCTTTCTCTAATAAAATTGTTCCTCCTTGAGATTTAAATTTTTCTACCATTTTGCTTATAAGTATTTTCGGACCACCTATCGGTATTACTGACTTATTTAATCCATAATTATACTCTTTAGAAAAATCTCTTATTATTGTTCTTAAACTTAATTCTTTTATTGGAGTACTATAAGGATAAGCAAGTATTTTTAGTAATTCTTTGAACTTAGAATTTTTAATATACTGAGATAAAAAATCTTCTAATGTCATAAGCTCAATCTCAGATAATTTATACTTGAATAAATATACTAATTTAATGATCTCAAATGTATACGGTAATAACTTGAAGCAACCTTTAAGAGTTAGAGGCATCTGTAATTGAGAATTATCAAAACAAAATAATAAATTAGGTTTAAGAAAAGTTATAGGGACTTTTAATGTTTCAAGTTGATTAGCAATTAGAGAACCGAACTCATTACATCCTATTACAAATTCAAAATTATCAATAAATTTAGTACCACATAATCCTCCTGCTTCTTTTCTTTTATCAATTATTAGTACTTTGTTGGATGCATCTTGTAAATGTAACCCTGCTATAAGTCCTGAAAGCCCACAACCGATAATAATAATATCAAATTTATTATATGAATTTTGCATAATTGGTAGTTTATTAGTTATAAATAATTTTTCTTACACATCAAGTTTCCTCCAAGTTAAATAAGAATGACATCGATCATTTGATCCTTTTATAAGGAAGAAACAAGAAAGTACTAGGTTATTGCCTTCGAATTTGTATTCTCTTTTTTGTGGTATATTTATGTAATTAGTAAATGAACTGATTTCAGGATAATGAATTACATTATCATTTATTATCTTATATTTTCCCATATAACATAAGAAATTATCTGCTATTTCTATTTTTTCTTCATTAGTTATATTGAAATAGTATTCTGTAGAGCATTTAAGACGCTGAGCTCGCATGATTTGTACGCACATATGACCACAAAGAGTATACATAATATTGCCAATAGGATTTTCTCCGAAAGGGTAAATTATTTTCTCATCATTATATATTAGCTTATATTCCATAAGCTTCCATATCCCTAATAATTTTTTTTCTTTATTCATAAATCTTACTTTATTCATCAATATATTTAATCTCAGAATTTATATATGATTCCAGTAAAGTAACTAATATATTTACATTAGGTTTCATAAGCATACTCAAATGGTTCCCTGGAATCTCGTATACAGTCATTGCTTGTGAAAAACCTTCCCATGTACTATCTAATACTAGACCATCATATCCAGTAAATTGCTCTTTTGCATTGAAGAAAACTATTTTGCCATTGTAGGGCTTAGAACAATAATTTATTATTGCTTTACAATATAATTTTATTTGATTAAAAACTTGTTTTTGGCGTTCGAAATCAAGATCATTTAAATTCATACTTTCTATTAATAGTTTTAACTGATCTAATTCATCAAGTTGTTTAAATTGACTTAAGGATACAGGTTTCTTACTAAAAAGTTCTATGATATTTAGTAAAAATTTTGTACTATCATCGGTTTTTATTGACTCATAATCAGGCCTTACAGTGTCAACTATAGCAAGTAACTCAACTTCTTGACCACTATTACTAAGCTGTTGTGCTATTTCAAAAGCAATAAGACCACCTAAAGACGCACCTAGTAACCAATAAGGACCCTCTGGTTGTATTGATCTAATAGCATTGATATAATAGGAAGCTATTGATTCAATTGTATTTAAAGAAGCAATATCTCCAATATCTTCAAAGTAAGGGCATTGTATACCATATACAGGATGATCTCCTATCATACAATTAACTAGGTCACGATAACATAATACATAACCACCTATTGGATGAATTAAAAATAATGGTTGTTCTTTCTTTCCATCCTTTAACTTTACTATTATTGAAGACCAATCTTTTTCTAGAGTTATTGATTTTAAAGAGCCTAGTTTTTGTGAAATCAATGTTGTTAGTTGTGCTATTGTAGGATTTCCAAGTATATCTTGTAGCCTTAGTTCTATATTAAAAATTTTTCTGATTTTAGTAACAATTCTTATTGCTAATAAGGAATCACCTCCTAATACAAAAAAATCTTCATAAATACTTATTTTATCAAAACCTAAAAAATCCTTCCAAATTGATAATATTATATCCTGCAAATGTTCTTCATTAGGTGTAGCAATTTGTTTTATAACAGATGTATTCTTAATTAATAAAGAATCTTTATTAATTTTATCATTTTGCTTAACTTGTTGTGTAATATGTGTAGAAGTACTAGAAGAAATCCAATAAGGTTGATTATTAAAAGGATAATGCGGTAATGGGATACGGCATTTATTATGTTCATAAAATTGATTCCAATCTATCTCTATACCAATTGCCCATAAGTTACCTAATACATTAAGCAATGGCACATTGTCTGATGTATTTTCATTAAAACGTTTCATGCATGGTAAGATTACATTAGATTTCCTACTCTTGTGCCTTCTTGCAAGGCTAGTAAGTACTTGACTTGGTCCTACCTCCAAAAATATACTATTTTCTAAGTTTTGAGTTTTAAATAAGCATTCTAATCCTTGTGTAAAATTTACAGTGTGGCGTAAATGATCTACCCAATATTGTGGTGTTATGACTTTGGTATTATCAATCCAGTTTCCAGTTAAGTTAGAAATAAACGGAATAATTGGTTTGCTAAGTTTTATTTTATTTACTACAGTATAAAACGGGGTTAGAATTGGCTCTAACATTCGTGAATGAAAAGCATGTGAAACTTTTAATAACTTACACCCAATACCTTCATGCTGCAACTTTTCATTCAATTTGTTAATAGCACCTATAGAACCAGATATTACGCAACTTTCTGAGTCATTAATAACAGCAATATCTAAATCTGCTTCTTCTAAATATTTAGCTATTTCTTGCTGTGACAAAGACACAGCTAACATTTTACCTTCTGATAAACTTTGTACCAGCTTACCTCTTTCAATAATTAAGGTTAATCCATCCTCAAGAGAAAATACTCCTGCAATACATGCTGCAACATACTCACCTATACTATGACCAATCATTGCATCTGGTCTTATACCTAAATGCATTAAATACTGAGCCAAAGCATATTCGATAATAAATAAAGCTGGTTGAGTTATAGAAGTTTGATGGATTTTTTCATTAGTTCCTAAAATATCTTCTACTGTAATATTAGAACTTAGATTATTGCTAATAATAGTTAAACATTTATCTATATTTACTTTAAAATTTGGCTCAGTTTCATAAAGCTGTTTTCCCATATCTATATATTGTGATCCTTGGCCTGGAAACATAAAAACAAGGGGATTTATACCAGTTTGTTCAATACATGATTGATTAGGTTGCTCAAGCGCTGACATAACTTCTTCAACTGTACTTGCTATCACAAACCTGTTATATTTAAATTTTTGATACCCTATATGTAAAGTGTAAGCCAATTTTTCTAAATTAATATCTGGCTGCTTTTGTAAATAATTGACAAGATTTACTGCTTTTTGCTCAAGCGCATTAATAGTATGGGCAGATAAACTAATTAACTGACATGGTTTTGATTGCTTCGAATCCAGGTTATTAACTGGTGGTTCTTCAAGAATTACATGAGCATTGGTGCCTCCTACTCCAAAAGAGCTAACTCCTGCTCGTCTAGGCAAATTATTAGTTTGCCACTCTTTAAGAGCTGTATTTACATAAAAAGGAGTTAACTCAAAATTAATCTTTGGATTTGGGTTATTATAATGTAGGGTAGGTACTAAAGTTTTATGATATAGGCATAAAACAGCCTTAATAAGCCCTGTGATTCCTGATGCTGTATCTAAATGACCAATATTAGTTTTAACAGAACCAATGGCACAGAATTGTTTTTGATCGGTTGTATATCTAAAAGCTTGAGTTAAGCCCTCAATTTCTATAGGATCACCTAATGTTGTACCGGTACCATGTGCTTCTACATAAGTTATAGTATCAGCTGTTATACCAGCTTTTTCTTGCGCCGTCCTTATTACATCTGTTTGTCTTTCTGGGCTAGGAGCGGTAAAGCCAATTTTATTATAACCATCATTATTAATTGCCGATCCTTTAATAACAGCATAAATATGATCCCCATCTGCTATTGCTTGCTCTAAGGGCTTTAATACAACTACCCCAACACCTTGTCCCCCAATAGTACCTTGAGCTTTGGCATCAAAAGCTCTACACTTACCATCAGGAGAGCCAATCATATCAGGTTGATACAGGTAGCCCTCTTTCCCTACAGACTGTAATGATACACCACCAGCAAGCGCTATATTACAATCTCCCACCTGCAAAGCTGTACAAGCCTGATGCACAGCAACAAGTGAAGTGGAACAAGCTGTTTGCATAGTAATAGCTGGTCCAGTAAGATTCAGTTTATAAGCTACCCTAGTACTTAAAAAATCTATGCTGTTACCAATCATAAATTGAAATTGACCCACAGGATCTTGTATCTCTAAACTTGATAAATTATCTATCGCATACCTATTTCTTCCTACGCCAGCATAGATGCCAATATCCCCTTGATATTCCTTTGGATTATTATATCCTGAATCTTCTAAAGCATGCCAAGCACATTGAAGCAATAGTCGCTGTTGAGGATCCATAATACTTGCTTCATTAGGCGAATAACCAAAAAACTCAGCATCAAAACCCTTTATATCACTAAGTATACTTTGCGCTCTTATGTAATAAGGATCATCAAGTAAGGATTTATCTATCCCTACTTCCAATAATTCTTCTTTAGAATAATGGGTAATAGACTCTTTTCCAGTTTTTAAATTTTTCCAAAATTCTTCTATACTATCAGCACCAGGAAAACGTCCTGCCATACCAATAATTGCTATTTCACAATTGTTATTAACATTTCTGCGAGGAGTATTTTTTTTCTTTATGCAATTAGAATCAATATCACTTGTATTATTAAGTTGGTTTAAAAAGTTACTTAGCATACTAATAGTTGAATATTTAAATAAATCTACCATCTTAAGATTTTTCTTAATATGCTCTGGCAAGGCAGCATACATTTTAGCCAAAAGGAAAGAATGGCCACCCAAATCAAAAAAATTATCATGAATACTAACTTTTTCCTTCCCTAATACTTTTGTCCAAATAGCAGAAAGTATTTTTTCATATTCATTAATAGGTGGCACAAAGACATTATTTTCTGCAGAGTGTATCTTATAATTAAGTAAAACCTTACGATCAAGCTTACCACTTGTATTTATTGGCATTTGTTCAATAAACGCAAAGTAACTTGGTACCATATATTCAGGTAATTCTTGTTTTAATAATGTACGAAGTCTATTAATCTCCTCAGTAATCCCATTATCATTTAGAATTTGCTTATACGTTAGATAGGCTACTAGTTTTTTATCTTCACCTTCGCCTTTAGTAAGCACAGTTACTTCTTTACTGTTTGAGTATTTTAATAATGCATTTGCTATTTCTCCTAATTCTACTCTGTGCCCCCTAATTTTAATTTGTAAATCATTGCGTCCTAAATATTCTAAATTACCATCTGGCAGCCAACGTACTAAGTCTCCAGTTTTATATAATCTTCCGTTTTTACCTACATTCTTCTCTTCTAATGTTTGAAATGGATTAATTATAAATTTCTCTTTAGTTAATTCTGGCTTATTTAAATACCCTTGTGCTATTCCAGTGCCCCCTATGTACAATTCTCCTATTGCACCTATTGGTACTGGATTTAGGTCATTATTTAGTACATATAAAATTTTATCTACCAATTTTTTTCCTATTGGCGCTATTTCCTTATTATATAAATTTAAATTACAGTAGGTTGAGAATACAATATTTTCTGTAGGACCATATACATGGATAAGATTAGTGTGATCATTATAAGTTAAAAACCTATTTAAATCTTCAGGGTTTAATTTTTCTCCACCAAATAAAAGGTTACGAAGAAAATACAATGGATTATTTTGCTCTAGCTTAGAATAATGAGAAAACAATGCTGTAGTAAGGAACATAGTATTAACAGAATGTTTGATCAATATGCAACCAAGTTGCGTTTCATCAAGTATGGTGTCTTTATTAATAATAACTAATTTACCACCATTTAATAATGTTGCAAAAATATCAAAGACGCTACCATCAAAAACGTAATTTGAATAACCAAGAGTAATAGTTTCATTGTTAACCAAACAATAATTATTTTTATAACAAAAACACGCTACCCCATTATGTTCAATCATTACCCCCTTAGGATTGCCAGTAGTACCTGAAGTATACATTAAGTAAGCAAGGCAATTACCTGTTGTATCAGTTTGAGGTTTAGTGTTTGTTTGTAGTAGTAATGATTTTTGTAAATATTGGCTATTTATAACTAATATTTTTCTATCAATATTAGAATTATTTACATACTCCAACCTCTGGATATAATCACCCGTAGTTAATACTAAGTTAACATTACTGTCTTCCAAAATATAAGCAATCCTCTCATCTGGGTAAGCGGGATCAATCGGTACATATGCTCCACCTGCCTTTAAGATAGCAAGAATTGTAATTATCATGTTTTCACTACGATCTAGACATAATGCTATCAATGTATTTGATTTAATATCATGTATCTGTCTTAGATAGTGCGCTAACTGGTTTGCTTTCTCGTCCAGTTCTTTATATGTTAATTTAGTATCTTCATAAACTATAGCAATATTATCAGGAGTATTTTCTACCTGTTCTTCAAATAAGTCACAAATAGTTTTATTACTTGTGTGGTCTGCATCAATATCATTCCAAGCAGTTATTAATTTATTATAGTTTTCGTTGCTAAGATAGCTTAAATCAGCTATCTTGCATTGCTTCTGTTTATCAGTATTATAATCTAGCTCAGATAGTTGAATTAAGATTTGTTTATAAGTTTCTATAAATCCTTTAACTGTTTCTTTTGTGTATAAACTTATTGCATAGTTAAAAAATCCTGTTAATTTATTCTCGCTATCATTAATAACAGTAGTAAAATCAAATTTTGCTACATCATATAAAGTCATGGCTTCTTTATATACTTGCAATAAACCATCAACTTCAAATCCAACTTCTGACTGCTTACTTATTTGATCAAATAGTCCACCACCAAAACTATGCACTCCAAACATAACTTGAAATATTGGGTGCTTACTAGTATCCTTGACTACATTTAATTTTTCTACTATCTGCTCAAATGGTAAATCTTGGTGGAATTGTGCTTCTACTACTTCATGGCCTACTTTTTGAATAAATTCTTGAATTGACTCTTTCGAATTTATTTTTATTCTCAATGCTAACGTGTTTACAAAGAAGCCAATTAAGTTTTCTATTTGACTATAATGTCTATTAGCTATCGGTGTTCCTATTACAATATCATCTTGATTACTATAAATTCTTAGCATTAAATAGTAACCAGCTAGCAATAAACTATAAAGGCTTACCTTTAACTCCTTAGCCAATTTTCTTAAAGCCATTGAGGTATACTCATCTAACTCAAAGCTTTCAGATGCACCTGCATATTCTATATGTTGTGGTCTTGGCTTATCTGTAACTAAATTTAATGTTTCGTAGTCACTTAATTTATTTCTCCAGTAATTTAACTGTTTTTCTAACCTTTCGCCATTTAAGTAGTTTCTTTGCCATAGTGCAAAATCTTTATATTGAATAGTTAATTCTGGTAAATTTATTTTAGTGTCTAATCCTTGTGATTGACCTAGATAGTATCTGTAATACTCTTGTAATTCCCTTAAGAATATATCAACAGACCAACCATCAAAGGCTATATGATGTATTACTATACTTAAGTAATATATATCATCTAGTTCATATAAACATACTCTTATTGGATACTCTTTACTTAAATTATATACATAATTTATTTCCCTCTCTAGCTCTTGGTTCAATTGCAATTTATTTGTAATTTTTACTTTTTCTATGGTTATAGGATATTCTTTATCATCTAATACTAACTGATAATTATTTCCTTCATCATCTTCCCTTATTAAAGTCCTTAAAATTTCGTGCCTAGATACTACACTTCTAATACTATCTTCTAATATATCTATTTTAGTGTTATTAGATATACTATATATCATAGGTATATTATATGCATTACTACCTTCTTCATACTTTTCTATAAAGTATAATCTTTCTTGTGCAAAAGACAGTACTTGTTCTTTTGTTTCACTAATAATACCTTTAACTATTAGTTCATTATCTTGTATGTTATGTTCTATATAATGAACTAATTTATCTATTGTATTGTACTTAAAAATATCAAAGACACTAATGCTATTATTTAGCTCAAGATTAAGCCTATTTACTAATTTTATTGCTAAGATGCTATTACCACCTAACTGAAAAAAATTATCATAAATACCAATTTTATCTTCAGTTAATCCTAATACTCCTGCCCATACTGTGCAGAATGTTCTTTCTAATTTATTTCTAGGACGAGCATAACTATGATAATTTGAAAACTCAGGATTTGGTAAGGCTTTTCTATCTAATTTACCATTTGCAGTTAATGGTAAATTTTCTAAATATACTAGGAAACTTGGTATCATATATTCTGGTAATCTACTCTGTAAATAACCAAAAATCTTTTCTTCCTCTAATTTTTTATCAGCTACATAATAGCCTATCAAATATTTATCTCCTCCTGATTTTTCTTCTATATCTTCATTAATACGCTCTCTAGCAATTACAGCACTCTGATTTACATCTTTATAACTAGATAAAACACTTTCTATCTCTCCTAATTCTATCCTATAGCCCCTGATCTTAACTTGAAAATCATTACGCCCTATGTATTGTAAATTGCCATCAGGTAACCATTTTACTAAATCTCCAGTTCTATATAGATTAGTATAAGGTTCTTCTTTGCAAAAAGGGTTTATTAGGAATTTATTAGCTGTTAGAGTAGGTCTATTTATATAGCCATCACTTAAACCGATACCACTTATATATAATTCTCCTACTACGCCAATAGGTACCGGTTGTTGATCAACATCAAGTACATAAGTTTTATAATTAGCAATAGGTTTTCCTAAAGGAGGAAATTCTAGCCATTGTTTTACGTCTTGAGGAAGAGTATAAGAAAGCATTACATGACTTTCAGATGGACCGTATTGATTTATTAATCTAACTTTAGAATATTTTAAAAAGAATTCTCTAATTACATTATTAATTTTAAGAATCTCTCCAGAAACAAAAATTTCAGTTAATTCAAGTTTTGTTGGTTGGATATCTAATATTGCACTAGTAACTAATTCTAGCATACTTGTAGTAATATAAATTGTATCTATACTTTCTTGAATAATAAACTTTGCATAATCTATAGCTGATTTACGAATATCAGTAGGAACCATACACAATGTATAACCATTTATAAAAGCATAACTAAACTCTTGTATTGAGACATCAAAACTGAAATTTGCAAATTGAGCTACACGTAATGTATGTTTTATATTTTTTCTATCTAAAGCTTGCCAATAAATTAAATTCACTAGCGTACGATGTGGTAACGCAACTCCCTTAGGCTTACCAGTAGTGCCTGAAGTATAAATAATATAGGATAAGTTATTAGGATTAGTTACAAACGATGGATTATTTTCACTTTCTTTAGATGCCTCAAGTAAAACATTATCATAGGATAGAATTTTCCCTTGAAAATTTAGAGAAACATAAGGAGTTGGTAAGTTTGTCAGTAATATAGATGAACCAGAATCTTCTAACATAAACTGTAAGCGATCTTTAGGATAAATAGGATCTAAAGGTACATATGCACCACCTGCTTTTAATACTGCAAAAATTGCTATTATTACATCAATAGATCGCTCCATACTAATTGCTACCAGTACATTTGATGTAACCCCTAAACCTCTTAAGTGATAAGCTAATTGATTAGCTTTTTGATTTAATTCTTTATAACTTAACTGACGTTGTCCATAAATTGTAGCAATATTATCCGGGTTTCTTGCTACTTGTTCTTCAAATAACTGATGTAAGGTTTTATTATTAGGATATACGGCTTGTGTTTGATTCCAATTAAATATAAGCTTTTTATATTCCACTTTATTTAAAATAGGCAAATTACAAATTAATTCTTGAGTATTAGTTATAGCAGCCCTTAGTAACTCTAGGTAATTATTAGCTAAATTTATTATTGTATCTTTAGTAAATAAATTTATATTATATTCAATATTTAAATTTATTTCTCCATTGACTTCTGTTTCTGTATTTATTATTAAATCTAATTTTGTATTAATATATTTAGATTTAGTAGATTTAACTTTTATTTCTTTTAAAAATAATTCTTCTTGTTCGGCTTTATACAACACTAACATTACTTGAAAAATAGGATTGTAATCCTTAGTTACTTTTCCTTTTTTTACAAGGTCAATTATTTTCTCATATGATACATCTTTATTATTATATGCCTCTATGGTAGTTTTAGATACCTGATTTAAAATATCGATAAAAGTTAGTTTTTTATTAAACTTACTTCTTAGCATTAGTATATTTATAAAAAATCTTAATTGTTCTTTTTTATTTTGATTGTTTATAAATATTGGAGAACCTATTACTATATCCTCTTGGCCTGTATACCGGTATATTAAAATTTGTAATGTAGCAAGTAATATCATAAATAAACTTACATTATAACTTGCTTCTAAAGATTTTAATTTTTTAACAAATTTTTTATCTAATTTTAATTTATAGTTGTTTATTTTATAATTATAAGTTGATACACTGGATCTTGTATAATCAAATAAAAATGTTGATTTTTCTGGAGTTTTTTCTAATTGTTGTTGCCAATAATTTAATTGATCATTTAAAGTTTTATCGTCTGCATAATCTTTCTGGGATACTAAAAAATCTGTATATTGTTCTTTAAAACTTTTTAAACTGAATCCAATTTTATTATTAGGTATTTCTTCTACTAGACTATTTAATAAAGTTTCTAATAACCATTTATTAATAATATTATTATTCATTGTTATAACTAAGCTATAGTCTAATTTACCTAAACAAACTAGACATACACTAAAAAACAAACTTTTCTTTAAAAAAACTGCTTTTCTCTCTTCTTGTATTATAAGGTTTAACTTATTTTGTTGCTCTTTTAATAATGTTTTTTTTATATTATCTTCTCTAAAACTAAAAAAAATTTTCTTGTTATTTAAAGTTTTATATTGATTTTTTAAATTTTTAAATACTTTTTTAAAAGATTTTGTATTTATATTACCTTCTAAATTACATAGTATTAACATATGTGGAAAAATTAATTCAGAGTTTGTAATTTTAGTCACTGTCATAAATTGCTCTTTGAATTTTTTAGTATATCCTTAATAGCTATAGATAAATTTCAAATAATTTTACTTTATTTTTATCTAGAAATAATGCATTTTTTATGAAGCGAATAAGCTTGCTCAATAAGAAAGGGGTCTTTTGTTTTTTCAGTAATGATTTTAAGCCAATCAAACATACTAGATGCATTTACTGACTTTTTAAAATGAACTTTAGCTAAAATAGCTACTATATCACGAAAGTTTTCTTTACAGATAATATTGCTCAAACTAAGCAATTTTTGTATAAAATCATCAGATAATTTCTCCCTTTCTATGAGTTTAGGAATAATATTCACTTTATCATGATCTGGTTTAAGTAATATTTTTTCTACAGAAAAATCGGTATCAAAATCAAGTACTAAATGTAACCTGTTAATTTTAGAAAAACAGGCAGCGCTATGTACTTTAGATGCATCTAAATACCATACTTCTCCAAGGCGCATATGAAAAACTTTATCTTCTTCTGAAGTTAAACTAAATAAATCAGTTTGAATTGGTATATGAATACGCTTAAAAGGTTTATTAAGCTCTAAATAATCGGAATGGGGAATAACTAATCCATTATTACTTGCAGAAAATATTCTTGCAAATTTTAGACAAGAAACATTAAAATATTCGTTAATTATAGAACTTATATATTCTAACTTATGACCTATGGCAGTTTTAGTAGCAGGCTCATTGTATTCACTTATCACAGCTTGATCTTGAGAACCATTTTGATTCCAAAGAGCACATATTTTCCAATTTCCATAAGCATACTCCTGATATGCACTACTAAACTCTATATCTTCTAACTGAAAGAGATCTTTCCTTAATTTATTATGGTCAAAATGAATTTGACCAATAATGTAAGAATACAAAATTAATAACCTATAATAATTATATTTCTATTCTATAATAACTTAAGTAGTATTCAATTAGTTTTCAAGAAATTATGGGTTGAAAAACTAGTAAACTTTATTATAAATAATATTATGTTGTTTATAAAACACTAAATAAACTACTTCTTCAACATTTAAAATATTATAAAACTGATTTTGGTGCTTTATATAAAGAAAATTTAAAATTTATTTATATCAAAATATCAAATCAAAAACTTTAAATATAATTTTTAAGAGATAATAAATAAAAAAATCAGGTAACTTTAGCTCTGTTAAAATTCTACTTTTTATCTTACTTATTAATGCAGGAAATTCAAAATAGGGTTCATTACAAAGCTAGTAAATTGTTAAGAAATAAAAGATATAAGTACTAATTTTCATTTGTAGGATTATGGGTTTTAATTATTGATTGGACTATAGTACTGATACAATAAAAAATCGATTATGATTATCCGACTTTTTTTGCCGGTTGTGATCGATCAACATAAAAATATAGAGCTATCAAACTCAAAACAGCGCATACGATTATATAAATTGCCCCTGAACCCATATTGCGGTTTTGTACTAATGATTCCATTATATATGGAGCTGTACCGCCAAAAATACTAGTAGCAGTATTATAGGAAACCGAAAGAGCTGTACTTCGGATGTTTGTTGGGTATAACTCCGCCTGTAAAGCCGGTTCCGGACCTATATATAGTGCAGCTAAAATTGCAATAATAATTTGAGCTATAGTAATAGAACTGAAATTGCCGAATTCAAAAGATTCAAGCAAAAATGTTGAAGTTAAAATTATAATTACTAAGTTAATAGCAAATATTTTTCTCCTACCTATTTTGTCAGAAAGCCACCCTCCTAAAATAGTTACTACTATCATAATGATATAGCAGATATTAACTAAATTACTTACCTCATCTTCACCAAATCCTCTGTGTATTTTTAGATAAGAGATCAAATATATTGATTCAACGTAGAATATTACTGACCCGGTTCCATTAATAAGAATTGAGATTAACATATCAAACCAATGATATTTAAAAGCAAATGTCAAAGGACGTTGTTCTACTTTACCGTATGATTTGTTTTCAAGAAATAAAGGAGTCTCAGATGTATGTTTCTTAATATAAATACCAGCAAAGAAAATAAATATACCAATTAAGAATGGTAATCTCCAAGCCCATGAGTTAAACTGCTCTGCTGTAAAAATCGATTTTATTAAATATGATACTAATGAGCCGAATAGAATGCCTACACAAATACTGGCCATGGAAAAACTAGACGTAAAACCCCGGTGATTTTTTTCTGTATGTTCAATAACGAAAGATATTGATCCCGTTAAAGCTCCTCCCATGGAAAGGCCCTGCAGCATTCTAACTAGAATCATCATACTTGTTGCAACTATACCTGCTGTTTCATATGTAGGAAGGAAACCTATTGCCGCAGTGGGAAATGCCATGCAAATAACTGATGCGCTTAGTGCTACTCTACGACCAAATTTATCACCGATTACTCCAAAAAAAATACCTCCTATCGGCCTCATTAAGTAACCCACGGCAAATGCTAAAAAGGCATATAATAAAGAAACACTCGGGTCAGTATTAGGAAAGAATTTTTGCCCAATTATTGGTGCAAAATGACCAAATAAAGCATAATCATACCATTCAAAACTATTAGCAACACTACTTGTTAAAATCAGTTTGTGTTTGTTCATTCCTTTTCCCCATGTTCGTTAGTTTGTTTATTAAATTCCTTTTTTTCCGAATAAATAATGAAGAATGTTGAAGGTACTATTATTAAAGCACCATAAATAGTTGACGTACTTGGAACTTCTCCAAATATTATACAGGCAATTATGGCGGAAGATAATAACCCTAGATATCTGTAAGAAAAAATAGCCATTACATCCACATAAGTAAATTCTTTGAGAATGAAAAAGATATTTATTTCTGTTTACATAAATTAGCTTAACAGCATCTTAAATCCTACACTCATTTAGATTATCAAGAATATTTAAATCACACATTTCCAAATAAGCTATTTTATCTATTTTATTCTCTGTTCCAATGGCTCCCGAGTAATTTTTAGGGACTTTTAACTCATAACAATACCATTTTTGTTGTAATTCGCTATTTTCATTAGGAAACAAAATACCTTTACCAGATAATAACCCCATAGTCTCAATTTTATTAATAGGATAAGATAATCCTTTACCAAGAGCTTTTACTAAAGCTTCTTTTTTAGTCCAGAAAGTATAAAAACTTTTATACTTTTCTTTATAATTCAAAGATTTAAGTAATTCGATTTCTTGTGGAGTAAATATAAGTTCTGATATTTCTATTATATCAATGGTATTATCCTGAAATTCTATATCAACACCAATTTGATTATTAAAAGTCACGACATAGCAAGCTATATTACCCGAATGAGACATGTTAAATTGGATCTGGTTATCTTTTAGAAAAGGTTTGCCATAAATGTTACTTGTAAATTCTAACTTTGATGCTGGTTGATGAGCATAGTAACTTAAAATGTACCTAAGAATCCCATGTGAGATAATATAACGTTCAGTAAGTAATTTATTGTAATATCTTTTTGCCTGATTTTGCTCTTTAATTGATAGATACTCCCAAAATAACGACAAATTGTGATGGAATTTATTCATATCAACAATATATGCAAAAGCTTTATTCATATTTAATATATCTAACTATAAATAATAAACATACTTAATATTCTTGTATCTTCAATATTGTCTTTAGTTAATAATTAATAATATACTTAAGTAAAATACTAGCATAGTAGCGTAAGATAAGTCACTAGTTTTATATACTTAGTAAAGGTCAGATAGTAACTAAGATCCTTAGGATTAATTAAAGAACTTAATATTTGTAAGGTTAATAAATATTCGGTGTATATGTTGATGTGAATGTTATCTCATGGGTAGTATAATTTTTGTATATTCCTTATATTATGATATAATAACATCAATAAATTCTAGCAACAATTATGGAAAAAATATTTCCTCGAGTGGACATTTATTTTAAAAAACTATTTGGAGTAGAAACAAATAAGGATTTGCTTATTTCCTTGATAAATTCGATTGTTAGCAAAGATGATCAGGTATTAGATGTTTTTTTGCTAAATCCTTATAATTCTTAGAACTTTAAGCAGGATAAGTTATCAATACTTGCTTATAAAGAAGTACACCTAAAAGTAATGGATCAAAATATTGATACTAGCAATGCAACAGGTCGTCTTTTTAACATGCTAGCTGCTATTAGTCAGTTTGAAACCGAAATCCCCACCGAACGCAAAATGGAAGGTATTATTAAAGCCAAACAAAAAGGTGTCGGTTTTGGTAGAAAAAAGCAACTTAAACAAACTAATATTGCTACTCTTCAACAAAAACGCCAAAATGGTATTTTAATAAAAGAACTAATGCAGGAATATAAACTATCTAAAGCTACTATATATCGTTATTTACAAAGTAGTACTAGGTAGTTTGCATTATATTAATTTAATATTAGTAGCCGATACCTTCCCTTTTTGTGTTATAGTTTCAAAATTGACTTTCTGTCCTGAGTCAATATTCTTGATACCAGATTGTTCTAAAGCCGAGATATGGAGGAATACGTCCCTTGATTTATCATTAGGCTCTATAAAACCATAACCTTTAGTAAAATTAAACCATTTGATAGTTCCTGTTTGCATAATAATATACCTTATCGAATCTTATTTTTCAGGCATCTTTAGCTTTTGTCTAACAATACCATTAGCTAGAACTGTCACACTTATTAGCAATATAGTAAGAAAGGCTATTATTTTTGTTTTCATAAAAATTTAATGATGATCTTATAAATGCGTACTTAATTAAAACAGATATATAACGCAATTTGCAATCATTTATTGTATTAGCTATTATCAATTATTGAGTTTAATGGCTAAAATAAAGGTGAAACTTATCCAAAGAAAGAACAATAAAAATATTTGAGATATGGAAACATTATGAGCAAAGTATATAATAACTCTAAAAGTGCCTTGGTTTTGCAAAAATACACTCCGGAAGATATACAGAAACTGTTAAATAGCAGAAAATTTAAATCAGAGATAGTACATCAGTTAAAAGTAAATATACGGGCATTTAATATTTATATAAAAGAAATAGAAGATGCTTATTATTAATGAAGTGTAAATATTGTTTACAAACTAATATAGTAAGAAATAGCGAATACTACAGGTACAGGGATTATAAAAGAAATTTTAGCTATACTCCAATAGAAGACATAGAGTCAAGGAAATACAGCGTCTTTTAGATAGTGGTATTCATAGATATGCTATTGCTAGAAAATATCGTTGCACTAATGTTGGTATCAATAGATAAGTAAAAATTTTTAATAATTTATTCCAGATATTAGGAATTCTTAAAACAAACTCTATAAAATAGAAATAACATTGATACCTAGTAACAATATGAAAAAGTACAGACGTTTTATTTATTTTAGTAACTGTTTTTAGTTACATTAATCTGTTATTCTTAATTCATAAGATTATAAAAAAGTCATAAATGAGTTCAAAAGATAAGCTTATAAAAAAATTGAAATCTAAGCCAAAAGACTTCACATGGGATGAATTAACAAGATTACTTAGTTCTTTAGGTTTTAAGGAAAAAACGTAAGGTAAAACTACAGGAAATTATTATGGCTAAAACTATATTGCCAGCTATCTGGCTAATTATACTTATTGTGGGATTACCACAACTTTCGGAAACGATTTATATCCCATCACTTACGCTAATAGCGAATGATTTAAAAACCTCTGCGCCTATGGTAGAGTATACCTTAACTATCTTCTTGTTTAGCTTTTCTATAGGTACTCTCTTCTGGGGCAGAATATCCGACTATCTGGGAAGAAAGCCGTGCGTTATAGCGGGACTTATTATTTTTATCATCGGCTCAATTGGCTGTTATTTCTCGCCTACTGTTGAATTATTGCTAGCAAGTAGGTTTATCCATTATCATCGGTGGTTGTAGCGGTATCGGGTTTAGTTATTTTGCCGAAAGTGCTTTTCTATTAGAAAAGCTTGGTCTTACACCTAGTCAATATGGTACGAGTTATATTATAATATCTGCCGGCATGATGACAGGGGGATTTTCTTCAAAAAAATTGCAGGACACTTTTCATTCTGTTGAAATTATGGGGCTGGGGATTAAAATCATCCTAATTACCTGCGTTATATTTTGCTGTTTAATCTTGCTGAACACTGTTATAATAATACCAGATATATTGTTGGTATGCATTATTGTTCTCTCTCAAACAGTGATTATGTACGGGTCACGCATGACAAACTCCAACGCTATGGCTTTAGCCTTAACCGAATATAAGTGGTGTACTGGCACGGCATCCAGTATCTTTGGCTTTATTTACTACTGTATAATGTCTCTAGTTACATTCGGAATGGGCTTACTGCACAACGGCACACTATTTCCTATGCCGATATACTTTTTAGCAATCGCCGGAATAATGGCTCTTGTATCTAAGAATCTGGTGCTTAAATTCTATCCTCAAATTTATTTAAAATCACATATCCATAGTATACGAATGTTCCATTTCGTGTTGCCTATTATGTTCTTGTTTTATTATCTGGTTTATCTGTTTTATAGGTAGTAAATTATGATCTACATTATTCTTCCAATGTTCTAAATATTTTATCGGACATTCGAACTTGTGACCATCATGGCGAACGCTTAAATTATCGTGCAATTTATCTAAATGCC
>JACCDN010449918.1_pt1 | contig 20702 bp, 21 predicted proteins | sample 7441691 | NCBI WGS metagenome assembly JACCDN01 (sample SAMN15323439, study PRJNA562643) | freshwater metagenome | isolation source: river surface water | place: USA:Blue River Watershed | collected 2017-08-16 | reverse complement strand
TTAGTTTAAATTTTCAAAAAAAAGCCGTTACTAAAAAATAGTAACGGCTTAATATTGATTATAGAATAACCATTATTTTTTGTGTCTAGGTTCGCTAGAAACAGTCAATTTATGTCTTCCTTTAGCTCTTCTTCTTGCAAGAACTTTTCTTCCATTAGCAGAAGCCATTCTGTCCATAAATCCGTGTTTATTTCTTCTTTTTCTTTTCGATGGTTGAAACGTTCTTTTGCTCATTGGTTTGTATCTTTAAAATCTTTATTTATATGTCTTCTAGTTTTTGAATAACCGTTATTCGAAAACCGAGTGCAAATATACAAAGACTTTTTTTTCTAGCAAGTAGTTTTATAAAAATATTTTTAATTCCTTTTACTATCTTTGCAATCATAAATTCAAACCTATTATGTTTCACAAAAATATCAAACTTATTCTTGCCGGACTTATTGTCGCTACAGGCATTTGGCAATTTACTGAAAGTAACATTGGAAACGGAATCTTCCTTATATTACTAAGTGTAATTCCTGTTTTTTTATATTTCAAAAACGAATTCATCCTACTAGCATTCTTAAAGTTGAGAAAACAAGATTTTGAAGGCGCTAAAAAATGGTTAGACAAAATAAAAAAACCAGAAGGAGCTTTGGTTCAAAAACAACAAGGATACTTCAATTACCTTCACGGTATTATGCTTTCGCAAACGAATATCAATCAATCAGAGAAATTTTTCAAAAAAGCAATTGAGTTAGGATTGTCTATGGATATGGATTTGGCTGTAGCCAAATTAAACCTAGCAGGTATTGCGATGTCTAGAAGAAGAAAATTAGAAGCTACATCGCTATTAAATGAAGCCAAGAAACTGGACAAGCAAAATATGCTGAAAGATCAAATCAGCATGATGAAAGAACAAATGAAGAAAATATAGATTTTCTAGAACCTGAAACAAGTTCAGGTTGACAGATAATCTAGTATATATAGTACGTCTGTCATTCTGAACTTGTTTCAGAATCTAACTGTTTCCATAAATTAAGCCAATTAGGATTAGACTCTTCTATTAAATTTATTTTCCATTTTCTGTGCCAATTTTTCAATTGCTTTTCCCTTGCAATTGCATCATTAATGTATTGAAATTCTTCATAATACACCAATATTTTTAACTTATACTTGGCAGTAAATTTCGATCCTTCTCCAATCACATGCCTCTCCATTCTATCATCTATCCCTCCCGTAACTCCAATATAAAGAGTCCTATTAGGTTTATTTGTTAGTATATACACCCAGTAATTATGATATGCTCTATTAGCCATAGTTAAATTAGATTCAGAACCTGAAACAAGTTCAGGTTGACAGATAACCTACTCATATTCTCGCCCTTCATTCTGAACTTGTTTGCTTCGTCTATTCGCTATCGCTCAGACCAGAATCTCAAATCAATTAATATCCTTCCAACGGAATTTCCAATTGGTATTTTTTATTCGTAGGATTCACCATCTTAGTAGTACGTAACCACGGATTATGAATTTTCAAGATTTTATAATTAATCCCTTGTTGAATCGCCAGACTAGCTAAATCGGTTACCGAACTATCAATTGTGATTTTCTTCGTCGCTACTATTTTGTATTGTTCCTCCTCTGTAATTGGAAAACCGTATTGTTCTGGATGTTCCATAATTTGTTTCAAGGCTAAAATTCGGAACACATAACGAGAAGTTTCGTCATTTAGCAATAAATCATAGTAATTGGCTACTTTTTGAATATCCAATTGCTTTTTGATTCCAGTTCCACCTGCATTATATGAAGCTGCCACTAAAGTCCAGTTTCCAAATTTTTCTTTGGCTTTCAAAAAATAAGCACAAGCCGCCTCTGTCGCTTTTTCCAAGTGATAGCGTTCGTCAATATTCTCATTCACTTCTAAACCAATTTCTTTAGCCGTATCAGGCATGAATTGCCAAATCCCTTTAGCTCCAGCTGGAGAAACTACATTCACCAAACCGCTTTCAATCACGGCAACGTATTTAAAATCATCCGGAATTCCGTTTTTCTTTAAAATAGGTTCGATGACTGCAAAAGCACGGTGCGCTCTTTTTAAAATTAATAAAGTCGAAGCGTTCAAATGCTTATTTACCAATAATTCTCTATCCAAACGTTCTTGCACATCTGCAATTTTTAAGGGTACTGCTTCTCCTGCAAAATCAATTTGGGCAGGAAAATAATTCGGATTAAAACGGGCTATCCAATTAGCAGGCAATTCTAATTTAGAAGCAAAAATAAATAGCCCACTAATGAGCACTACTCCAATCAAAAGAACCGATTTACGAATCGTTGTTGTTTGTTTTTTCATTTATTCTATTTTTATTTAGAAAAGGTACCTAAAATTATAGCAGGTAAATTTTCATTCAACCATTTGTATTTACTTAAAATCATAATATGTGTTCCACCTTTTACTACGACACAATCTTTAATGTATTGTATAGGAAACACCTCATCGGCATCGCCGTGAATATGAATTACATTCGGATCAACTTGGGTTCTATCCCACAATAAGATGCGTTCTATAGCCCAATCCAAATAATGTACATCGCGAACCGAAAGATACCTTTCATATAATTTCAATCGATGGGATATGGATTTTCCAAAAGAAAAAGCACTCAACTTTTCCATATTCGAAAAAATCGATGTTGGAATTAATTTGTACGCTTTCGTTGTTTTGGCAATTTTCATTCGGCGAGGGAATTCTATATTCGATTTCACACTCGAAATAATAATGACCTTCAGTGGATTCAAAAAAGCGGCCATTTCTTGTACCAAAATCCCTCCGAAAGAAACACCAATCAAAACAGGATTTGGTGCTGTGATTCTTTCAGCCATTCGTTTGGCATAATCCTTTAAAGATTCCTCTCCAATGGGCAATTCCCAATCTAAAAGATGCACTTCAAAAAGCGAATCCGGCAAAACAATACGCTCAAAAATCAACGAACTAGCCGCCAATCCAGGCATGAAATAAACCGAAATCTTTTTGTTATTCATTTTCAAAAAACCATTACTTCAATGTAAAAATAAGGATATTTTTATTAAGTGTTGAACCCGTTGGGTAAAATTAGTTTTTGATGAAAATTTCACGGCAGTTCGAGTGATTTTCGTCAGAAAATCGTATCGAGAACAAGTGAAATGTTATTAAAAACGATTAACTACGTTGAACCTAAAGGTTTCTCGATACATTTTTTGTTCCATTTCATTGCACAAAAAACACTCGAATTGACGTTTTTAATAATTACACCCAACGGGTTAGGTATTGACTCGAAAAGAACAAATGCTAAATGTCGCAATAAACCTACTTCTCTATTTCTCTCAGATTTTCCATTTTCTTGTGCGCCAAGAAACCAGCCACATCCTCAAAGTGTTCTACTACCCTTTTGTTTCCAAATTCAAAAACTTTGGTAGCTAACCCGTCTAAGAAGTCACGGTCGTGCGATACTAAAATCAAAGTTCCATCAAAATCTTTTAAGGCATCTTTGATAATGTCTTTCGTTTTCATATCCAAGTGATTCGAAGGCTCATCTAGAATCAACAAGTTAACAGGCTCTAACAACAATTTAATCATCGCCAAACGCGTTTTTTCTCCTCCAGAAAGTACTTTCACCTTCTTGGTAATATCATCACCATGAAACATAAAAGCACCTAAAATATTTTTAATTTGAGTACGAATCTCCCCTACCGCAATACCATCAATAGTTTCAAAAATAGTGGCGTTTTCATCTAGCAAAGCCGCTTGGTTTTGAGCAAAATAACCAATTTGAGCATTGTGACCTATTTCGACACTTCCGCTATCAATGCCTATTTCCTTCATGATGGCTTTAATCATAGTCGATTTACCTTCTCCATTTTTTCCAACAAAAGCGACTTTTTGTCCGCGTTCAATAACTAAATTAGCGTCTTTAAACACCACATGATCACCGTACGATTTAGACAATTCTTTCACAATCACTGGATATTGCCCAGAACGAGCTGCTGGTGGGAATTTCAATTTCAACGCTGATGTATCGACTTCATCCACCTGAACGATTTCTAGTTTTTCTAGCATCTTCACACGCGATTGTACCGCATCGGTTTTAGAAAAGGTTCCTTTAAAACGATCAATAAAAGCTCTATTATCCGCAATCATTTTTTGCTGTTCGTCATACGCTTTTTGCTGGTGCATACGGCGGTCTTTTCGCAATTCCAAATAATGAGAATACTTCGCTTTATAATCATAAATACGGCCCATAGTTACTTCTATAGTACGATTGGTAATATTATCTACAAAAGCCCTATCGTGCGAAATCACCACTACTGCTTTAGCTTGGTTGACCAAGAAATCTTCTAACCATTGAATACTTTCAATATCCATATGGTTCGTTGGCTCATCAAGCAAAATCAAATCGGGTTTTTGCAATAAAATTTTAGCCAATTCGATACGCATTCTCCAACCTCCAGAAAACTCCGAAGTTTGACGTGTAAAGTCTTCGCGAACAAACCCTAAACCAATTAAGATTTTCTCTACCTCTGCCTCATAATTCACTTCCTCAATAGCATAGTATTTCTCACTCAAATCCGAAACACGCTCAATCAACTTCATGTACTCATCACTTTCATAATCCGTACGAACGGTCAATTGCTCATTTATCTCGTCAATCTCCGCTTTCATCTTGAAAACTTCGCCAAACGCCTTAGACGTTTCTTCCATTACAGTCGCGCCATCCGTAGTCAATAAATGCTGTGGCAAATAAGCTACTACCGCTTCTTTGGGGGCCGAAATAGAACCTGTAGAAGGTTTACTGTGTCCTGCAATTATTTTTAAAAGCGTCGATTTTCCCGCTCCATTTTTACCCATAAGGGCAATTTTATCATTTTCATTAATGGCAAAAGAAACATCACTAAAAAGTGTGGTTCCGCCAAATTGCACAGAAATATCGTTAACTGTAATCATTGCGTAGTGGATTTATTTGTTGGGAAAAGCGATCATTCAACCTCCCGTTTTTGAAGGCGCAAATATAATTCAAATCCCTCGTTGTTTACAATGTATTGGGTAAAGTTTTTATTTTTCTTTTGCCGCTAACCTGACTATCAAAGCCTCATAAAAACAGAAAAAATGTCTATAAAATTACAAATACAGACACTCAAACCGACTAAAAGAAAGAAAAGCCATATTTAAAAACTATTTGATTATCAGTTGATTAAAAATATAAAAATAGTAGAAAATATTGTTTCGTACATTATTTCAGGAAGGACAGGTACTAATTCGGAAATTTACAATAGCTAAACCAATAGTGCAATTGATTTAAAAATACCACCGATACAAACCCCACAGAATATGATTTCAAAAGAAACCAAAACTTTTATTAGTATCGTTAAAAACGGTATTGTTTTGAATCCAAAATCAAAAAATAAAGAACAAATTCCATTTACTGATGTGGCTAAAATTCACATCAGTATTCAGCAACGGCAGTTTGCACTCAAAAGCTTTTTGATTGGGTACTTTATTTTCACGCTGTTTTGTTTGCAATACCTCAACGTAGAGTTGTCTATTTTATCTGTTCTAATTTTCAGTATCAATTTTGTAGTAATGAATACCCTCGATTTTAAAACCTACCGACTACAAATTATTTTGAAAAATAATACCATCATCGAAAAACGCATTCCTAAAAAATTGAAATACGAGTTCATAACACTGATCAATGAAGTACGAAATGAATTAAAATTGAAAAGAGAAACTATTTTGTAATTTGTAAATAAAATAGTACTTTAGAGAAAATTTTCGAAACACTACAACATATGAATCGGGTCTTATCTACTCTCTGTATTCTTTTTTTACATGTCGCAATTAATGGAAATGCACAAATTGACAAATATAAAGGTGAAACTTTTCTTTTTCAAGATGCCAAAACCAAAAATGCCATAGTAATAGACCAAGATTCTTTATACTATGTAAATACTCCCAATAAATTCAAAATACTAAAACACACTAAGTATCCTGAATTAATTTCACGTTACAATACTTTTTATATAAAAGGTAAGAATTATTTTGTACATAATGGTTGCGGCCCTGTATTAGAATGGCGTAATGATTCAATCATACGAATTGATAATTCTTTTTTACATCAAAATCAGTTTGGCGCAACCTCTTTCGTATACCAAGATGAAATCTATTATTTTGGCGGTTACGGGTTATTTACATTTAAAAATATACTCACGAAATACATTTTCAAATCAAGAGAATGGATGGCTGTTCAAACTTTCGGGAGTGAATTTCCATCTTTAAGACGTGATGCAAATCGGATTTTAATTGGAAACAACCTATATATTTTTGGCGGATTATGCGAAAACCCTGCAGATTTTTATTTTGGACAAATCCCTACCGATAATATAGTTTGGAAATTGGACCTTAAAACTATGGAATGGAGTAAAGAAGGAATATACAATACCAAATACAACTCAATTGAAAATTATTTCAATTTTCAAAATGGGTCAAAGATGTATATGCTTAGTCGAGGTGCAGATAATAAACTATTGGAAATTGATCTTGCCACTAATACTATTAATAAATATATTTTGCCTTCCGTTATGAATGTGAAATCATTTTATTTTGACGAACTATCACAAGAATTGGTTGTACTTCATTTCTTAAGTACTTCTGCAGAAACTAAAATTATTCGATTAAAATTAAAGAGTATTATTAACAATCCTATTCAATCTGAAACTTTTATCAAGAATCAATATACCAATTCACTTATTATACTTGGAATAGGAATAATTGCAATATTACTTTTTATAATAGTATACAAATTCAAAATAAAAAACATAATTTTCGAATATCATAGTTTAATTTATGATAACACTACTAAACAATTACTATTCAAAGGAAAAGTAATTGATTCATTTGATAATAATGAACTGAAAATCATTTCATATTTAATACAAAATCAATCGAATTATATCGCACTTAACTCATTAAACAATCTTTTTGAACAAGAAGAATTGACCGAAAATTATACTAGCACAACCAAACGAAGAGAAAACACCTTAAACGCTATAATCACAAAACTCAGTTTGATTTCTGGATGTAAAGAAAATGAAATTCTATTGTACAGAAGAAATCCAAACGACAAACGAATGAAAGAAATCAAATTAAAAGATCATTTTATTAGAGTAAAGTAACCATAAAAAGTTTTTAATAATCATAGATTTTGTCATTCCGAATTTATTTCGGAATCTAAAAAATAATTAAAAATTATGAAAAAAGATGCTGACTCGAGCGATAGCGAATAGACGAAATAAACAAGTTCAGCATGACAAAACTAGTGCGTTATTCTTTTCTCCACTTTTTAGTTTCTTCAAAAACGTGTTCTAAAATGGCTCGTTCTTTTTCGTCAAAATCAACATTCCTGCGACTCATGACTAACTTAGCCGTAGCAAAGGCTTTACTCGTTGTATAAGTTGTAAATCCAGCGGCACCACCCCAAGAGAAACTCGGCACAAAATTGCGAGGAAAACCACTACCAAAAATATTGGAACTCACCCCCACCACTGTTCCTGTATTGAACATGGTATTAATACCGCACTTACTATGATCCCCCATCATCAAACCACAAAATTGCAAGCCTGTTTTAGCAAAGCCTTCGGTTTCATAACTCCACAACCTCACTTCTTCGTAATTATTTTTAAGATTGGAATTGTTACTGTCTGCGCCAATATTACACCATTCTCCTAAAACGGAATTCCCTAAAAATCCGTCATGTCCTTTGTTAGAATACGCAAATAAAACGGAATTATTGATCTCTCCCCCTACTCGAGAAAAAGGACCAACAGTAGTCGCTCCATATATCTTAGCTGCCATCTTTACTGTACCCCCTTCGCACAAAGCAAATGGACCTCGAATCACAGAACCTTCCATAATTTCAGCATTTTTTCCGATATAAATGGGCCCTGTAGCAGCATTTAAAGTCACAAACTCTAATTTTGCTCCTTCTTCAATAAAAATATTTTCGGGTGCAATTACATTTACTGATTTTGGAATGGCTTGTGATTTTCTTTCCTGAGTTACCAACTCAAAATCAGCACGAAGTGCCTCCCCATTTTTAGAAAAAATATCCCAAGTATGCTCAACCGTTAAACACTCATTGGTATATTCTAGTATTTCATACGTATCAAAATTGACTTCTTCCTGCTCTTCATTGGTAAAGAAAGCGATCACTTCCTCTCCTTTAAAAATAGCTTGATTCGATTCTAAATTCCGAATCATTTCAACCAAAGTGGGATTAGGCAAAAAAGAAGCGTTAATCATTACATTACACTCCATTTCGACCATTGGATATTTTTCCGAAAGGTATTCTTCTGTCAAAGTTGTTGTTGTAGAACCTAAATAGGCCTCCCATTTTTGACGGATTGTCAAAATTCCAATTAAAATATCGGCCACTGGGCGCGTGAATGTAAATGGCAAAAGCGCATTTCGAGCAGGACCGTCAAAAAGGATATAATTCATAGCGGTTTCTTTTTAAGAAATTATGGTTTTGGTAAACCCACAGCCAAATTTACAACTAATTTTAGATGTTCAAAAAAGTAAAAAAAATGTGCTCGAGAACAATAAGTTTTTTTCATAAAAAAAGCCTCACTAATTGTGAGGCTTGGTATAAATAAGAAACAAATTAAAATTATTTAACGTGTTTCGCGTATTTAGTTTTGAATTTATCGATACGTCCTGCAGTATCAATCAATTTAGATTTACCTGTGTAAAAAGGGTGAGATGTTCTAGAAATCTCCATTTTTACAACTGGATATTCTACACCATCAACAGTGATAGTTTCTTTAGTTTCTGCAGTAGATTTAGTAATAAAAACGTCGTCATTTGACATGTCTTTAAAAGCAACTAATCTGTAATTTTCTGGGTGTACACCTTTTTTCATCGTAATTCTTTTTTATTAGTTTCAATTATAATCGTGCTTTGAAGCTTTTCTTCTAACAGAAAAGGTATAAACCAATTATAACTTTTTGTTTTTACATTATTATTTTGAGTTTGCAAATTTACACTTATTTTTCAATAAACAAATCTTTGAATGACTTTTTTTATCCATCGCTAAATCGCGATTTTTAGCAGCAAATAAATTGGGAATTGCTATATTTGTAGATTAATTTTAAAACTTCTATATCATGATAAACGAAATTATTAAAAGAAATGGAGTAACTTATGGAATAATCATTGGACTAATTTCTTCTTTAACGACTGCCTCAATCTATGCAATCAATATTAATTTATTCACCTCTTGGTGGTTAGGAATACTAAGTGTTTTATTTTATATTGTTTTTTCAATCATTTTACTTTCCAAAACAAAAAAAGCTTTAAACGGTGTTTTTACTTTCAAAGAAGCCTTCACAACGTATTTTATTTTTGCTGTAATAGGAGTGCTAATTGGCGCTATTTTCAATATTTTATTATTCAATGTTATAGACCCTTCTGCCTCTGATACCGTTAAAGAATTAACTATTAAAAGTGTTGTAGAAACAATGCAAAAATACAACACCCCTGCCTCAACAATTAATGAAATGATTGCTAAAATGAAAGAAAACAATCCTTATTCTACTATTGAAATTTTAAAAGGGTCTGCTTTTGTAATTGTATTCTATTCAATATTAGGTTTAATAATGGCAGCTTTTTTCAAAAGCAAAACTCAAGAATAATTTTAAATGAATCTATCCATACTTATCCCGCTTCTGAACGAAGAGGAATCACTGAACGAATTGTACACTTGGATTATCAAAGTGATGCAAACGCACAATTACACCTACGAAATTATCTTTCTAGACGATGGTAGTACTGATAATTCTTGGCAGTGTATTGAACAATTTGCTCACGAAAATCGACATGTGAAAGGCATTCGTTTTATGAAAAACTTCGGTAAATCACAAGCCTTGCATGCTGGTTTTGCCAAAGCCCAAGGCGATGTCATCATTACTATGGATGCTGATTTACAAGACAGCCCAGAAGAAATTCCAGGATTGTATGATATGATTACCAATGGTAATTTTGATTTGGTTTCAGGTTGGAAAAAGAAGCGCTACGATTCGGTAATGGCTAAAAATTTACCTTCCAAATTATTCAACTGGGCCGCTCGAAAAACATCAGGCGTGTATTTGAATGATTTCAATTGTGGATTGAAAGCCTACAAAAACGTAGTGGTGAAAAATGTAGAAGTTTCGGGCGAAATGCATCGTTATATTCCCGTTTTAGCCAAAAATGCAGGCTTCAATAAAATTGGCGAAAAAGTAGTGCAACACCAAGCCAGAAAATACGGCGAATCTAAATTTGGCATGAGCCGATTCATCAATGGATTCTTGGATTTAATTACGATTTGGTTTTTATCTCGCTACGGAAAACGCCCCATGCACTTTTTTGGTGCGGCAGGTGTATTGATGTTCATCATCGGGTTTTTGTCTACTGGATTAATCATTGGTATCAAATTATACCGTTTGTATGCTGGTTTTCATCCTATGTTGGTAACTGAAAATCCACTGTTTTATATCGCGTTGACTACTATGATTATTGGTACACAATTATTCCTTGCTGGCTTTTTAGGCGAAATTATTTTGCGAACCAAAAGCAATGAAGGACGGTATAAAGTCGCAAACGAACTGAATTTTTTATAAGAGTAAACAATGCCCAAATCCCAAATCATTACCCAAAAAATTATCGAAATTAGAGGTCACAAAGTACTATTTGATTTTGATTTAGCTGAATTGTACGAAACGAGTACTAAAGTTTTAAAACAAGCGGTACGAAGGAATAGCAATAGATTTCCTGAGGATTTTATGTTTGAATTAACCGAAGAAGAATGGATTTCTTTAAGGTCACAAATTGTGACCTTAAAAGTCGGAAGAGGCCAACATTCAAAATATTTACCCTTCGTTTTTACAGAGCAAGGTGTCGCTATGCTTTCAAGCGTATTGAATAATGAAAGAGCTATTGAGATTAACATTGCCATCATGCGAAGTTTTGTTTCACTTCGAAAATTCGCACTAACGTATGAAGAATTAACAAAAAGAGTAACGGAAATTGAACAACAATTCCCTGATATTTATAAAGCATTAAATCATTTGATGGATTCCAAGCAACAAAATCAAATGCAACAAGAACGAAAAAAGATTGGTTATACCAAATAATAGACAAAATGGAAATTAAACAAACTATTTTAGATAAAGTAAACGAATGGCTTTCGCCAAATTTTGACTCAGCAACTCAAAACACAATCCGAGAAATGATGACCTCAGCTCCAAAGGAGTTGGAAGAAAGTTTCTATAAGAATTTAGAATTTGGAACAGGCGGAATGCGGGGTGTTATGGGTGTAGGAACTAACCGTATTAACCAATACACTTTAGGAAAGAACACTCAAGGTTTGTCTAATTATTTGAAAAAAGTATTTCCTGGCGAAGACCTACGCGTGGCGATTGCATACGATTGCCGTCACAACAGCGATACTTTAGCTAAAGTAGTTGCTGATGTATTTTCTGCCAATGGAATTCAAGTTTTCCTATTTTCTGAATTGCGTACAACTCCCGAGTTGTCATTCACAGTAAAACACTTGAATTGTCACGCAGGAATTGTGTTAACTGCTTCTCACAACCCACCAGAATACAACGGATACAAAGTATATTGGCAAGATGGCGGACAATTAGTACCACCACAAGATGGCGAAATTATTCAGTTGATTGAAGCGTTGAATTATGACAAAATTAAATTTGAAGCCAACCAAAGCTTAATTCAGTATATTGGCGAAGAAGTCGATGCTGCTTTTCATCAATCGACTATTGAAAATGCTAGTTTTAAAACAACACCTGCTGTTGCCAAAGAAAACTTAAAAATCGTGTACACGTCATTGCACGGTACTTCGATCAAATCGATTCCGACCGTTTTAGAGCAAGCGGGATACACTCAAGTAAATATTGTAAAAGAGCAAGCCGAACCTAATGGCGATTTCCCAACCGTAAAATCTCCCAACCCAGAAGAACCTGAGGCATTGACAATGGCAATGCAATTAGCAGAGGCTACTCAGGCAGATATTGTAATTGGAACTGACCCAGATTCAGATCGATTAGGTGTAGCTGTTAGAGATACTGACGGCAAAATGATATTGTTAAATGGTAATCAAACAATGATTATCATGACAGCCTTTTTATTGGAACAATGGAAACGTGCCGATAAAATTACTGGAACTGAATTCGTAGGTTCGACTATTGTTTCTACTCCTATGATGCTTGAATTGGCATCCGCTTATGGAATTGAATGCAAAATAGGTTTGACTGGTTTCAAATGGATTGCCAAAATGATTAAAGATTTTCCAAACCAAAAATTCATCGGAGGTGGAGAAGAAAGTTTCGGATTCATGGTAGGCGATGCGGTTCGTGATAAAGATGCTGTGGGCGCTTCACTTTTGGTTTGCGAAATTGCTGCTTTGGCAAAAGCCTCAGGAAGTTCATTATACCAAGAGTTATTGAATTTGTATGTTGACTTTGGTTGCTACAAAGAGCATTTGATTTCGTTAACCAAAAAAGGAATTGATGGTTTAGCCGAAATCAATCAAATGATGATTGACTTGCGCGAAAATCCTGTAGATGAGATCAATGGACAACGTGTAGTAGGTATTGATGATTACGAAAATTCAACTTCATTAAACCGAATCACTAATGAAATCGAGCCTATTGCTATTCCAAAATCGAATGTATTAATCTATTATTTAGAAGACGGCTCTAAAATTTGTGCGCGTCCAAGCGGAACAGAACCAAAAATAAAATTCTATTTTAGTGTCAATACCTCTTTGGATAAAGTCGAAAATTTCAAAGCAATAGAAGCTGAATTAGATCAAAAAATTAAAAATATAATCGCAGCAATGCAGTTGAACTAAATGGATCAAAATCTAACCAAATTAATTCCTTATACCAAACCTTATAAATCGCATATCATCTGGAATGTGATTTATAACATTTTGTATGCTTTATTTAGTACGCTCTCTATGATAACGATGTTTCCGTTGTTAGAGGTGTTGTTCAAAAAAAGTGCAGCTGTTAGTACAAAACCTACTTATACAGGAATTCAAGACATAGGACAATTCGGAAAAGATTGGTTGTTCTTCACTATATCCGATTTGAACCAAAAGCAAGGACCTCAGTTTGCCTTATTACTAGCTGTCGTTTTGGTTATTGTAACCTTTTTATTGAAAAACCTTTTCAATTATCTCGCTTCTTATCATATCACTCATCTAAAAAATGGGGTGTTGCGCGATTTAAGACAAAAGATGTACTACAAAATCATCGACTTGCCTATCTCCTACTATTCTGAAAAAAGAAAAGGTGATATCATGGCACGTATGCTTGGGGATGTAAATGAGGTACAAAACTCCTTTTTTTCTATATTAGAACTCATTGTAAAAGAACCTTTAACAATTGTGTTTACCATAATTGCCATGCTCAATATTAGCGTAAATCTAACGCTATTTGTTTTTGTTTTTATTCCAGTTTCTGGATTTATCATTTCAAAAATCGGAAAAAGTTTAAAATCAAAATCAACACGTGCGCAACAAGAAAGCGGTTATTTTATTTCGTTAGTCGAAGAAAGTTTAGGCGGACTGAAAGTCGTTAAAAGCTACAATGCCGAGAGTCAATTCAAAAAACGTTTCGACGATTCCATCAATAAATTACTACAACTTTCGAATAGCATTGGTAACAAAAACAACTTGGCCTCACCCATGAGTGAGTTCATGGGAATTGTAACCATTGCTACTTTATTATGGTATGGTGGTAACTTAGTTCTAGTCGACAAAACATTAGAAGGTTCTTTGTTCTTAGTGTACATGCTACTTTCTTACAACATCTTAACTCCTGCAAAAAACATTTCCAAAGCGTCTTATGCAGTAAAAAATGGATTAGCTGCTGCTGAACGTGTTTTTGAAGTATTGGAAATTGACAATGCAATTACCAATCATAACGAAGCCGTTGTAAAAGAGACCTTCGATTCTAAAATTGAAATCGCCAACATCAACTTCAAATACGAAGACGAAAATGTATTGAAAGATTTTTCTTTGGAAGTAGTCAAAGGACAAACCGTAGCGTTAGTAGGTCAATCCGGTAGTGGAAAAAGTACGATTGCTAATTTATTAACCCGTTTTTATGATGTAAACGAAGGTACCATCCAAATTGACGGAACTGATATTAAACAATTAAATCTACAATCGCTTCGAGGATTAATCGGATTGGTTACTCAAGATAGTATCTTATTTAATGATAGCATCAGAGCTAATATCGCTTTAGGCAAAGAAGATGCTACCGATGAAGAAATTGTCGAAGCACTTAAAATTGCCAATGCTTACGAATTTGTAAAAGAGTTACCCAACGGCATTCATACCAATATTGGCGATAGCGGAAATAAATTATCCGGTGGTCAAAAACAACGTCTTTCGATTGCACGAGCGGTTTTGAAAAACCCACCGATTATGATTTTGGACGAAGCCACTTCGGCATTGGATACCGAAAGCGAAAAATTGGTGCAAGTAGCTCTCGAAAACATGATGCAAAACCGAACTTCTATTGTGATTGCTCACCGCCTTTCTACCATTCAAAAAGCCAACAAAATTGTGGTGATGCAAAAAGGTAGAATTGTAGAACAAGGCACGCACGAAGAATTAATTGCCCTAAACGGAACATACAATAAGCTCGTTAGTATGCAATCGCTAGAATAAATATGTACCTCAACAATCCAAATATCAAACTCCCTGAAGATCCAGATACTATCGTTTGGAAGTACTTGGATTTGTCTAAATTCTTGGATTTGCTGCTGTCGCGAAAATTATTCATGTCGCGTTCCGATAAATTTGAAGATCAATACGAAGGCACTTTTAGTGAACCTACTTTTGAAGAGATTAAAAAGTTAGCGATTAACAATCCTGAGTTTTTAAATTACTACAAAACCCATCGCGAAAAAGTAGCCATCAGCAGTTGGCACATCAACGAATACGAATCGTTTGCTATGTGGCAAATTTTCACTCAAAACAGCGAGGGTTTAGCGATACAATCTACTATTGGACGATTGCAAAAAGCATTGGAACCCGAAAAAAACTTAAAGCAATACATCGGGCAAGTCAATTATATTGATTACAAAAAAGAATACATTCCGTTTGACGATATGTTTTTCCCCTTTTTATTCAAACGAAAAAGTTTTCAATACGAACGTGAAGTCCGTATCATCTCTGACACTTCTGATACTAAAATCAACATCAATGATGGCATTAAAATCAATGTGGATATCAGCCAACTGATTGATAAAATCTACATTCACCCTAAATCAGAAAACTGGTATAAAAACTTAGTGATCCAATTGGTTTCCAAATTAGGTTTTGATATTGAAATAGAAAAATCGGATTTAGAAAGCGATATCCTGATATAGATAATATTGGTGTTACAACAATTTCGTCCCTACGGGACTCTTATCATCATAGCTACATAATTACCTGTATTTTGTCCCTAGCGGGACATAGTAATATTAGGAAAAAAACTATTCGCAATTGTCCCGCTAGGGACAAAATATCGGTAGAAAAAATGTTTTGTATAAAATAGTCCCGTAGGGACGAAATTATAATTTTGCCGTCAATTTGATATTAAATACGCGCGTAGTCATATAATTGGGAATAGCGTATTGATTTTTGGAATACACATCGCGAACCCAAGTATTGGTAATGGAATTTTGATTATTAAAAAGATTAAATATCTCTACACCCACAGCCAATTCTTTGAAATTCCCCAACCAATTCTTGTTAATTGAATTATTTTTATTATCAATCAAAATTTTAGAAAAACCGACATCGGCACGACGGTAATCCCGTAATCTATTTTGGTACAAATACGGATCGGCATACGAAGGAGAACCTCCTGGCAATCCTGTATTATAAACTAAATTCAAATACACTTTCATACTGGGAATAGTAGGCATATAATCTTGAAATAGCAATCCAAATTTTAATAATTGATCAGTTGGTCGAGCGATATAGCCTTTATTTTCGCTGCTTTCTTCTGTTTTCAAATAGCCAAAACTAAACCATGATTCTGTTCCGGGTACAAATTCTCCATTCAGGCGAATATCGAATCCCTGAGCATAGGCTTTCGCCAAATTATTAGCCGCATACCGAATTCGGACATTGTCAATCGTATACGTATTCACATCCGACATGGATTTGTAATACAGTTCAGAAACCAATTTAAATGGTCGATTCCACATCTTAAAATTGTAATCATTTGCCACGACCAAATGAACGGATTGTTGCGCTTTGACATTCGGTTGTACTACACCATCGGCACCACGCAATTCTCTATAAAAAGGAGGTTGATAATACACTCCGCCTGAAAGTCGGAACACCATATCTTTTTCCCAATTGGGTTGAATGGAAATTTGCGCGCGAGGACTCCAAACAAACTGCGATTTACCTAATTCGTCAGTTCCTGACACTTCCCAAGTATGAAAACGCAATCCTGCATTGTACCACAACTTAGTCGCTCCTATACTACTTTTTGAATTCCATTGTACAAATCCCGAAAATCTATTAATGATAGTAAAATTAGTCGCACGCACATTTTGATACGGAACAAGTGGACCGGCATAAACCGAATACGGCTCATTTTTTTGAGGTAAGACAATAGGCGGCGGAATAGAAAACCCCGCCGAATCGATTACCTCCCACTCCACTACTCGATCTCGAATAGATTCGCGAGTGTATTTACCCCCCCAATCCAATTGACTTTTCTTCCAATCGTGAAACCCTTTGAATTCGATATTGGCAATTAAAGCATCTAAATTATTTCTCGCGTGATTCAACTGCGAACCAATGCCACGCGTGTATGCTACTTTTCCGTAGGTTTCAGAAGCAACATTAGCATCCACTTCACCCAAACGGTATTGCGCCAAAATATCAAAATTCTCTTGTTCAGTTGTATGATACAGTGAGCCAATAAATTTCAAATTAAAACTCTCGTTAGGTTTAAAAGTGGTTTTTATAGCTCCAAAATAAGTAGCATACTGATCTTTTTCTTGCCCTTCATAATACACCAAAAGTGCCATGGGTTGGTCTAACGTTCCAAAATTAGTTTGGCGGGTCAAAGGCTGGTATTGGTAGTTGTTTTTCGAAATGTTACCTAAAAAACTCCATTGCCATTTTGCGGAAGCCTGATAATTAATATTCGTTTGAATATCGGCAAAAGTGGGTGTGTAATTCGTTTGGGTTTCTTGGCTTTTTACCAGCAAACTATTGTTTCTATAGCGCACCCCTGTAATTGCAGACCATTTTTTGTTTTTGGAAACGGCATCAAAAGCCATACTGCCCCCCAGAAAACTTCCTTCGAAATTGGCTCCGAATGTAGTTGGTTTTCGATAGGTAATATCCAAAACCGACGACAATTTATCTCCGTATTTGGCTTGAAATCCACCTGCTGAAAAATCAACATTTTGAACCAAATCAGTATTGGTAAAACTCAATCCTTCTTGCTGTCCTGAACGAATTAAGAAAGGACGATAGACTTCAATTTCGTTAACATAAACCAAATTTTCATCATAATTGCCACCGCGAACAGCGTATTGTGTACTCAATTCACTATTGGAATTGACTCCTGCTAAGGTTTTTAAGATATTTTCAACTCCAGCATTGGCACCTGGAATTTTACGTAATACTTCGGGTGTAATTGACGTGATACCATGAATTCGTTTGGTATTCTTAGCCGTCACAACTACTTCGCCTATTTGTTCTTGGCGGGTATTCATCACCGGATTGAATTCAAAATTTTGATTGGGTTTCAAGAACAAAACAATTGATGCCGATTTTAGCGAAATATGAGTAAAAACTACGGTCGTTTTTTGGTTGGCAGGAATTGTTAGTTCGTAAAATCCATTCGAATTGGATTGAGTTCCAACTGCACCATTCGAAACAGAAACATGAGCCACTGCTTGCTTATTTTCGTCTAAAATAATTCCTCTCAACTTGGCATTCTGAGCCAAAGACGAAAATCCCATTCCGAGAAAAAGAAGCTGAACAATAACTTTTTGGATACTTTTCAAACGATACTATTTATTTTTTGTACTTCTAAAAAATCGAGTTTCAAAGGTAGTAGAATTTCCCATAGCATCTGTTACAATTACTTTCAGCTCATTAGCACCATTAAGAGCCAAATCATCATTAAAATAATGTGTAATAGTATTGGTCTTATTGTCGTATTCAAACAAAACCCATTTGCCGTTCAAATACCCATTGTACGTCTTAATTCCAGAACCCGAATCCGAAATTTGCAATTGTATTGCATCTTGACTTATCCATTTTCCTTCAATAGGTTTGGTGATAATAACGGTAGGCGCTAGGGTATCAGTAACTAATTTGTACTTTCCTAAAGTCTTCACTTTGGTACTAAAAACACTATCTTTTCTGTAGGTTGAGTTATAACTTATTTGATCTCCTTCTACTCTTGCAATGAATGTTTTTTCTTGTTGTTCTTTTGACATTTTACTATCTGTCATTGTAATAGTAAAATTAGTATGAGCTGGAACGGTATCGTCATGTAAGTACAGCACCTTATTTTTTACCTCAAAATTTAAAGGAAAATCATCATAAAATGTTCCTGCAGGGAAAAATACAGAGGCATTTTCTTTTTCAAAAATATTATCCTTATTCGCCTTAATGAAATAGTTCGATACTTTAGGTTCTGCCGGAATTACCGCTGTACTAGCATCAAACTGAATAGGCACTGTAATTGCTGTTTTGTTGCCAAAAAAATCAGCCACTTCAATACGATATACTTCGTCCAAATTAGGAATTGGAGTTATTTGTCCTTTTGCCTCATCCGTCTTAATAAAAGCCAAACCGTATTTATTTTTCATAAATAACTTTTGAACTCTTTGTTTTGTCTTTTTGTATTTAGCGTAATCAATTAAGGCATTCACATAACGCATATCATCAAACGAATAGGTATCAAACTGATATCCAAAACGAGGTTGGCCATTCAAAAACGAATGAACACTATACACTCCATTTTTATTAAACGACACATCATCGTAATCATCTGCAATAATTCCGAAGCCAATTTCACCATTCGCCACTACTTTATCGGCCAAAAAAGTCCCGTCTTTTTGTAACGAATAATTTAACAAAATAGGTCGTTGCGATTTATTTACTGTTGTTTTTGTAGTCAAAGGATACGCATACAAACCTGAAATTGAAGGTTTTTTAGTGTCTTTAAAACCTGAATCAAATCCAAAAAGCATCGGATTGATGATATACTCTGTTTTAGAATCACGAATTTCAAAGTGCAAATGAGGTCCTTCTGAAGCACCTGTGTTTCCTGAAATGGCAATCCACTCTCCTTTTTTGATTGGAATTTCTCCCGGCTTTAAGTACATTTCAATTTCAAAAGCCTGTTCTTTATAATGTGTTTTCGTTATAAAATCTTGAATTGATCCCACTGCTTTTTGCAAATGTGCATAAACCGAAGTATAACCGTTAGGATGCGTAATGTAAATAGTTTTTCCATTTCCGAAAGTTGAAATTTTAATTCTAGACACATACCCTTCAGCAGCAGCATACACTTTCAAACCTTCTTTTTGTTGGGTTTTAAAATCAAAGCCTGCATGAAAATGATTGGGGCGCAATTCTCCAAAATTACCTGACAATTGCATTGGAATATCCAAAGGAGGGCTAAAATACTCTTTAGGAAAATTATTTTGAGCCATAAGAGTACTACAACACAACAAATAAAAAAGAAGGAATCTCATAAAATTTGATTTTGGCTAAGGTAAAAAAACAAATGCATAAATAAAATCAGAATTAGACTGAAAAACCATAACCCTTTGTTTGATAATAAATTACTAAATTTTAAATAAAAAAGCAAATAAAATATTGTATTAATAAAAAGGAATACTAACTTTGTAAGATTAAGTAATGAATTGGAATACGAATGAGTGTAATTGCGGAAATAATTGATACTCTTGAAAATAAGATTGAAAAACTTTTCACTAGAATGGCTAGTTTAGAGAAAATCAATCAAGATTTAAAGACGGAATTGACCAATACTACAACTATCATACACAATCAGTCTCGTGAGATTGACACTTTGAAAAAAGAGTATGAAGCTCTAAAAATAGCCAACTCGTTGCTCGGCAGTGAAGAAAACAAAAGAGATACTAAGCTTAAAATAAATTCATTAATTCGCGAAATTGATTACTGCATAGCACAGCTATCAGATTAAAAAAATATGGACGAAAAGCTTAAAATAAAAATATCAATTGCAGATCGAGTGTATCCGTTAACGGTAGACCCATCACAAGAAGAAGGACTTCGAAGTGCTTCTAAAAAAATTGATACTATGATTAAGCAGTTTGAAGAAAATTATGCTGTTCGTGACAAGCAAGATGTACTAGCCATGTGTGCTTTACAATTTGCTTCTCAAGTAGAACAAAAACAAATCGATAACGCAATTGATGGAGTTGAAACCATCGAAAGATTGAATAAAATCAATTCGATATTAGATCAATATCTCAATAAATAACACGTTCTTAACATAGACTAAGATACTGCCTACATTAGTTCAATTTGGTAAACTCAACACTAACAATTTAGAATGAGCGAATCGTCACTACTATAGCACGCCTCACTTTGGTAAGGA
>JACCDN010951964.1_pt1 | contig 20727 bp, 18 predicted proteins | sample 7441691 | NCBI WGS metagenome assembly JACCDN01 (sample SAMN15323439, study PRJNA562643) | freshwater metagenome | isolation source: river surface water | place: USA:Blue River Watershed | collected 2017-08-16 | reverse complement strand
GGAATAACAGAAATTCACATGGTCTACAAAAATTCACATGGTCTACAAAAATTCACATGGTCTACAAAAATTCACATGGTCTACAAAAATTCACATGGTCTACAAAAATTTACATGGTCTACAAAAATTTACATGGTCTACAAAAATTTACAGGAATAACAGAAATTCACATGGTCTACAGAAATTAACATGGTCTACGGAAATTAACAGGAAAAACAGAAATTAACATGGTCTACGGAAATTAACAGGAATAACAGAAATTAACATGGTCTACGGAAATTAACAGGAATAACAGAAATTAACATGGTCTACGGAAATTACAGGGTTTCACATGAATCACAGAAATTCCCAGAAATTACAGGAAATAACAGAAATTCCCAGGAATAACAGAAAAATAACAAAAAACGAAAAAAGTTTTTTCGTTTTCGAAAAAATTTTGAAAATTCTTTTAAAAAAACTTTTTCGAAAAAATTTTAAATTTATTTTTCGATTTCTAAAATTTCCGTAAAAAAATTTTTTTACGGAAATCATTGTTATTTTTCGTTTTTTGTTATTTTTTCATAATTCTTTCGAAAAGTTTCCTAAATTAAAATATAACTTACATCAATTTTTAAACTTCCAGATGTAAACTGAGGAACTGGTATAAAATTAACAGCGAGAGTAAAAGCCATTCTTGGAATAGTTAAATTTCGAGGGTATGGTAATAGACCTCCAACATACTGTCCACGGTTAAAAGGTAAATTATCAATAACATACTCTTGACCAGCTATAAAATGGACAGAATCTCCAGATATAATGTCTCCAGAAATATCTGGTGTTATATCCGATATTGGTTGAAATCCTATCATTATAGGTTGGTAAGGTTCTTGTATAGGTAGTATAGTATTTATTACCGTTAGTTTCACAAATTTTATAACAGCATTTTCTGGAAGTGTAGTATGGACACTTTCATCATATGTTGCAGTTTCTGGCATGTTCGGTTGATTGTTCATGAACATTACTGACCTTATACTCGTTGTAGAAAAAGATGTCGGAGAATATGCTGTTATAGTATATACGATTTCTGAATCCGATTCTTTATATTTTAGATATTTTGTCTCAATACCTGAACCAATAACTTCCCTTATTAACGGTTCTGTCAACGATGTCTGAAAATTTCTGATACGAAAAGACATTTTTATTTAATAGAAACTTTTTTTAAAAGGTAAAGTTTTAACAGGAAACTTATACAGAACCACACAGGACAGGGACTTACAGGAAGAGTTTGCCTGTAAGTCCCTGTCCATTTTTAATCTAAAAATTCTGGTTCCATTAGTAAAATGGCAAAGAAAGTAGTAAAAACTCAATCGTCTGATTCTGATAGTTCCTCGTCTAGCGAGGCTCCAGTTGTAGCAAAGAAGGCTCCGGCCAAGAAAGTTCTAGTCAAGGAACCTGTCGCAAAGCCTGCCCCAGCTCCCGTTGCTGCTCCCGCAAAGAAGGCTCCAGCCAAGAAAGCCGCTGCAGCAACTGAAGCCGCCCCAGCTGAAAAGAAACCCCGAAAGCCTCGCGCAAAGAAGGCTGCAGCTACTACCGAAGATGGAGAGGAAAAGCCAAAGCGTCCCCCTTCGGCTTATATTCTATTTTGCGGACAACACCGTGCGGCTGTTCGTGAAGCCAATCCAGATATGAAGATGACCGAAGTCACAAAGGAACTCGCTCGTATGTGGAATGCTCACAAGGCTACCCTCACGGCTGTTTCGGCTGAATAAAAATTATTTGAAATTTCAAATAATTTGTTATCAAGAAAAATTAAACAGAAATGTCATGTCGTCCATGTTAGTCTCAAGAACCATCGGAATGTCGAAAAATTTTTGTAAAAAATAACGGAGAGTTTCTGGCTTCCATATTTTTCCTTTACAGATATTTTCATGTCTGTCTACCCTACATTTTAAACCTTTCTTGGAATCGTTGAGATGAATGAGAGCAAGTTTTTCCCTTCCAAATAAGTCAGTAAAATTCCTCTCAAATCTGTCTATTTCAGTTATTTTCGAAATATCGTAATCTCCATAAGCAAACAGATGGCATGTGTCAATACAGAAAAAGATAAACGGTTGTATTTCTGGTAAAATGTTATCATACATTATTTTAAGTTCTTCCAGAGTTGTACCAAGACTCGTTCCCTGTCCAGCCGAGTTTTCTATCAAAAGCCGATAACCTTGCCCAAACTTTATTTTATTGATACTTTTAGACACTGTTAATAACCCATTTTTTCGATCGTCTGCAAACCCAGCATGTATAACAACACCTGTGTTTTTTGAGTTTATTTTTGACATTACTTTCAATTCGTATTCCAATCCCGATAACATGGCGAAAACCTTCCCATCAATTTCTGAACTTCCATTCCAAGCGAGGGAAGTTTTGGAACCTGCGAAATTAGCCAAACACGGAAAATGACTAAAAATACTCAAAGGATACAGTTTCAAAATATTATTGGTTTTTTCCATGTCTGTATCAGTTATCTTTGTTCGGTTATAGGAGTGAGGATTTCCCATATAAAACTGTGTACATTTCATACCAGTTTGAATAGCGAAATCTACAGTCGAATACAGAATTTTTTGGAAAGGAGCATGACAGCCAACATTCCATTTCATGAGATATATTTCAGAGATAATTAAATCGTCTAGAAAAGTTTCCCTCTTGTCACAGGTTTTTACATGGTCGAATGTATCCCCGTGATCACATACATCACATACATCACAACTATCCGAGACATTCACAGTTTTTTTTGTATTCTTTTTCAAACTTGTCATGATTTTTTAAAAATAAATTTTTTAAAAAATCAATTTAAATTATCTATAATCTTTTTGAGACGAGGAAAAAATGACAGAGAATTCAATATTTTACTTTTCATTTCACGAATAAACGGTAATCTCTGTGTATGCCAGTCTTTTGCGATAGCTTCCTTTATTGTTTTCATGTCTTTCTCAAAATTCATCAAGTCTAGTTTAACATAGGCTCTTTCGTCTATATATTCTTCCACATTTGGACAGCCGCAGTAAAATACCAGACATTCACCCAAAATACCGTCTATCAGTTTCTCTGTGAAATAATTTGGTATTTTGTTATTTTCACAGTTAAACGTGTATTTATACGGAAATATTCCATCATCCTTTTCATGTGGTGGTAAATACCCCTTGTATCTCTTCCAATTCCATCTATCACTTCCATAGACGTCGATGTCTACATGCTTTTCCAGATATTTAACAAAGTCTATTCTTGTTATATGACCAACGTCAGAATATTTATCTGACAAAACTGTGGATAAAATTTCAGTTTTAGTTGGAACATGGCCAGACAGCTGTTCATACGTTTTTGAGAGATGCCATTCAATATTGTTATAACTTTCTGAATGTTTAACCACATATAAATAACCTTGTGGATTACTCCAGAAACCCCATATATGGGTATTTTTTTCCATGAAAGGTTCCATCTGAAATACTATACTTTTTTCTTTTACATGGAAATCTGTAGTAGAATTAATAATAATATAATAATCTGGGTTTTCATTCACAACCTCGATATTTTCCCATATTCCGTTTATAGACATTTTTCTCCATAGATTTGTCAGATTTTTTGAACTTGTCCAATTACAATGTAGAGATATTTTCACAATTTCCTGAATAGTTTTCAGAGTTTTTTTTGGCGGCGCGTTTATAGTTTCTAATATTTCCTTGTTATATTTACAGCCCATACCAACCGTGGAAAGTAATAGACATGTATAGGGTAATTCTGACATACATGTTGTTATCGCCTCATTCGGTTTGTTTTCTTTCAGTAAATTATCCAATCTTTTTAACATTTATTGGATTGGCATGATTTTTAAAATATTTTTTAAACTATTTTTTTAAATAAATGAAAACTCGAAATCGTTCGAGGTCTAGGTCTAGAAGTCGAACACGAAAACTCAATAACTCTCCCAAACCCAAAAAACATCGATTTGGATTTAATCCGGCAAAAGACTTACCATTATCAGAAAAAACTGAGATTATTCGAGAAATTGAAGGAAAAAAATCGTTAGAAAACATGGTATTAAATAATCCTCGTGAAAATTGGGATTGGACGGAACTTGCTTTCAATCCTAACATATCTAGAGAATTTATTGAAGCAAACCCAGAATTACCTTGGGCTTGGGATATGATTTTTATGGATAAAGATTTGGATGCCAATTTTATTCATAGATTTCAAAACAGAGTTATACCCAGACAAGGTATGAATCAACAAACAGAAGTGTATAGATGTTTATCTCGTAATAAACACCTACCTCTGAGTTTTGTAAGAGAAAACATTGAAATGCCTTGGCATCGGAGATTTTTATCCCTAAATCCAGCTATAACTATAGATTTCGTATTAGAGAATTTAGAGTTTCCTTGGAATTGGAGTGCGTTGTCAAGAAACCCATCTCTATCGATGAATTTCGTAGAGAGACATCTAACAAAGTTTCCTTGGAAATGGGCTAGTATGTCAGCAAACCCATCTCTTACAATGGATTTTGTAGAGAGACATTTGGATATAGAGTGGGATTGGGACTTGATTTCTGTCAATCCATCTCTAACTATGGATTTTGTAGAGAGACATTTGGATATAGAGTGGGATTGGAATGGAATGTCAAGAAACCCATCTTTAACAATGGATTTTGTGAAGAGACATTTAGATAAGCAATGGGAATGGTTATCTATTTCTCAGAATTCCTGTTTAACTATGGAATTTCTGGAAGAACATATAAACGATCCAAGATTTCCTTGGGAATGGGAATATGGAATTGATCGAAATCCTAATCTTACCGAGGAATTTGTTAATAACCATTATTCAGAAGTGCGTTGGGATTGGGAATATATGATTCTTTTAGGAAACCCACAAATATCTCTCCATTATTTCATGAATAACGAAGATATACCTGAACATTTGCTGTCTGCTGTATTAAGAATTCCATTTACTTGGTATTCCTATGTCATTGGGGATTATGATGAATTACCTCCCATTGATTATTTTGCAATATCAAGTATGAAAGGTATGTACAATGACAGAGTTTTTAACATTGCTTATATGAATGAACTTTTATACAAGGAATCTGAGGATATGTTGGAAGATCTTGTTGGTGAAGATGTGACTGAAAATGTGATAGGGAAATATATAACTGGAAGACGCATGTATGACAGAAGGAAAAGTCGCTGAAACACAAAAACAATTTATTTAAAAAAAAAAGGAGTAAGTTAAATGACAGAAAATTCACAGATTTCGGTTCCAACAGAATCTTTTCAGGTTCCAACAGAATCATCTTTGACAGCTCCAGAAGATAGAAATAAAGAGGTTAAATTATCCCGAGAAGCGTTTGAATCCCTAAAAGCAACACCACCTCTGACAAATTCACAGACAACCCAAGCAGTTTCTGAGTTATCCCATAAAAACTTTCCGAGAGTGGAAAGACGGTTTATTGACCCTCCTATGGATTTACAGCAAATTGGGCTATTCTCGTTCGTACCAGCCAAAGGGGCTACTCCAAACGAAAGGGGAATATACGGTTTTGCAAAAATTCGAGGAGTATATGCTGGTGAAAATGGAGCAAATGAAAGAGCTGAATTTCTGATTAAAAATGTTGATTCATATCATCAGATTTATCATGTTAGAGTTGGCCATCCATTTCCAGTTACTACAACTTCAGACTTTTCTGAAGATATCAAAAGGGTAGAGATTAACAAGGAATTAAAAGACGCAAATACTGAGGACATTCGCAAAAAACGTGAAAAGGAACAAAAGGATATTGATGAAATCAAGGAACGTGAGAAAGCTCTGTTAGCAGACGTGGAAAAGAAAGAGGTTATTAGCGACCATTATACGACTCTGAGAGTTAAAAAGGCTCAACTATCTTGGACTTTTGCGGAAACTGAGAAAAAACTTCACCAAATGGCTGGACTTATTGCCAAGGCTCGTAAAGAAATAGAGGATATTGATAAAACAAATCCCGAATTGCAACATGAATATCGAGATAAATACATGGAAGCGCGCCGCCAAGCTGGTTTTACTGAGGAAAGAGACAAGGCCGATGCGAGTTTCATGAAATATCTAGTGGAAGATATTCGGTTGCCAGCAGTTGACGTAGAATATGACAGACTGTATGGGGTTGCAAATAAATAATTTTCATTTTTTAAATAAAAATGAAAACTAGAAATCGTTCAAGGTCTCGTTCGGAAAGTTCCCCGAGGTCTGTTTCAGAAAGTTCCCCGAGGTCTGTTTCAAGAAGAAGAAGTCGTTCTCGACGTTCCTCATATTCTCAGTCAATACAAGGTTCCCCAGCTAATAGACCATCACCGTCCAGAGATATTCGTGTTTCCCCGAGGTATGTTTCAAGAAGTCCTTCGAGGACAAGAAGACTAATAAGAAAACAAAACTCTCCCAAAGAAAAAGAGCGAATTATTGTTGATGATCCAGCAAAAGACCTAACATTAGCAGAAAAAACTGAAATCATACGGAAGATTGAAGGAATAAAGTCATTAGAAAACATGGTATTAGATAATCTCGATGCAAAATGGAATTTTTATCAATTATCAATAAATCCTAATATATCAAAGGAATTTGTGGACGCGCATCCAGAATTACCTTGGGATTGGAGACAAATTTTTAGTACAAAGTTTTTAGATATGAATTTTATTCTTGAATATAAAAACAAAATTATCCGGTTTAACAACAATGATGAATTATATGCGAGAGATACTGTTGAGACTTATATATCCGGAAATAAATATATTACAATGGACTTTGTGGAAAGTCATTTAGAAATAGATTGGGACTGGGAAATAATGTCTGGAAATCCAGCTTTAACCATGGACTTTGTAGAAAGATATCCAGAAATAGACTGGACATGGTGGAAAATTTCTGCAAATCCAGCTTTAACCATGGACTTTGTGGAAAGACATCCAGAAATAGATTGGGACTGGAGCAGAATCTCAGAAAATCCGTCTTTAACCATGGACTTTGTTGAACGACATCCAGAAATAAATTGGACATTGTGGAAAATTTCTGCAAATCCAGCTTTAACCATGGACTTTGTGGAAAGACATCCAGAACTAAATTGGGAATGGAAGATAATGTCAGGAAATCCAGCTTTAACAATGGACTTTGTGGAAAGACATCCAGAAATAGATTGGGGCTGGCTCACAATGTCTGGAAATCCGTCTTTAACCATGGACTTTGTTGAAAGACATCCAGAACTAGATTGGGAATGGGAATATATATCTAGTAATTCCTGTTTAACTATGGACTTTTTGGAAGAAAATCTTAATAATCCACGTTTTCATTGGGACTGGCAATTTATATCTACAAATCCAAATCTAACAGAAGACTTTATCATAAAACATCCCAAATATCCATGGGAATGGAATATGATGAGTTTTGGAAATCCTCAGTTATCTCTGGAGTTCGTGTTAAAAAATAGAGATAAATTTATGGACAATTTCCAAGACATGTTAAAATTACCATTTGTCTGGTATTCTTATGTTATTGGGTATTATCAAGAATTACCTTTAATATATTCCAAAACATTTTCAGAATTGGAGGGTTTATATAATGACAAAGTTTTTAATCGAGTTTATTTCGACCTGATATACCAAGAAGCTGAAACAGTTCTTTCCGACCATATAGGATATGATGTGACTGCAGAAATACTTGGACGATATATAACTGGAAAACCCATGTATGACAGAGATATCAGAGATACCAGGAAAAGATACGAAAGATACGAAAGATATGAAGGACGAAAAAGATAAGGACCTAAAAGTAGATAAAATTTTTATTTTTTAAATAAAATTTTTATTTTTTAAATAAAAATGAAAACTAGAAATCGTTCAAGGTCTAGACAAAGGTCTAGAAGTAGAACAGGGACTAGAAGCAGACAAAGGTCTATATCTAGACAAAGGTCTATATCTAGACAAAGGTCTAGAAGTCGTCCAAGAAAACCCGATAATTTTAAGAAATCCCTTGAACCCAGAAAACACCGCTTTGGGTTTAATCCAGCAAAAGACCTAACATTCGCAGAAAAAACTGAAATCATACGGGAGATTGAGGGAAAAAAATCGTTAGAAAACATGGTGTTAGAAAACCCGCATAGCGATTGGAATTGGAATAACCTTTCCGCGAATCTTAATATATCTTTAGAATTTATTCAGGATAATCCGGAATTACCTTGGAATTGGAATACAATTTTTACGTACCAAAATTTAGATATCAATTTTATTAATAAATTTGGAAACAGGATTCAAGCAAACGACGGAGATAAACAAAGAGCGTTGTTTGTGCGTCTGTCTGATAATATAAACATATCTCTAGATTTTATAAAAGAAAACATAAAAATGCCTTGGGATTGGTCTATTTTATCCGGAAATCCAGTTATAACAATCGATTTTCTGGAGAAATATTTGACAAAATTTAACTGGAATTGGAGATATTTGTCTGCAAACGAATCTATTTCAATGGATTTTGTAGAGAGACATTTAAATATGAGGTGGTCCTGGAGATTTATGTCTATAAATTCAGCTTTAACTATGGATTTTGTAGAGAGACATCTAACAGAGTTTCCTTGGGATTGGGGAATAATGTCAGGAAATCCAGCTTTAACGATGGATTTTGTGGAGAGACATTTGAATATAGGGTGGGATTGGCAACGCATATCTGTAAATCCATCTTTAACTATGGACTTTGTAGAGAGACATTTGGATTTACCATGGAATTGGACTGATATAACCGCAAATCCTTGTTTAACTATGGATTTTTTGGAAGAAAATATACATAATCCACGATTTCTTTGGGATTGGAATATTGGAATATCCCAAAATCCCAATCTAACTGAGGAATTTATTGAGAACCATCCTGAAATACCATGGAACTGGTCTTTAATAATTGATTATGGTGTTGCCCAGATATCTCTTAATTATTTTATGAATAACAATGAGATACCTCGTAATTTACTCAATGAAGTATTAGTCATTCCATTTGTTTGGTATTCATATGTTATTGATGATTACGCTGAACCACCTCCCATAAATTACAATATTCTTTCGAGATTGAGAGGTCTCTACGATGACAATGTTTTTAATAGAATATATAACGAGTATGTTTACAGGGAGTCTCAAGAATATATCTCAGACATTCTAGGAGAGGATGTTAGTGAAAATGTATTTGCTCTATATTTGACTGGAAGACGCATGTATGAAAGAAGGAAAAGATGATGAAACTTTTAAAAAAATATTTTTAAATAAAAATGCAAATTAGAAATCGTTCGAGGTCTAGACAAAGGTCAAGGTCTAGGTCAAGGTCAATGTCAAGGTCTATAAGTAGAACAAGAAAATCTCACAAACCAGCAAAATACCTAACATTCACAGAAAAAACTGAAATAATAAGAGAGATTGAGGGAAAAAAGTCATTCGAAAACCTCGTGTCAAAAAACCTGAATGAAAATTGGGATGGTTTTGGCTGGTTATTATCAAACCCAAATATATCAAGGAATTTTATAGAAGAACATTCTGATCTACCTTGGGATTGGATTTACATTTTTAGAAATAAACAACTAGATATAAATTTTATTAATAAATATAAAAATAGAATTCCGTTAAATCATCATGAAAGTCTGAAAAAAATTCTCGGAAATTGTATATCTGAAAATCAAACTTTAACTATGGATTTTGTTGAAACTCACATAGAGTTACCTTGGAACTGGCAAAAACTGTCAAGAAATCCAGCTTTAACTATGGATTTTGTGGAAAGACATTCAAGATTACCTTGGGATTGGGAAATAATGTCAGATAACCCAGCTTTAACTATGGATTTTGTGGAAAGACATATAGGATTCAATTGGGATTGGCAAGAAATGTCAGACAATCCAGCTTTAACTATGGATTTTGTGGAAAGACATATTAGATTCAATTGGGATTGGCGAAAAATGTCAGACAATCCAGCTTTAACTATGGATTTTGTGGAAAGACATATAGGGTTACCTTGGAGTTGGAAAAAAATGTCAGAAAATTTAGCTTTAACTATGGATTTTGTGGAAAGACATATAGGATTAAATTGGTATTTCCGAGAAATCTCAAAAAATCCAGCTTTAACTATGGATTTTGTGGAGAGACATATTGGATTAAATTGGGATTGGGAAAGACTATCAGAAAATACATCTTTAACTATGGATTTTGTGGCAATACATCCAGAATTTTTGGTTTGGAATAAAATATCTAAAAATCCAGCTTTAACCATGGAATTTTTGGAGGCAACTCTAAATAATCCAAGTTTTCATTGGAATTGGAACAAAATATCAAGAAATCCAGCTTTAACAGAAGAATTTATAAGAGAACATCCAGACTTTCCTTGGAACTGGGAAGAAATTCTTTTCAACGCTCAGATATCTTTAGACTTTGTGTTAGAAAATAGAGAAATATTCGGAGACAAATTGAAATTCATGCTTACAAATCCATGGATTTGGTATTCCTATGTTACAAGCGATTATGACGAATTACCTATCGATATTGATTCATTTTCTTTATCTTTTGCACAAGGTTTATATTCTGACAGAGTTTTTAATTTTGTTTATTTGAACGAGATGAGATACAGAGAATCGGAAGAACTTCTAGAAGACCTTATTGGTAGAGATGTGACTGAGAATGTGGTTGGGAAATATATAACTGGAAGACGCATGTATGTATGAGATGCTAGAGGTGGTAGTAAAGAAAGATACTCAAGAAAGACTGAAAAGTAAATAAAATTTTTATTTTAAATAAAAATGAAAACTCGAAATCGCTCGAGGTCTAGGTCTAGACAAAGGTCTAGAAGTCGAACACGAAAACTCAATAACTCTCCCAAACCCAAAAAACATCGCTTTGGATTTAATCCAGCAAAAGATTTGTCATTCCAACAGAAAACTGAGATAATCAGAGAAATTGAAGGAAAAAAATCGTTAGAAAACATGGTATTAAATAATCCTCGTGAAAATTGGGATTGGACTGAGCTTTCTTCCAATCCTAATATATCTAGAGAATTTGTTGAAGCGAATCCAGAATTACCTTGGGCTTGGGATATGATTTTTATTCATAAAAATATAGATGCTAATTTCATTCGTAGATTTCAAAACAGAGTTATACCCAGACAAGGTGGAGATCAACAAACAGAAGTGTATAGATGTTTATCTTTTAATAAATATCTACCTCTGAGTTTCGTAAGAGAAAACACCGAAATGCCTTGGCATTGGAAATTTTTATCCACAAATCCAGTCATAACTATAGATTTTGTATTGGAATATCCAGAATTACCTTGGAATTGGGATTGGTTGTCAAGAAACCCATCTCTATCGATGAATTTTGTAGAGAGGCATCTGACAGAGTTTCCTTGGAATTGGTATTTGATGTCAGAAAATACATCACTCACTATGGATTTTGTCGAAAGACATCTGAATGTGGGGTGGTATTGGGATTTCATGTCAGAAAATCCATCACTCACAATGAATTTTGTAAAGAGACATCTAGATAAGGAATGGAATTGGCAATATATATCTAAGAATTCCTGTTTAACTATGGAATTTCTGGAAGAACATATACACGACCCAAGATTCCCATGGGTTTGGAATTATGGAGTTTCTGATAATCCCAATCTAACTGAGGAATTCGTTATTAACCATTATCCAGAAATTCCTCAGAAATGGAATGTTATAATTGATTCTCGAGCCGCCCAAATATCTCTCCGTTATTTCATGAGTAACGGAGAGATACCTGATCATTTGTTGTCTCAAGTATTATCTATTCCATTTACTTGGTATTGCTATGTTATTGGGGATTATGATGAATTACCTCCGATAGATTACAGGGTCTTGTCGAGTATGAAAGGTCTCTACGATGATAGAGTTTTTAATATTGCTTATATGAATGAGCTTTTATACAGAGAATCTCATGATATGTTGTCAGACCTTGTTGGTGAAGATGTGACTGAAAATGTTATAGGGGAATATATAACTGGAAGACGTATGTACAAAAGGAAAAGTAGATAAATATTAAAACTTTCAAAAATAATTTTCATTTTAAATAAAAATGAAAACCAGAAATCGTTCAAGGTCTAGGCAAAGGTCTAGAAGTCGAACAAGGAAACCTAACAAACCCAATAAACCCAGAAAACACCGCTTTGAGTTTAATCCGGCGAAGAACCTAACATTACGTGAGAAAACTCAGATTATTCGAGAAATTGAGGGAAAAAAGTCCCTAGAAAACATGATTCGTAATAATTTAACCGAAGAATGGGATTGGTATAATTTATCTGAAAATCCTAACATATCTTTGGAATTTGTGGAAGCTCATCTGAATTTTCCTTGGGATGCAAATATGGTATATTCAACAAAACTATTACCAGTAAATTTTTTTGATAAAGCATCGTTTGTGTGGAATTGGTCAGTGTTATCTAAAAATCCAAGTTTGGACATGGGTTTTGTATCAAGAAACAGAAATTTATGGTGGGATTGGAAAGCCATGTCTGAAAATCCCAGTTTAACAATGGATTTATTTGAACAAGTTAGCAACGATATGGGAGAAAATAGTCCATGGGATTCGGATAAAATTTCGAGAAATCCATTCTTGACTATGGATTTTGTAGAAAATCACATCGTAGAAAACAATTGGGACTGGGATGGCATGTCGATAAATCCAGCTATAACCATGGAGTTTGTACAAAATAACATAGATTTAGAATGGACTTGGTGGAGAATGTCGGGTAATCCATCTTTAACAATGGATTTTGTTGAAAATCACATGAATTTGAGGTGGCATTGGACATACATGTCGATAAATCCATCTTTAACAATGGAGTTTGTACAAAATCACCCGAACTTGAATTGGAATTGGGAATACATGTCAGGAAATCCATCTTTAACTATGGAATTTCTGGAAGCGAATCTGAATAATCCCAACTTTAGATGGGACTGGGATTCAATTTCTAAAAACCCCAACTTAACTGAAGAATTTATTAAAGAACATCCAGAATATCCTTGGGATTGGCCAAGCATGGTTTTTGGTAAAGCTCAAATATCTCTGAGATTTGTTATGGAAAATAGGAATAAAATAGGTGAAGAGAATTTAGGTCATGCCTTTCTAAACCCATGGGTTTGGTATTCCTATGTTATTGGGGATTATGATGAATTACCGCCCATTGATTATTCAAGCCTAAATATTATCAAAGGTCTTTACGACGATAACGTTTTTAATAGAATATATGACGAGTATGTTTATAGGGACTCTCAAGAACATCTCTCAGACCTTTTAGGTGAAGATGTGACTGAACATATTTTGGGTCCATATATAACTGGAAGACGCATGTACAAAAGGAAAAGTAGATAAAAAATTTTAAACAATCTCCCAATCCAACAGATTTTCCTGTATTCCGTCTCGTTTCCCGTTAAATTTTTTCAGAAAATTTACGATAATAGTTATCTCATTTTTATATTTCCAGAAATAATATATCCAATAAATTAGATGAAATAAAGTTTCATACATTTTTATATTTTGTATAAAAATTTTAAAGAAATAAATGGAACATACAACAGCTTTTGACATGACAGACCCGTTCAATTTTATAACATTTCGTAAAAGTTGTGTTCGACCAATATTTTTGTCTAGAAAAAGCATGATAGACCATGTTCAAAAAAATATTGGTCGAGTTCTGTTCATGTATAACAAACCCAAAAAACGATTTAAAATTAAACATACAAACCGACAAATTCAGGATGTCGATAGTTTAACAAAGTTTGCAAATTTTAATCTGAAATTTAAACAGAATAACTATACAATGACAATACCTCTACTTCAGTTATTAACAGAAAATTCGAATATTTTCACAGTTAATGAGAATGATTCATCTTTTTATCACGATACAATATTTTTTGAAAAATAAATGAACTTTTTTTCAATAGTTATTTTAACATTTATGTTATTGTTTATTTCCATCTATTTATACACTCTCATAACCTATCAATCACCACAGGAATGTGATAAAACCTGTGTATCTTGTGAAGGAAAAAATGCCTGTGGAGAATCCTGTGATTTTTGCCCATCCATAGGAAAAACCTGTATAAACGGAAATTGCGAGTCTAAAATCTGTGGTAGTTTTTTCTGTTCGAAAGACTGCCCTTGTAAAATTGGAACATGTGTTAATTCCGTATGTTGTGTATCAAAACCTTGCAACGGTACATGTGGAACGGATACATGTGGACAAAAATGTGAGTGTAATGATAGGTATTGTCCAAACACTGGATGCTGTCAGAATGGTATCTGTAATTACTCCGACGTCTGTTCTGGACCTCTGGGAATATTTTTGAAAAATACCTTTGGAAAATTTTGTGACAAGTGTACAAATTGCAAGTTTAATAACGCAATTTTTGAGAATGACGCCTTTGCTCCGATAAGTGGTGAAATAGAGTGTATATGCGATAATAAAACTGTTAAAACAGAAATAGACAAAACTCTTGGAGGCTATATCTATGAGAACGGAAATCTCGTCGGATACGCAAACACATGTGATACATCCCCAAAAGACTGCTCCTGTGTTTTGGACTCTGACTGTATTCGGTTTGGAGCTAAAAAATGTGAAAACGGGGAATGTCTCTGATATATATTTTTCGAAATGATTTTTCTAAAAATTTTTAGAAAAAATGAATGGAAGGTGTTATACAAGAAATACCCGAGGTAAGGGAAATGGAATTTGATAAAATTAAAATGGTGAGGCAACCAAAGAAACTAAAAATACGCCTGTTCAACCACCAACTTGCAACAGTATACGAAATGGAACAGTTCGAAAAGGGAAAGCTTTTAATCATTGAAGACTGTGAAACTACCACTCGTATCGCACTTAATACTAACATGGTTGGGTATGGCAAAACACTGTCAATGATAGCTCTGATTCTTCGGGATAGAATGGAGTGGAATATGGAAAAAAAATTTAAAACCAAAATTATTCAAAGCTTTGGTTCGGGGTTAATAACTCAAGTTTCAAGAGTAGAAAAAACTAAAATAAACTGTTCTCTGATTTTGGTTCATTCATCTATAGCACACCAATGGATGAATGAGTTTCGATACTCAAAGCTGCGAGTATTTCCCTGTTTATCTCCAGCAGATGTTTCATACATGAATGCTCACCTATTTGACGTTGTGGTATGTGTTCAGAATACTCTTGTTGCGCTTGTGAAAAAGTATGATAACTACGCATGGAAACGGTTTATCTATGACGAACCTAGCGTTCCTATTCCTAAAATGCCACCAGTATTTGCTGGCTTTACTTGGCTTGTCTCAGCAACTCCTGAGAAAATGTATGAAGTGTATCATCGAAGAAGGGAATGCTACATGAAAAATATTTTGCAAGGAATACCCAGAAATTATCTATCATACTTTTCGGTTTCATTTCCCAAGGAATATCTGGAACTGTCCTTTCGAATGCCAGAAGTCAAGACTATAACATACGACTGTTATAATCCAATGTTTAAAATAGTCGCTGGGTTAGTTCCTGAGAACATTCAGAATTTAATAGAAGCTGGAAATATATCAGGTGCTATAGAAGTGCTGGGTGGATCCAAAACATCTAACCTTGTTTCTCTGATAAAACATGACAAAGCCAGAAAGATTCGCGAGATAGAAAATGAGATATTTGAGTTAAAGTTTCAAATAGAAAGCCAAACTGAGGAAGAAAAGAAGAGAATTCCTGAAAAAAGAGAAAAAGATGAGGAAAAGCAAAAGAGACATTTTCGAAAGAACATGGAAACTCTTGAAGAATCCAAAAGAGAAAAGACTAAAGTTTTGGACAGTTTAGTAAAAAGCGTTGAAGAAATAGAAAAAAGGTTTCTGGAGTTTGCAAATTCACCATGTCTCATATGTGCCGATTCTCTCAAAAATCCTGTGATGGAATCTCGTTGTCAGAACATTTTCTGTGGCAAGTGTATATCCTCATGGCTGGCTAAAAATCGCGCATGTCCCCTGTGTAGAAATGAGAACCCTGATTTGGTGGAAATAAAAGATTGGGGAATTGACGGAGTTCAAGTTGGAAAAGAAAAAATAAAAAGAGAGAAAACTCGCGAAGAAATTCTGTTAGAAATTTTAACAGACAAATCCAAAAGAATCATTATTTATGCCAAATGGCCGGAATGCTTTGATAATATTACAAAAATATTGTACAAGAATAAACTGCCATTTATAGAAATCAAGGGTTCAGCAGAAAAACGCGAGAGACTTTTGACAGAGTTTAGAACCGGAAAGGTTTCTATCGCTTTTCTTACGTCTAAACAGGATAGCACTGGTATTAACATGGTGGAAACAACAGATATTATCCTATATCATGTCATGGAGTCATCAGATGTTAAACAAATTATTGGAAGAGCCAATAGAATGGGAAGAACAATTCCTTTGACTGTTCATGCGTTGATATGCAAGGGTGAAAAATCTGAAAAAGAGAGAGAAAAGGATATCATGCGACAACGAATCAATGATGAGGGAAACGTTGAAAGAAGGGATATAGTTGAAGAGGATGGGATTGTTGCAGAAGATATGGAAGATATAATGGAAGGTATCGATGAAATGGAGGTGGATTAATTACGGAGCTTCTATATATTTAAAACACTGTTGAGGGTAGTAATCCCCCATGTCTTCTGCTCCATTGTTTACATAATAAGCATAGTTTTTCAGAGCATTTCTGTTAATTTCCACCTGTTTTTTACCACATAGACCAGAGTTGTCACAAATATAACTCTCATTTGTTAGAATTGGATAAAAGCCTGTTTGACAGTCAGAGAATACTTTCATCGTAAAAAGAGCTAAAAAAGCCAAAATTATTGTTAAAAAAAATTTTTTCATTTTATTTTTTCTTTTTAAAGAAAGAAAAAAATGTCAAGAAAATTAAGAACCAAACTTGCCCTTGATGAACTATACTGCGTTTACTGCAAGGCTCGTCGTGATGGAGAAAATCTCGAAGTCGTAAACATTCGTAACTACAAACGTGGATTAGTTCCAGCTTTACAGGGAGACTGTGAAGTATGTGGAACGCATCTAACTAAATTTTTAACTGAAAAACAGGCAGTTCGCTTGGAAAACCAATTAGATGATTGATAAAAAATCTTTATATAAATGAAAGATTTTGTAAAAATAATTTTGGGTATTGCTTTCAGTTGTTTGTTGGTATGGTTGGTATGGTTGGTATGGAAGACATGGGAAACTAATCCAATAAACGAGAAACTTTCGAACACACCTGTCAAGACTTATTGTTCTGGGCTGACATGCGATGAAACCTGTAAATGTGATAAACTTCCGAATGGAATCTGTAAAAACGGAAAATGTTGTTATAAACAAGACTGTAATAACGTTTACTGTGGGGATGATGGCTGTGGAAGTATATGTGGATGTCTGGAAGGTTCCACATGTAGTCAAGATAACATCTGTCAAAACAACGGTGTATCTGGAATAGCCATCAAACCTCTGTTTATAAAGGGAATGCGTGGAAAAAACACAAAGACAGCGTTAGAGTGTGCTGGATGGCAACCTGAAAATATATATAATGACCTTTTAGATTTTCCTTGTCAAAATAACTCGGATTGTCCTCAAGGAGATAAATGTGTAAATGGATTTTGTGATAGAAACAATATTTTTTCTCTTTGGACTTTTGACCCAACTTTAAACCCCTCCTGTAAAAAGTATCTATCCGAATCCTTGGTATGCGCGGTTCCATCTTCCACTGCAACCTCGTTTGACGTGTTAAAAAATGGCAGTCCTGAGACATGTGGTAAAGAGTGTAAAATACTGTCAGTCTGCGATTCTGATATACCCTCGGGTTCTAATGACTCCAACCCCTGTTGCCCCTTGAACATGACCTTTTCCACAATTAACGGAAAAGGTCTATGTGTTTCGGAAAAAGAAAAGTGTTGTTTAAAAAACTGTGAAACTACTGACATGCCCTGTTCCAATTTTCCACAAAAAGCAAATAACGCCCAGATAACTAACGGAGAATGTGGAATGAAAACAACAAAAAATATTTCAATAAATTCATTTACGATAAATAACCCAGAATTTCTAGAACCATGTAAAGGTAAATACTTGGATGATTCATGTCAAAACGCATTTTATTCAGGCATTTGTAAAAGAACAAATGACATGAAACTGAGATGTTTTCCTCCAGAAATGTGTGTTTCAGTTTTCGATACATCGGCAGCATCTGGAATATGTTCAGAAAATGTAAATTTTTAAATTTTTGAAATTATAAATGGTAAAAGGTATTTATAATCATGTGGTATGTCCCAGCGGTAAAGTGTCATTTGAAAATTTTGTTCCTCAAAAACATCAGATAGAAACAAGAGATTTCTTTTTGTCTAAAAATTCTTTCAAAGGATTACTGTTATATCACAAGCTTGGCTCAGGAAAAACGTGTACAGCTTTAATGATAGCTGATGCCATGTTAAAAATGTGGAAAGAGGATCGTAACGACGGAATAACAAGGTCCCAACGAAGAGGTGTTAATAAAGTCTATATATTATCACCAGGTTCTCTTCGACAGGGATGGATAAACGAATACTGTAATGTCTGTGGTAGTGATATCTATCATTTAGTAAATTCCATAACATTTGTCACGTATAACTACTCAACTGGTTTAAAATTTTCTGAAAATGACCTGAAATATTCCCTTGTTATTATTGATGAAGTTCATAATCTTATAAATGGTGTTAAAAATGGCAGTAAAAACCCAACATTAATATATGACCATATTTTGGAATCTAACTGTAGAATATTGGCTCTTTCTGGAACAGTTCTGTATAATGACCTAAGTGAATTTGCATTGTTAGGAAATCTGTTAAAACCGTCAAAAAAGGGTGAGTTTGAGTACTTTCCAGAAATACGTCGAATGGCTGGTATAGATAAATTTCTGTTTGAATCTCTGTTTAATTTTGACAAGGATGGAAATATAACTGAAAAAGACCCGATTGAAATGAAACGGCGAATGGAGGGAATTATCTCATATTATCCTGGCAACCAGAATCTCATGCCAGAAATTATAGAAAAAATTCCGTTAGACTGTGCCATGTCCAAGGAACAACAGACTAATTACTGGCATCAGGTTGAAATAGAGGAAAAATTATCACATCCACCATCAGAAGAATTGAGGTATAAAAACCCTCTGACTTTTCGCCTCTTGGAAAATCTTCGTATAATGGCTCTTAAAAAAATTATATCAAGAGTTGCGTCAAATTTCTATTATGGAACAGCGAATTTGTTAGATACTTTACAGGACTATGAGAGAAGTGTGATTATTAACAAGCTACTTTTTGAGAAAAAAATAGAATTGAAAGATGTGGAATTTATAGATTTTGATATACCTATAGATAAATTGGATATATCTCTGAGAGAAATAAATGAATTAATAAGAGTCGAAGTAGAAAATGAAAAATCCAGAAAACTGAGAGAAAGAGAGGAAAAATTTAAAAGGGCTATTGAGGGAAAAAATATGGAAGATATGGAAGTTTCTGAGACTAAACTACAAAACTATTTTTCTGGCAAGGGAGAAGGTCTGAGAGGATTTCGCAAGGCTTTGGATGAGGGTCTAGAAATATTGGACGAAGAGGAAATTCTGTTCGAAAAGGTTAAAAGGGATATTCGTGCGCCTCGTGGATGGATTACATCAACCTCGTTTGCTAACGGAGAATTGGCCATACATTCATCCAAGTTCGTTACGCTGCTTATTAATATTGTTGTTCATTTGGACCAAAAACACTGTATCTACTCATTTTTTAAAGAGCGAGCTGGTGGAATTCTGTTAAAAACTCTGTTGACAAACTGTGGAATATCTGCGGATATCTTTTCTGGAGACCTCAATGATGGAGAAAGACACAATTTGTTGAAAAAATTTAACTCGTCGGATAATTTACGAGGGGAAAAATTGAGAGTTCTTATAATAACATCCGCAGGTATTGAAGGAATTTCTCTCAAAACTGTTAGACATTTACATATTCTAGAACCTGACACAAAACCTTCTAAAATTACACAGGTTATTGGAAGAGTTGCCAGATTCATGTCGCATGTTGAACTACCAATAGATGAGAGAAATGTTCAGGTCTGGAGATATCACTCGGTATGTTCGAAAGGTCCAGTATATATAACTGAAAGGGTTAAAAACGCATTTGGTGAAATGATTTCTCACACTCGCGAAATAGTAAATGTGAAAACTATTGACAAACTATTATACCAAGAGGAGAAAAAAATAATCAACCGCACTAATACATTTCTGAAAATATTACAGAATAACTCAGTTATAACATATGAAAATGGAAAAACTGTGGAAGAACTCAAGGAATCTGGTGAATTACAGGGGTTGGAAGAATTGGTATTAAGGGAAGATCGAGAAAATGATATTTATTCAAAACTAACCGTGGAAATTAACAGAGAATACGAAGAACCAGATATAAAAGTTGTTATAGGTTCTCCGGAAAGCGAGTATGAAATAACAGACATTGTTCCAATAAGTTTTCGTCTGAATGAAGATGCTGAGGAAATAGATTTGAAAGAACTATTGATGGGATATAAGGAATAATTTTTCCATTTTTGGATTATTTTTCCATTTTTGGATTATTTTTCCATTTTTGGATTATTTTTCCATTTTTGGATTATTTTTCCATTTTTGGATTATTTTTCCATTTTTGGATTATTT